>Ga0136643_10004877_pt1 | contig 18732 bp, 10 predicted proteins | sample TergutLab28metaG_FD_96883 | JGI IMG/M metagenome (GOLD analysis project Ga0136643, IMG submission 96883) | Labiotermes labralis P1 segment gut microbial communities from Petit-Saut dam, French Guiana - Lab288 P1 (version 3) (version 3) | ecosystem: Host-associated > Arthropoda: Insects >...
CATGTTGCAGGCTGAAGCTGTGCGGCTGGGTTTGAGTGGTGTCCATGTTGCAGGCTGAAGCTGTGCGGCTGGGTTTGAGTAGTGTCCATGTTGCAGGCTGAAGCTGTGCGGCTGGGTTTGAGTGGTGTCCATGTTGCAGGCTGAAGCTGTGCGGCTGGGTTTGAGTAGTGTCCATGTTGCAGACTGAAGCTGTGCGGCTGGGTTTGAGTGGTGTCCATGTTGCAGGCTGAAGCACAGTTTCAGTCTGCAACATGGACACTATTCAAACCCAGCCGCACAGCTTCAGTCTGCAACACGGACACTACTCAAGCCCAGCCACACCAAATTGCTAACATAACAAACCAAGAACAAAACGACTGATGTGGTAATTCAACAGCACAGTCGCAAGCTCCTGATGATGGATATATTAATGTCCAAAACATGTTGAGTACGTAAGAAGTGAAATAAAATAACAAGTGATATCAAGTTGGTCTTTTATTCTTCAACTATTACAATGATGCACGGTCCAATATACATAAGATTCACAGTAGGGTCTTGTTTTACGACGGGGTTACGCTCTCAAATTTTTGGTTGTAAATCAAATCATCATGAAATGAGTACTCTTTAAATGGTTTAAATTGCGATAGGTTAATGGACCAAACAAATTAGTCAAATAATTTTATAATTTACAATATTTCTTTACATTATGACATACAATTTTAATTTAATGAATTGAGTATATAGAAAATTACACAGATAAATGGAAAAAAAATATAAAATCACTTTTTATTTTGTTGTAGAAGGCCCAGGCCATGGTTCAGAAGACGTTGAGAAAGAATGTAATGTCAACTGTTTTGATTTTTTCCCTTCTTTTCTGTCTTTTTGATGGACATCACAGGTGGAAAAATTACAATCCACTTAAAAGAACTGCACTAAAATAGAAAAATAAGAAACAAATGCACACCGGAAAAGAGCTAGAGGCACACTAAGTAGAGAGGAGACGCTTGAGTTGCGACAGTGGCTCTACAGGTCCGGCGTGCTCAGTCCGACTCAACAGGGGTCGTAAAAGTGAATCATCGTGAAACGAACCGTCGCAAAACAAGACCCTACTGTGTATTAAAAGACCAGCAAATGCATTTTGGTGTTATGGATGTAATTTGATTGGATAGTGGTCACCAACTTGTTCCTACCACTCATGTGGCCTTATTGCATGGTAATGATTTCTATGCAATAAAATTACATCCATCAAACCCAAGTGCATTAATTGGCCTTCTAATATGTTTTATGCATCTTATTGTTGCACGAAATATAGAAATATCAATGACATCACTGAACTTTCTCTTTATACGTCGCCATCATTAAGACACCGATATACACCACTTCAGTGTTTCAACTTGTTAGTATGACTTCCAGTAACGTTTCTAGTCCAGTACAGTATTTCTGTTCTGTTGCTGGCTATTTATGCACTGTACATTGTCTAATACAACACTTTATTTCTGTTGTAACTGTCAACACTGCACGGGACATGTTTCAAACTGGTAGGTTTTTATTGAAGTCTGGTATAATGTTGCTTAACGATGCATGACCTCTAGAGCGTTCGAAATATTCTGGTGCCAGTTGCAATGTGCAGTCAAGTATCGCTTTGTCTTCTGCATGTAATTCAGGTCAGTTATGATTATAGTTTGTGTATGTGATATATATACTAGTGTGCCAGATTCACATTATTGACATTGTTCAGAATTATTCACACCAGTGTATAGCACAGTTCATGCAAAAATTGTAACCAACACACAGCGAGGAGTTACCTGTAATAGAATGAGCAGTACACTAATTTGTATGGCAGCTTGTGCCAGAGGGTAGGTTACCATCGAGCAAAATGTGATGCTGTGACAAGAAGCTGCGGTGAAAACCGAAGGAATCCCCTGGTGTTGGACCAACTGGTTTGAAACATGTCAAGCATAGTGTAAAAAGGCTAAAACAGAAATAAAGCATCGCATCAGACAGTGAAAAGCATCTTAAGTGTTTGGGCAACATCTTCCTGTTGAGTTAGTCACTTGCAATACAGTGCAGCTCAAGTATGCCAGTGATTATATAATGATGATTTAAAATTTGTATAGCTTTTTTACATAAATTTTCTGCAAGGATATATTCCTGGCATTACTTTCTTTACTGATGCATTTGTGATCTCTGGATCTTGGATCTGCTGTCATCTTGAGGTATTTTTCAGTTTATCAGATTCTGGATGCTGTTAACAGCATTATGTTGTAACATTGGTGTTGTTGCTCTGGTAGGGCTGAAACACTATAAAATATTTTAATATATGGTGGTATATTTTTAACATTTGCTTATGAATTATTTCAATGACTGCAGCAGTAAAGTGTACAACCTGAACTCTTATCATCATCTTTGGCGTTCCTTCATTCCTGTTTTTCATTGTTATTTTTACAGCATACCGTACTCAGTATGACTGTAAGTAAATAAATCAAAACTAGGGACAAGATCTGGTGTACAAGCCTCATTTACATCTTGTGTGACTTAATTCTGGACACCCCCCCTCAGGCCAGCATAATCTAAACCTAAGACTTAAATCACCCTTCTGACAGAGAGGCACTCAATGAATGTGCAAGCAGTTGATTTGCAAGCTCATGTGTTGGTGTTTGTATTAGCCTTCACACTGCATTTCAAATTACGGAGTGGAATTTGCAGACATGCAGCACGAAGAGTATGTAGTGTTCATGCCATTTCCAACATATTTATTTTACTTTATCCTCTCCCTGTTAGGGTGTAGGCCTTTGACCTGTTCCAAATTTATTTCCAGCTTTTCTTTGGTCTTTGCTGCATTTTGGGTGATAGTGGAGCATAACTGTCCGGTACCTCTCTTCTGTCCAGCCATTCAGTGTGTTCTGTCCAGTTCTTGCTGCTACCTCAAATTTTATCTGAAACCGTGAACATGAGTTTGTGTCCTTCGTTTTCGTTTGATATCTAATTATGCATAGTTCATCTCTTGATTCATCTCAGGAATTTCATTCTGGAGCTTGTGTGTGAGTTTCTCACTTGTAATTAATTATTTGTTCTTTTCGTTCATGCTAATCTTATTCCAGAGAGACTCTTTGAACTTGTTTGTTATACAGATTCAAAGAAATAATAGGAGGGTACAGGGCACAATGGATATGTAAACTAGATCAAAGCCAGATTTCCACCCATTTCAAAATGAAATGCATTTATTTCATGGTCACTTTTAACAAGAGTTTTCCAGAAACAAGAAGGAAGTAAAGTAGTGTTAATGTGTCTAGTAGCTGATAATGTGTCGTGTGTGTTTTTGACACTCATATCCACGGGTTGTTCAGAGAGATTAATTACTAAGTATCAGAATGTCACATGGTCCATGAGCTCTTAAGAAAGTGACACATGGTTTCTTTCTTTACATTTTGATAACTGCCGTAAGGAGGAGTGTAAAGTGCTGTAAGTTTCTGCTGTTCTTCTCTCCCACAGTTGTCTATGGTAGCTTCATTAACCCTTTAAAGACTAGACATGTCTGCTTTGTATAAGGACTCAGTGTGTACCCAGCTGTAAACACACTCCAATCCGGTTATACAAAACCAATCTGCTAAAGTTGTGTAAGGCAAAAGTCACTGTTTGTTCTGAGATCCATACAAAACACATAAACGCAATGTGAGAACCATGTAGAATTTTTTAATGTTAAACCGGGTGGTACGTAAAGTAATCACAGGGCTTTAAAAGGTAAATATTGGCGGCAGTGTATATAATTCCAACAACTTGAGTTTGTAATGGAGTTGTACAGCACATGGTGTGAGTTGTGTGCATGACAGTGTGTCTTGTAGCGTGGTTCATTGGTTGTAGGCAGTCGCAGCCTTTAGCATGGCTCCGTGAGTGATGGATATTGAAACGTTCTCAGTGCTGATATTTTGGTGGAGTGAGAGTTCTTCATGTTATGTTCATTGTTTTAGACTTTACTTTCAGGAAGTAGGTGGATAGCTTTCATTTGTTCATGGAGGACATTTGGATATTTTGAATTTCTGAAGTTACTTGCATCTTCCACTGCATTATTCCTCTTCCTCTCCCAGCCAAAATAGAAAGTCTGTGCTTTGTTTCCCGGTCGGACCCGGTGGTGTACGTAAAAATTTTTTCCATTTTCAGTCTTTGAAAGGATTTTATCATAAGCTCAAAATCTCAGTATCACATTTAATTTTCTTGTGTACTTTTGTGCAGGGATGGCAGATCTGTTTGCTGTCTGGTGCCAGAGTTATGTCAAAAGTTGAAGGACAGTGGTGCCAACTATCTTTTTTGCTGGAGTATCTTATGGAGATTGAAATGAGATATTTAACACTGCAATTTTGTCAGTTCTTTAGCTCTTTTATGTTGCTTTCAGAGTGACACAAATCGCACTCAGGTTTAGGTATGGCTTTTTAAACGAGGATCTTATCATTAAAGAAAAGACATATCTGTTTTTGACAAGATAGGTATACTTTTGAGAAAAAACAGAAATTATGTTACCTACAGTGATGGGACTAACTGTCATTTAACTGCACTAGCTGTACCCTGTACGGAGCAAAACATTGTGCACATTATCCCGCAAACAACTACATTCTTAGTTGTAAGATTTTTATAGTGGTGTAGCTGGGAGGTTCCATTCTTCTGAGACTTCCGTAGTGTCTGCACTGTCAGGCACATGAAATTGAAGACACTCCATTGCCTCAGAAACATCAGGTTCAGATTGCCCAGTCACACCACATCATGTCCCACAAGAACAGAATAAATTGTATTCTCGAAGATAAGCTCCTCAGATTAGAATTTCTGTACTCCACAGTTCAAAACAATTGCCGTGATAATACAAAGTTGTGTTTTTTGAAGTTGTCTTTCTGTGTGCATGTAACCTGTAGTTGCTGGTGCTTGGACTGCATACAGAGAGTAACGGCAAAAATGTGTCTTATGGAGAGGATTGTGTCCCGGTACACTACACAATGGTAACACGGAGAAAGTCTGAAATATGGTGCTGCTGGCAGATATAGTTGGTACCAGAACTTGGCACTGGTTTTAGGTGTTCACCATCCTTGATGTAGAATGAACAGAATATTGTTTGATATTTTTACGATATTTGTCAGCATTTTAATGCATTTCGGAAGTGCCTTGTGTTAGGTTTTGTTGTGATTGGCCTTTGCAGTGAAGAGTGTAAGTGGTCCTTACTGGCAGTAACAAAGAATTTGAAGGGGTAACCAGGTGCTGGTTTCTCACTGTGTGGGTGGAAAATATATGTTATGTTTGAAGATAATTAAATATGCTCAACAGATTTGCCATATGTAAATTGATCTGAATTTAATTTTTGTTTTATATGATTTTGTATGTTTCTGTTTCAGATAGTTTATTTCATCATCTAACTCACCATATGCCATTGTAATTAATTGTGATTATGTATAAATATGAACCAGTATGTGTACAGTAGGTGTCATTGAAATCAAAAACATATTCATAGTGTAAAGAAAGGGTCTTATTGAGTTTCAGCTTTTGTATTATAAACGTTTCATCCCCGCATCTTTTTAACCGGTGAACCTGACTCCAGAAGACCATGCTTCTCCAGTATTTTTCATATTTGAGCCTTTGTTCAGATTCTAGATCAGATGGGCAGTTGAGTCACTGCAAATATGCAGTATATGGGTTTTGAAGCTGAGTTCCTTGCATTACATTCTTCATTGTATATACTTCCATAAACATGAGACAAAGTATGGCTATTTGCAAGGAAGTAGACTGGTCTGTGTAGTGCTTTGATCTCTCATTGTAACATGTACTTGAGAAACATGGTTGTGCTGCTACCCCATGTTGCAGTTGAGATTGGATGAATATTGATGAATAAACAGTTATTGTTTTTCTTTGTTTTTTGGCTCGAATAGTTTTTGAGTAGGAAGTGGAGTAGGAATAAGTGAGCAGGTTCTAGTCTTGAGGAAGATGGAATTATGTGGTCAGATTACCTTCTCAAATATAAATAACTTTAAGAGTGCAACCATTATGTAATACTATATTGAACTATTCATATCCCTTCTGTAACCATAAGAGGGACATCATTTTGTACATTTGTGTAAAATAATTAAAGAATTACTGGTGTTGTTAATTTGTTTTTGTCTCATTTTGCAATCTTTATAAACTGTCCCAATACAAAGTAATATCTTTTCTCTACAGTTGTTTATGGACCCCAGCACTGCTGAATTGTTGTTTTGAACTGATATACATTGGCACTAAAATGCAATTGGGCATTTGCCATGCATGGTCAGGAAATGTTGGTTCTCTTCAACGCTGTAGGACTGTGTGTATTAAACACTTCAAAAACAATGTAAATGTAGAATATGTAGACATGTATAGCTATGTATGGCATGTGTGGTGTGAGCCTACAAGTTGGAAAGTCACAGTGTTCTGATAGGGGCATCCAGAGGTTGGCAGTGGAGAGTGCAGCGTACATGTATGTCACTTGGTACAGGAATGTATAAAAGAATTTAAACATGATCTGCAGTCAGCCATACCGGTTACAACAGAAATTGTACGAATGTGGCACAATTCTGTAAACAGGATGTATACCAAAATGTCCATGTAATGGTGACCATCTTGACAGGGTTAAATACCTTGTCATTTCACTCTTGAAACAGTGGTGTTTGTTGAAATGATTATGGAATGAGGATTCTGTATAATATACAGGATTTATTCTTCTTAGAATTTAAAAGCAGGAAAAGTACTTCTCCCAGCCCACACCATGAAAGCACATAGAGGGAATAGCAGTATAGCTCCACACTATCCAAGTTCCCATTTAATGCAGTAAGAGTCTTGATATTCCTGCATGATTGGGACTGATGAAACTGTCATGAACATCAGAATCCATTTTGAGTGTGAAACTCCCTTTGGGTTCAAAGTACCTACGAATTGCCAGTAATACAAATATAAAATAACCTCAAAAAGCATAAGAAGCGTTGAAATTTATTTTTAAGAAAATATAGTGTCTGGAACCATAAAATATATTAAATAATTGAATGAGAGTCTTGTTCCAAAAAGCACAAAGTAGTCAGCCTTGCATATGGGAAGACAGTTTGAGCTGAAAGTGGTTAGCCCAATAGTAGGACAAAGGGGAGACTGACCTGCTAGCCATCTGATTTCATCCTGATTCATCAGAACTGGTCACAAAATGTCAGAATGGCAGTATTAAAATGGGTGATCATGCAAGGCCAAGGTGCTCAAGATGGAGACTTCAGCTGTACATACTATAAAAACTGGACTGCTTGTATCATGTGTCCAGAAGTGAAGACTGTCAGTTGGAGAACCTGATGTATGCTGAGTCATTTAGTAATAATGGCATGCTTTGTACAAGTTGTTACACAATACATCACTGAAAGGCTTGTGCAACTGTGGTTATTGTGATTCAAGTATCAGTGTAAGTAGGCCATTCATACAGCATTAATGTGTGTTATGATACAATCCCATGAATGGAAGAAAGCTTTAGCAGCCACCGTTTATGACAGTGCATGCCCCTTTGTGATCAGCAGCATTACATGAGCTGCACAGGCAGATGGAACATTACTGTACTGTCTCTGTTGCAAGCCTCTGAATACCTACAGGATGAAGATCACTGTGCAATACTGAAGTGCAGTGGGTTATGGAATCCTGTTCAAAGGTGTCCTTAATTCACTGACACGGTCAGGTTTATGGAGAATTTTTTAAATGTGAAACCAAATGCTCCAGTGCATAGGCTGTCATTGATTGCCTCGTAGTGCCTTCGTCTGAGACAGTCAAACAGTTGGAATCCTGAGCAACACTACTGTGAGAGCATGATGTTTCCCATTGTGCACAGTTATTTAATTTATTTTTGTCTACATTAATTTACCATGTGCCAGTCCACCATGCCATAGTTTGGGTTGGTAGTTACCAACTTCTCACCCAGGTTCAGCTGACATGGTGTTTATGTTGAGTGGAGTGTCACTGTAGCAGGTTTTTATGGCAGTTGGCTTTTTAGCATTGCTTCGTGCCTGTGTGTCACGCTCATGAATTGTGCAGTAGACCTGAGCTGCCAACGCATCACAAGTACAGATATCAGTTGTGGTTTGACCATTCACACAGATTTTGAGTTGATGTGCTTGCCTTTACTCTTGCCAATTCTCAAATTACAGATGTTTTTATACATACATGTTGGCACTGTGTTAGAAATTGTGTGTTCTTGATATATGCTGTTATGTCATTTCATATTGCTGACCAGTTCAAAAGCACTTGTCTGTACATGTTTAGTTAGTGTTTCTTCCAGATCTGTATTAATCTTAAGTACATGCATTGAAATGTGAGCTAAAATGTTTGTAGTGCTGTACAAACTGTTCATATTTTTTTGGCTACCAAATTATATCTGTACAGGTATGAATATTCACCAAATATTATTCAGGTGACCAAATCAAGAAGAATGAGATGGGCTAGGCATGTGGCACATATTTGAGACAGGAGAGGTGCATACAGGGTTTCAGTGTGTGAGACTTGAGGGACAGAGAGCAATTGGAAAGCTTAGTCACAGATGGGAGGATAATATTAAAATGTATATAAAAGAAGTTTGATGGGGGGGGGGGTTCATAGACTGGGTTGATCTGCCTCAGGATAGGGATAGCTTGAAGTGTCTGACACATAAGGTAAAGGCACCACTATCTTTCGAACGGTCGGTGTCTGCACACACAGTGTCACGTCCCAGAAGACGGAATCGTCGTTAATTTTCTTTCTTTCCGTAGATGATGGAGGCTGAGTTACGATTCTGATGGGCGTACTGAATGCGTCTCTGTCAAGGCCCTTCGGTTATTTTACAGAATTTGAGGAAAAGTGGACAGGCAAAGAAGGAAACGAATTTTGCGTGCGGCTGAGATGTAACAGAGCTGTATAACGTAGCTTGCTGATGTTCTAGTCTGCTCTGAAGTGTGCCGAGCGGTACTGTTGGGGCCAGCGGGCTGCTTTATTCGTATTGTTCAACAAATGACCTGTATAACAGAGCAGCGGTCCGTAACCTGTGGATTCCAAAATTACAGCGCTGATTTGAGAAAGTATAGCGGTGCACGGGTTGTATGAGAACACTCGTTTGTGAGTCGGCGTGTTTTCATATAGGGTATAATATTAATACATACTGTGGCCACACTATGAGAAATGAAAGGAGCTGGGTAGGCGGGTCGGGAGGTTACTTGGCGCTTCATTCCCAAAACAGTGTTGAGCTACATGCACTACAGACGAACGAAATCGGGCCTGGACTGAAAGTGGGTTATGTGAGACAGGCGTGACAAGTTGTTTCGTAGGAGCGTATTGCGCATGCGCATATTTCCTCGGCCGTCCCGCCAATGTACAATCCGAGCCTTTTCATTTCGCAACCATTGTAGTACGAACACACACACACACACACACACACATATATATATATATATATAATAAATAGTTATGGCTATTAAATAACGAGGCTGCGCGCGCAGCTGCTGACCTGTCCTTATCTCTAAAGTAGGTGCATGTTAGTTAACACGTGAAACCTTCCTCCCAGTCGCATTCCAAACCGCGCTCCGTTACGTTCACCTAGCGCTGAGCAGTAACTGTTTTTTTTTAACTTGCTGCGATCATGCCTGATGAAGACTTGAGAAACGAGCAGGCATTAAATTTCTTGTGAAATTTAAGACAATTTCTTATCGAAACCTTGAATTTGTTACGTGAAGCATATGGAGAAGACGGCAGGGTTACTTAAAAAAACACACACAAAATGAAATCAGGGGATGATTAGAGGGCTGAAGGCTTGTAGGGAGTGGTGTGTGGCTTGCCATGGAATTTGCTTTGAAGTGGAGGACATGGAAATACACTTCATAAAGTACTTTGTTGAAATTAATCTCGTTACTTAATAGCCAAACCTCATGTTATCCAATGCGCATTAGTGTTGTGGTTTGTAATTTGACTAATCAGGTAGGCCTCTGTAGACTGGAAATACTTTGTTTTGTCCAGTGACCGAAGTACAGCTAGTGTGATACGTTGTAGTTTGCGCGAGGAAGTTCTTATACAGAAATAAATGTTTCATGCCATTTTCAAAGGCCCACACCTCAGTATAACGTCGCCATGTCATCAACCTAAATCCGATCACTGCCTTCGAGTAATTAACCTTCGATTTGTGGGGGGGGGGGGGTTGTGAGACTTACTTGATTTATTTACCCTCGTTACAAGCAGTTCATCGCCGGTCTGCCACCACGGAGACCGAGGTTCTGTCCCAGACCAGCCCACGTGGGATTTGTGGTGGACGGTGGGGCACTAGGACAGGTCTTACTCCAAGTACCAAGGCCTTGCGTTGCGCTCTTTTTTTGTTTTAAGGCCATTTGCCATTTTACACCACTTACTAAATTACGTCCTCTCATTTTCGGTGTATCGGTCGTTGGCCGGTTTATTTCCATTTACTTGTTTTTCTTTCCTTATGGGTAAGCTTTTGATTTACGCCCACTTTCTCAGGAACACAACTAGGCTGTCAGAGACGGCCGTGGTATACTTCAGTCTCCCCCTGTCAGTATCATTCCACCAGTGCTCCATGTCCATTCATTCCCTCGTCACCGACGCTGCAAAATCTTAGCATATAAATTCTACTGAATTAATCTACTCGGTTCACGATTCATCTCTCCCCTCATCACTGTTTTCTGTGCCATGAAACGTCTTAAGTTCCTGTATCTCTGATCCACCTGTTTAAAGTAAAGATGTTATTCTGTGAGTGATACCACAGTACAGTTTGGTGCAACATACAGTCTCCGTAGGGCCTACTGAAAGTCCGTTCGTTCAGGCATCAGGTTTTAGAACAGCTTGCCTGGAGAATTGGAGGTCTTTCAGGAGCTATATATATATATATATATATCGATTTGGAGTGCCTGGCTTTCACGTATTAAAACTAACACCACTTTCTGTTTTTCTGTTTTCTTCATTTTAAAACAATTTATTTTCTTGGAATAGAAAATATGTCCTACCGTAGTCCAGAAACGAGATCTCCTGTGATGCGCGACTTTTGGTCCACCGTGTACAATGTAAATAAGTAAACGAACAAGAATTTGGCCACTTAAGGAAAATATTCTAGTTGATCTATTTGTGTGTGTGTGTTTCTACTACGGCGCAAGGACCCCCAGTGGACCAGGGCCTCCCCGTTACCGAGGCTTCACGATCACACTCAGACACACCACACCCAGTAGGACTTCTCTGGATAAGTGATCAGCGCGGCGCAAAGACCTGTACCTGACAACACTCAACAACAAACATCCATCCCCCCGGCGGGATTCGAACCCGCAATCCCAGCAAGCGGCCACCGGGATCGGCGCAGAGACTCTTGCTTGAAAATAATTTTTGAGTACCGAACCGTGACGCGCAATATAACGGAAGTTAACCTGAAATATATATATAAAGATCCAGTCCGTACCATGCAGTAAACATTCTTGTCTCGGTTATACAAACCAGTCAGTTAATGCTGTATAGCGAAATAATCGCTGTTTGTTCTCAGATCCACACAAAACACATAAATACAGCTGTGTGGACAGAACGTAGAGTTGTTGAGTGTTAAACCTGGCGGTACATACCACTGGGCTTTAGAGGGATAACATCCAGTCCGTACCGCGAAGTAAACACACTCCGTCTCGGTTATAAAAACCAACCACTTAATGTTTTATAGGGAAATAGTCACTGTTTGTTCTCATATCCACACAAAACACATAAATACATTGTGTGGGCAGAACGTAGAATTTTTTTAATGTTAAACCTGGGGGTATATAAAATAACCGCTGGGCTTTAGAGGACTAATACATGAACGATATTCATGTATATCCGTGCTCTTTCTTTACGTCAATATCACTGTCGCACTTCACATAATGCAAACAAATGAGTTTGAGGTTCTCACATAGGAGCTGCGGAGGAATCATGCCCTCTGGGATGTGACACTGCGTCGTTGGTTCCTGACGTTTCGACAGAGCATAGTGCCGACACTGAACCCGTTTGTGTATGTGGACCTCTTGACCTTGACCTTGAACATCAAATTCGAAGTGATCTTTCGAAAACGCCTAGAACCAACGAAGCAACGTCGTTTCAAGCGTCCATTTCGTAGGTTGGAAGTGTGCGTTCATTCCGTTTCGGTTTCACGGATTAGTTCCGTTTTATCGAAAATTTCCTTACCTTTGGGGTTAGCGATGTTATACGGAACAAATTTTTTTTTCCTAACTACAGCCTATCTGCCCCTCTTCATGCCACGAAGAGATTTAGGGGGAATGGAGGTAGACCTCCATTTATTCTTAACCTCGGCGCTAGGTGGAATTGAATGATAGACTTCACATTCCAGTCGCTTCTTTCTCAGGGTGATTTTTTCCCCTCAAAAAATTGTAAATTATTGCTATAAAATAAAATTCTGTAAATAATCGTGATATTTTTAAAGTTCATATTTCTGTTAGGGGCGGCCATTGTGATCACTCCGCCCGGACACAAAAAAAATAGTTGCGCCGCTGGTTTTGGCAAGAAACGAATTGTGTTTGAGATGTACAGAAATGGGTCGCATGACTGCGGCCATCTGACTGTTCGAGCACTCCATTTTACCCCCCAGTCTTATTTTCCATGTGTAGAATTTGTGAAAGAAGATTCTTATATCGTAGTCTACGTCAAACTGAAATCATATACAATTTATGACCTTGGAAAATTTTCATAGTAAGAAATTTTGTGAATTGTGCTCACTGAGGCAGATATTATAGAGCTCATAAAATCCCTCCGCCTAAGATGGTCCAAAACAAATTTCGACAGCCACAACGAAAGGAAGATTGAAAAGAAGAAGACGATGTAAAAGATGGGGGGGGGACAAAATAGAGGAGGAATGGATATAATGGAAATAAATGACAAGCAGACAGTGGCTAGAGACAGTCGGGAATGGTGGACGATTGTACTGGAAGCAAAGTTATGCAGCGGACTGTAGTTCTTGGGAAGGAGAGTAGGAGGAGGAGGAGGAGGTAGAATAAGAAGAAGAAGAAGAAGAAGACGACGACGGCGACGACAGGAAATATTATTCAGATGATCAGCTACATCAGGATATGATTGGTGGGGCGTGTAGCACGTATGTTGGAGAAGAGAAATTCATAGAGGATTTTGGTAGGGAAAAGCTGAAGAAAAAAACCACTTGGAAGATCAAGCGTAGATGGGAGGATAATATGAAATGTGTTTTAAAGAGGCAGGCTTGGAGGGCGTGGACTGGATCGATATGTATCGGGACATGGGCAAGTGGCTGTTGTGAAAGCTGTAATGAACCTTCGGGTTCCATAAAGTGTAGGCAATTTATTGAGTGAGCAACTGTTAGCTTCTGAAGAAGGGCTCTGTTACATGCAAGCAGTTGTTTACGCAACATTTCGCTTGGGCCCCCAATGAGCCAGTGTTAGGGGTTAAAGAATAACGCGACGGCGCACTTGATAACATTACAGTAATAACAATTTGTGTCTCATTGTGTCTCATACGCGACTGAGTGAGTCACATTACACTTCTATGAGAGGTTACAGTTTCTTGTCATTATTAATTCCTGGAACAGCCATTTTTTCAATAAATCTTTTAGTATTAATTGCATCGGAAATTTGCACGCACCTTTTGTCCAGTTTTCGTTACGTACTGTGGATAGCCGCCCCCCCCCCCCACACTATACGTCCTAAGTTGTCAGTGAATAATCCATACACTCAAGCTTTTACCAAACATGGAAAAGGAGCCAACCGCAAGTGAAAGCTAGTATTACTCAGATCAAAACAGACTGTCCTTAAGTCTGATGTGAGGCTTATGATTTCCTTATTGGGATGTATTACTGGAGGGGGGGTATGTGGAATTAGGGCATGTATGTGTACGGTGACTGAAAGCCAATTCACAGCAAATAACATAAGAAAACTCACAAGATGTTACAAATTCCGGAATACTGAACAGTGTCATCAAAAACACTCGCAATAATTTCCAGTTTTTAAGACGGTCTCAGGAAGTAAGTACTGCGCATCAGAAGGCACTGCATTACAAAGAGTGTCTCGCTGTAAATTAAAATTATTGAAACGAAAAACAAACGCACAAGTTTGCAGATGAGAGTGGGGAAATAATATATTGTTTATGAAGTTACATTTTATTTCACATTCAGTACGTTGAATAAATGCCGAAAGATAACATTGCCTGTGAACAGACCGTAAGGCAGCAAAACACCCCCCTCCACTTCTATACTGTCTTCCGAAGGGGGAAACATTCTGGTTATTCTTAGCACAGACTGATCGGTTTAGCTCAGTCGAAGGCAAGACAGTGAGGAAGGAAGTTCAGAAAGTATTGTGGTGAAAAAATAAATATAGTCAAATTACTTGAAAGGCGAAGCGAAATAAGTGTTTGATTTAGTGCTTGAATTGCCGATTTTATACACTTCGGGCGCAGTATACAGTGATTGTTATATTTCTGCACCAGGCTGTGCTTTATCACTGCCAGATTTGTTCAAACACTCATATATTACGCTGTGCGTAAGTCACAATTTAACCCAACAGGGCAGCGTAAACAAAAGAGGAAGATGCCGTCCTAGCTGGAGTAACATTTAGTAGTTAAAAACAGCAAATTACATATGCTTTTATTGAATTTGTTTCAGAATTGTTCAATTTAAAATACATGAAACGTTACAAATATAAATTATATTATAGGCATTAATTTTCAAATGCATGTTTCCATTTTAACTATACGCATTGTAGCTGCACAAGTCAGGGAAACAGTGCTTAATAGGAAAATGGGATCAACAGTACGCATTACGCTTAATGGCCGTGAAGTTTAGCGTTTGAATTCTGTTCAGTTTCAGCACGCTGTTTCTGTTAAAGCAGAGCTCTTATCAATTGAAGAAAAGTAATAGCCGTACAGTATTTTAAATTAGTGCCTGTTGCATATTCCGTAGGCGCAGCGCTGTGTGGTTCTCGGATTTCCTCACCAGGTGGAGTTTTTATCACCCGTACAAAATGAATAATAATAATGAAGCAGGGACAGAGACTTGCAGTACAGATGAACAAGACGAAATGGTTGCGACGGAGCGTGAACTAGCAGAAGACGCGCAATGGAAACGTATCCAACAAAATACGTTTACTCGCTGGGCGAACGAACATTTAAAAACTGTTAATAAACACATTGGCAACTTGGAAACAGATTTGTGTGATGGCTTGCGACTTATAACCCTTATTGAAGTGTTATCCGGCAAAAGACTCCCGAAACATAACAAACGACCAACTTTCAGGTCACAGAAACTCGAGAATGTCTCGGTGGCGCTCAAGTTCTTGGAGGATGATGAGTCGATACGAATCGTGAATATCGGTGAGTACATGCAATATTGATCTTGACATTCCATGTTGCGCTAAGCAAGTTCTCATGCCGCGCTTTCCAAGCCACGTGGTCAGAAAGGTGGGGTCGGCAAAGTACCAAACACTACAGCAGTGGCGCCTATTTTTGTAAATGGTTTTGGTATCTTGCCACCGATTTGGCAAGAGGATAAAGTCAAGTGACAGACTGGTCGCGGAGAGTTCTGATGGTTAGAGTGCGTGTCCCATATTCGGGAGGTTATTCGTTTGAATCTTTAAGTTGTTTCTGTTTTACATATATCTTGATTTACGCCGGCGGTCGTTGGAAATTCATGTAGCAAACAAATCGCCATCCCTTTCTTCCAGTTTCTTTCGGAACCTTAATTTTTACCATTGCAATGTATGTGACAGCACAAATATTTGAGGGCGTGGCTTGGTTACCTCTCGGCTCAGCATGTCAGAATGCTGACCGAAGTTGCAGCTTGGCATAAGTCATGCTACAGTCATTTCATCATTTGTATTTGTCATGTTACATATAAACCGAAGACCTTCATTTGTGACACACTGCTTCCAGCATTGTGTCACTTTTACATTGTGCAAAAATAATTTTCACTGTTTTACATCATGCAGTGAAGACTTATCGTACAGTGATTCTGATTTCATAACTACATATAGTACTGTAAAATAGAATGAACCCGTAATTTTGTTAATAATGTTTGTTTGCTTGAGAGAGATCGTGTGAGAGGTTAAACGTATGATCGTATGATGCTGTTGAGCAAAATAAGTATGTGTAAGTAACAATTATTGAAATAGTTTTCGAAAAATTTCTTCCGAGCTTTATTTTATCGGAGTTAGGCTAATTATATTTTACTCACTAGGTGTCGTGTAATTACGTGGAGCATAAGTATGCACCATCCCTAACCTCACTTTTGAAATGCGATTGCATAGTCGTGTGACTTCCAAGTCGTTTTCGTCACAAGTAGTGTGACGTGAAATTAAGTTTATTACAGGGACTGGGGTTTGGAGACCTTGGGTTTTAGCAGTGGGGCTGCAGCGTTTTTGTTGCATTATATTCTAGTGTGAGTTGGTAGATGTAAATTAAATGAAGAAAGTGCCAGTAGTTTGTTGGCGTAAGTGGGCATGGCATGTTTGTAGGTTATGTTCACGTTGTACATCTGGATGGTTATGATGAATCAATTAGAAAGATGTGTAGGAATTCAAATGAGTGGGAATGTAGGAATACACAGTGCATAGTTTTACAATTTATAGGCTGTTGCATGTTTGCATTTGGAATCAGTTTTCATTGTTTCTTGGGAGAAAGATGTTGTGTCTTTCATCATTTAACCCTACTGTAATTAAGCAATTAACTGAACATTCTGGCATTTTATTAAATGGAATGTCAGCATTGAGTTGTTTTGAGTGTTGATAAGGAGTGGAAGTAGGTATGGGCAGAAGTAGATTAATCACAGATATGCAGGTGGTTCACCGGTCGGTGAACTAGAAATGTGTGCTATCTCTGTCTAACCAGATTATGGTTGTGTGTGCACTAACCCACTGCAGTGCAGTTTAAAATACCAGATTGCAGTCCTGGTAACTCATTGAAGGCCCTTGTGTGTAAGACTGCTTACAGGTTCCATGACCTTCACATGCTCTTCAACTGAGAGAAAATAATTGACTCAGAAATATAATTTTATAGCAGTGTTCAGGTATGAAGCTATCCAACACGGACAGTAGGACCCCCAGTATATTACTTGGCTCTTCTCACAAGTTAGTATTGCTGCTGATTTGCAAGTCACTCATGAGCAAGAGCAGCAACTGGTTATAGGCCATTCAAGGCCTTTTCTATCTTCATGGGTGTTGGTCTGTCCATCTTTGTCTTGGTCCACATGCATTTCTTCTGCCAGCTGTTTGTATTTGTACACTAACTTGAATATGTGTATCCTTCAGCCATAACAGCTGTTGTGTCCATTTGCATTTACACTTCACTATCATTTTATTTCAATTGTATGTATTTAATTTTAATTTTGTTTCGTTTGTTATGTGGTCATTAATTTATATCCTGCAACTGACCCTCAAAATTTCTTCTCTGAATCTTCTGTCAAGCTGTTTTATTCAAGTCCAATCCCCAAACCCATTGTCTTGTATAATTCACACAATTTTTCTTTATTACTTGTATTCAATGTGCATCTATTTTTTCCCACATGAATATTAAGGCCCCTGTAGCTTGTAAGTGTGTGTAATTGTTCATATATGATACACTCCATCCTATATAGGTACATTCTGTTATGTATTCAGTTTGTTTGGTGTCATTGTTTTGCTCCCATGTTCTCACTTCCTTTAAATGCCATGACTTCTGTTTTGCTAATAGACCGTTTAAAGTTGAGCTCCCTACAAATTGTATTTGATGTAGTGTATGTATTGTCTAATGGAGGTCAACTTTTGTGTTAGTTACTGCCTGAACATCGGCACACAAAATATTTGCAGTGTGTAGAACATTCTGATGTATTTGGTAGTGATTCCCTTATTTATTTTGCCATTTTCTGACAACATGAATTGAAAGTGTAGGTGATAATTGGCACCTTTGTCTCACTCCCTCGTTAGTTTGTACCACTTTTCCCCCACATTTCGGACTTTTCCTTCACAGTTGCAGTTCCCTTATCTAGCTACGTGTGTTGTGCCACTCCTCTTCAGTGCTGTGGCAAGTCTTTGTCAGTCTGGCTTAAGAGAGTTCATTTATGGGACCTTTATCAGAGACTCTGTCATAATTGAGGAAAGTGGTTACAGTCAGTTATCTAATTCCTTCTTTTTCCCATCACTTGAGTGATAATGAAGATACAGTCTGTACATGACTGCACTTTCCTAAACCAGTTCTGGACGTCATGTAACAGAAATTTGTTACTTGTGACAATTTGCTGTGAACTGCTACAGTTTGTGCATTAACCTTACTAGATTGTAACTGACGCTGCTACTGCCACCTGTGTGTACTGTTGGCAAAAACAAAATGCGATGAGGACATGTAGGTGGAGTGTAAGGAAAACCTAAGACTGCTTGGAAGACTTCTGTGTAGCTGGGAAGATAATATTAAGATGGATCTTAAAGAAATTTAATGGAATGTCATGGACTGGATTTATTTGGCTCAGGACAGGGAAAACTGGCAGGCTGTTGTGGGTAGGAGATGAACCTTCAGATTCCATACAGTGTGTGGAATTTCTGGAGTAGCTGAGGAATGATTAGCTTTTCAAGAAGGGCTGTGCTTCATGGCGTTATGTATGTATGTATAGGGGCCCCATGTTTTATAAACAAAAAACAGGGATACTTAATAACGTTTGGGGGTGAGGGAGTGGGGGGGGGGGGGTTCGGGGCGGGTAGAAGGAAAAATTTGTAACTCGTCATGCAGGTAAAAGAGCAAAAAATTTTATTGATA
>Ga0136643_10004878_pt1 | contig 18731 bp, 13 predicted proteins | sample TergutLab28metaG_FD_96883 | JGI IMG/M metagenome (GOLD analysis project Ga0136643, IMG submission 96883) | Labiotermes labralis P1 segment gut microbial communities from Petit-Saut dam, French Guiana - Lab288 P1 (version 3) (version 3) | ecosystem: Host-associated > Arthropoda: Insects >...
ACCCAATATTGTGCGGGTGATAAAATCGAGAAGAATGAGATGGGCTGGGCATGTGGCGCGTATGGGTGAGGAGAGAGTGTGTATAGGGTCTTGGTGGGGAAACCGGAGGGAAAGAGACCCCTGGGGAAGTCTAGACGTAGATAGGTGGATAATATTAGGATGGATCTCCAGGAGGTGGGATGTGGGTATATGGACTGGATTGGGCTGGCCCAGGATAGAGAGAGTTGGCGGACGCTTGTGAGTGCGGTAATGAACCTTCGGGTTCTGTGAAATGCGGGGAATTTCTTGACTAGCTGCAAACCAGTTAGCTTCTTAAGAAGGACTCTGCACCATGGAGTAAGTAAGTAAGGTATACAGTCTTAAGGATGGCCACTTTGGAGTAGCTGCATTCTACAACTGCTACATTAAAGTTTTGCATTGATAAATTATATTCATTTTTTAAGAATTTTAGAAAACAAAGGGGATGCCACACATTAATAAAGACAATAATTTTGTCGAGGACCGAAGTATTCCTGTAGTCTGCAGTTACGACACACTATTTATTGAGCTAATGGACTTACGTTTGACTCTTACTTCTCCAACTTTATCTAATGGTGATAAAACTACTGTCAAGATGGCGATCAACCGCAATTTAAGCACATGAAAGCACTAAAATAACGTGTTCTTGAATAAAATGTGAATACGAAATATTTACTTCTTGGATAGTTCTAAATGTTTTCTTGCAACGAAGTAGCATTTTGTGAGGACTCTGTGATCTAACACAAGTTGTTTGGCACCCACTGTAACACAGTATAAATCTATTACTGCTACTTTGGGTTGCTTTTTATTAAAGTTAGCAAAGTGTGTCCTAGTTTGGAATAGCTCACTTAACATTTGAATTGTGTCAGCCAAGTTTATGGTCCTTTCATTTAACTCCCGTGACTCAGCTAAGACGTTTATCTTGGCACTTGATAGATAAAACTTTATGTGTTCGTCTGACTTCATATTTAAAGAAAATGAGGAAATAAATAAGCAACTTTCCCAAGTCATTCTCTCTTTGTTACATTATACATTTTCTGTTCAACTATATTATATTCACAAACGATCAGAACACTTTTCGCAAAATACTTTTTATTTGTAATTAGATCTCCAACGCGTTTCGGTCAGATTTATTTGCCATCTTCAGGAGGTCACATGTGACGATATTTTAACTTAGAATTATCTCATATGGTTACAACTGTCGTTGTGTTTACAATTATTAAAGTTATTAAAATCGGGTTGTAGTTATAATATAGTTGAAATATAATTAAAATATATCTGGGTACAGAGTAAAATTAAATACAGTATAAAATTTTATTTTGTGTCCAAATATCTTGTTTTCTTTTCTTTCTTATTACGTAGTAAGTTTTGGATCAGATGTTTGATGTGTTGTCTGTATACTATGAATATGTACGTGTGTACGTTATATTCCAGCAGTACATTAACTACAACTCGATTTTAATAATTTTAAACACAATGACAGATAATTATGTCGAAACTTGGCTGCATATGACTCCCTGAAGATGATCAATCTATCTGGCCGAAACATGTTGGAGTTCTAACTACAAATAAAAAGGAGCATTGTGCAGCAAGTTGGTTTTCATTCTTTTTGAACTATTATCCTTCATTCTGCTGTTGTGAACATTACAAATTATATTGTTACAGCAATTATACAATGGGGATAAAATATGAAGAGAAAATTCCCAAGACTTTTTTTTTTTATTAAATTAACACGAAATGTAATCAATTCATAACCAGCCCGGAAAATGGATGTAAACCCAAGACTTGATAACGATAGAGTTTCTGAAATATTCCTCGAAGTTTACATCCCCTTTTACAAGAATTTCCGGCCACAAGCAGGCCATTATACAGCTGAAATATGTGTAGGCACTTGTTTCACAGCACAGCAAACTTTCTCTTGGAGACATGTGAGATACAAAGAAAATAGATACTCCACTTTGAAGTCATAGCTCGAAACTAATGGAACAAAATGTATCTAACTAATAAATAACCATCAGTTTATGAGAGACAGCTCATATTTTGTTAGAAGGATTAAACTAAGTGCAATGTAGCGTGTGTGTTCATTTTATTGTGAAAGGAACAAGGAAAAAGTGCTTTAAGCAAACGCAAGCATCGACAGTACAACACAAAATCAAATGAAATTAACTGAACTTCTAATACATTTACATGAAGGGAAAGTAGTTGTGAGCTTGCAAAACAGCTGGGGATAGTCGACAAGGGATGATCTTCCAAATACGAGTAGAGTCAATTCTGTTATTACGCGTGTTTCAGTAACGCGAATTGACTACAAAGCGATTAATTAGTGGGTATAAGTGCTTTGTGTAGCGCGAAATTTCGCTTGCACGTGTTAGGTATTGCGGGATTTCAGATACCACTATGAAGGTAATGTGCTCTCTTTCTTTTGTAACCTCTGCTATTTTTATTACGAGATTTTGTATAACGTGAGGTCTTAGGCGAATACAACTAGGGGTTGTAACAGAACCCGCAGTATACAGGTGATACTTCATGTGCGATAACTTATGCTTATGCACCTTAAAAACATTTATTTATTACAGATTTGCACATTAAGTTATAAAATTTATAGAGATGTTTTGAAAACCCTCATTTACAGTGTTCATTATGTGTAGGGGAAGACTTAAGATATTCAATTTATCTGACAGGCGGGAAGATGGACACAAATGGATGATAGTAAAAAGCGCTTCAACGGTTCTGGAGAAAAACTGTAGAACTCGCATGTCGTTTGTCTATAGCGTCATTAATTCCCATGTATTCTTTTTGTGTTTTAAATGCCCTGAGCCGAGGACAGCTGTTGTGATATTACCATGCAATCTGATACTAGATGAAACCTGAGTATCACCAACGATTATGTACGAAACAGACTCACGTTCTGAATACTTTTTACATGACATCAAGAACCTTCTACTTCAAAACTCCGAGTCCCTGGTTTCAATACGGATAAGGAAAGGCTTAGACTATAATATAAAAATCATGTAAAACCACTACAAATTTTGTAAACCTGACAAACAAATATTTCTCTCTTAGTTGACCTTTTTATTAAGTAAGGTTTAGTGTACGTCCGTACGTATGTTTTTGTATTACATTCTTCTTCCTTTTGTATACAAACACTTTCAATTTTCTTATTTTTAATTTAGCTTCCTCCAACTTGTTGTACAAAGCCCAAACGTTTAGACTTATTTGCATCACGTTCATGTACTTTGTCAGATGTTATTATAGACTCCGCTTCGTGGTGGCGCTATGGAATTTTTTTTCTTACGATGTTAAGGAAACATCAGTCACCCCAAATTAGCTAATACAAGACAACGGAGACAGAAGGGATGAAAGGAAGAGTTTAGTGCAGTGGCGTTCATGCCTCAGTGGTGTGCTGGCAGCATATTCTTCACGCGTTTACTTCAACGCTTATCGAGACAATGGAAATGTTAGAAGTACTGTGGAACGTAAAGGGGAAGGTACAAGTACAAGTCACCCCATAACAACCTATGCAGGCACAGAGGGGAGGCAGAAGTGTAGTTCAAATCGATTCGCAACCAGGCACTAAAAGGAGGTGGGTGGTTAGCCACAAGATTCGGCCGCTTTACTCACGGAAAACACGGGACCTATTTTACGGGAGGCTGAGTGGTCCTCAAGGCCGGTATGGAAGGAATGGAACAATTCGCCCTCCCGGGATTCGATCCCCGGGCTGTCCAGCCCGTAGTAAATTGAGGAAACCTGTTAGAAAGTATGACTTTATCCTAATGATGACTTCAATCACGGTACTAATTTCTGGGTTACTTTTGTAAAGCTTCCGTAATATGAGTCGCGGGCCTGCTGTGTAGGTTATGAACATATATCATAAGAACTTCTAAATTTCCTTCATTTTTACGTATTCTATGTCTCATTAAACAAATACGTTCCTTTAGTAAAGGAATATATATCTTACTTCTTGTACTTTTGATTGAGAAGTTTGGTCCTAATAGACTGAACAGTTACAAAGTTAGTTACCTGGTATTAGTCTACTTGTGGTGTCCCGCAATACATTGCCTGATATAAAGAAAACAACACTCTTAGACAAGAGGGTCTTAGGATAATATATCAAGTTCGTCTAAAATACATACAAACTCCAAATTTATTAAGGTGATGAAGTACGAAATATATGTAACAGATTACAGATGTTCAAGAAATTCCATTGTCTTTCCTGTATTACGGAATAACTACAGACCGTGCGAGTTTTGTGACTCACAGAGGTGTTCCTTAAGTTTCAAGTCTTCCCTGATATTACGCCGTGGTCGCTGGTAAGTAGTTCGGAACAATCGTAATACCTTCGAAAAGTATGGAACTGCTTACCCAGAGGCATGTTTTAACATCTGTAAATATAGCTCCCTTTAGATGAGGTACTTCATCTAGTCATATTGCCAACTGATATCATGTCAAAACCTACAAATTTAAAGAACACTTTGAAATTTAAAATAAGCGTATTGCTAATTCAAACCCATTAGGTTTTGACAATGATCTATATCATACTGACGTTGTCCATATCTTTCACGACGGACAAAGTTCAAACGAAGAAGTTTTTATCTGTATATATTGCTAATGATGTGAAAGTGCTAAAGGGAAACACAAAGCAGTTCTTACAAAGGATAAAATATTCTTACAGGAACTTTAACAAAAGAAGGATGAATTTGTTCCAGAAGTAAATTCAGATACGATAATATTGCGCGATACTTTCTGCAATAAAATTAGTAGCAAAGTCATAATATATCAGTTTGTGATATGTAATTTAAAATGTGGGTGGCAATTAAGTATTTGCGAGTAACAACAGTAAGTGAAAACCACATTCTTTTTAGTATTAGAAGAGGGTTAAGATTCGACGTTGTTCAATTAAATATAATTTTCATAACCGACCTCTTTAAAACTAAATTATTTTGAGATTAGTACATAAAGAAGTATTTTAAAATAACGTTCTGAGGAGAATACGCCTATTGATCATGGAAAAAGAATAATTTAGCGTACAAAATAACGGGAATATTTGTGATTAGGACACTGGAATCTAGAAGGTTGTGTTGAGCTGCGCGTCTAGGAGATAGGAGAGACAAATGCTTAGTAGGGAATTTTGATAAATGCCCCCCCCCCCAGAATAGTGTGATGGGGGTGAAACAGAACCAAGTTTTACCCAATGTCTTTAATGATAGATTATCACATTTCGATTGTTAGAGCCCTCTAAATGTTAAGCTTTGGAATAGCTGATATACATGATTTTAAATATGGGGGGGGGGGGAACTTCCCAGTTTCGTAACACATATTAATTTGTTTTATCATAAAACAAGACAGGCGTAACGTAAATTTGCACTCCCATGAAGTCACATACAGGAATTAATTTTCAGCTCCAACAAGCAAGTTAAATATTACATCTTGCGTGTTTCAGACAATTCATACAAATTGTTCCTTAAAGTAAGTTCCAGTATCTACCTGTCATCACACTTGGAGGCAATGATAACCACAAAATAACACACCCCCCGGTGTAAATGTCAAAAGTTTTGCTAAAATTACTCAATACATTCACTTGTAAAATTATGATGCTTGTATTAACAGGTTTAGGCTGAGTTTGTGTCGGAAATGCGAGCTCCTGTTTTCAATTTTAGTTCAAGAAATGTCGGTATGGCGAATTTTAATGTGAACGCCGCTTAAACCCAAGAAACAAACAGAGAACTTGGGTGTGGGGCATAACAACCCGCCTTTCTTGGTACTCGGTGGCAGAAGATGGAGTGCTTGCGGTGTATTGAGAAGACGTGTCTTTGCAACAAGAGTGAGAAGCTGGAGGATATGAGATACAGGGAGGACTCTTACACTACAGCCTGCCCAACAAATTTATTCATTGGAGAGAACAGGATATTTTTGGTGTTCAAAAACGACACCCTCAGAAAAGACATTTAACATCCGCCTTACTCTCAGGAAAAGCATCCTTATCTATCCTTGAATTTAAGGATGGTTCTTACAAGGAACAATGAAAGAGGTAATGAAATGAAATCGTCTATCTTTCAATCATGTCAGACCTCTCTAGTAAACTACCATGTTTTATATGCACCCCGAAGTAAATAAGAAATTTCCAGTGGTCTCTATAGAAAACTACCGACGTCTATGTCCAACAGTAAATCAGATATTGATTACGACTACAAAGAGAGATATCTCTCTCTCACCAGGAACATTCTTTGATTCAACACTAAAGAAGAGTCTTGTAAAAGTCTATTTGTCACGTGCTTTAAAAAATGTGTTTCGTCTAGAAAGAGTCAGGGTTTTCGGATAGTTTTCCCAATAAATAATTTATACGCTAAAGTACATTAACAGTTTGGTCTATATAATTGATATGCAGTGTGTTACCTTTGCGTAGGAGCTGAATTCTCATATATAATATCGATTTCAGGCTCCAAATTGTCAAAAGTTATTAAATTAGAAGCACAATATAATATGAATTCGTAACGGGTTACATAACAACAAGAAGTACAAGTACATTTTCCGCCGAGTGGTTGCTAATCCTCCTTCGCATTACGAAGACCTGTGTTCAGACCTGGGGGTTGGATATAGTGGCTCAGATATGTCGAGGTGGCCGTTTCTGGAGGTAAATTCCGTGACAGTTCTCTGAATTCAGTCACAACCGCTTTCTACTAACAATTTGCAAAACCATTATTCATAAATAATCCAGCCGTTAAAAGAACTGTAGTGTATAAGTAACAATAAAAGGAAACTTGGTCCTGTGTTTAAGGCCAACATCAGATAAGCTCTTATTAAGTGACGATGCAAAGTTTCATGCCAAGTAGATGAGGCATAATGGAGCTAAGCTTCAGGAACCGAAGAGTTTACTACCACAGTAACAGTCCACATTGCGCACTGTATAGGAGGCTAAATGACACAAAGGACCAGGCTCGACGCGATGACTAACACACAATCCATACGGTCAATTGTCGAGAATCGAACATTGATCATTCATCCCGCAACTTTCTTTTACTGACTGAAATCAAGAAACGGCTATCCTGTTTATAATTTCGAATGTACAAATTATTTCCCCACCAAAGTAAGTGGTTATAGAGCCAGTGAAGTAATGCAGCAGTCTGCGTCTAGTAAGAGAACCGGTGCGCAGCACAGCAACGCGTTCCATTCTGTTGAATAACTCTGTCGCCGCAGAACCAGTCGACTTAGTTGGGGTATAAATCGGAAAGCTGCTTGTGAAACACCACATAGTCTTGAAAAAAAAACAATAGGAATCTGCAGTATCAGAAAGCAAAGCAGCCTGTCACATCATAATCTCAAGACGAGCTCAAGTGCCTGGTACCATGGAACACAACCTTTTGCGACAGTCTAATAGTTTAGATATTCGCTTTTCTGGGATGTTATGCAGCGTACAATGGTAGTTACTGATGTTTCGAGACACAGCCTATTGGTTCCCTTGAAGATGGAACCGATAGGTTGTCCCGAAATATCAGCAACTAACCACGAATATACGCTTTGTAACATCCAAATGAGCGAGGATCTCACACTCCAACGGAAACCTGAAATCAGTCTAATGGTTATTCAACCAAGACACTCTCAGCTGCTTATATAAAAATTGATTATTTATTGACATATTCTTAGGAAAACGCAAAGTTCACATAATATTTGGTTAAAATATTTTGATTATTTAACACATTAATTAATCTGTGTTTATGTACAATATCTAAGTCCTTTTGTAAACTGATTTTTCCGATTTTATCTTTCTTTCAAATCTTGTTTTATAGTATAGAGAAGAAATGAATGCATGTGTAGCTGATTAACCTTTTAAAGCCTACTGGTCACGTGATGCACCAACAGGTTTAACATACAAAATTGTACGTTCTGCCCAAATTGCGTTTGTGTGTTTTGTATTATCCGAGAACATACAGCAACTTGTGCCACTTACAGCATAAACTGACTGGTTTTTATAAGCAAGATGAAAATTTTTTACTGCGCGGTACGAACTGGGCCTTTAAATAAAGCTTCTGCGCTTCGCCTTTATAAGTTTAATACTGAATCGAATTTCAAAGTGTAGGTTACGTATATATACTAAATACTTTTCTTGTGTTATGCATATTTAATTCGTTTCTAACACAAAACGAGAACATGGAAGTGGGCCAAAATTCTTCGAAGGCGCGAGGGGAAGTTTCTTTATCGTTAGAGTAAGATGATTCAAGCGGTGAAGTTTCTGACGCATACTTGTGGATGGTAGTACTGAATTTCGGTCAGGAAGCCACATATCCTAAATGCGACGTGTTATGCTTGTCTTCAGAATCTACAGGCAACAGTTCCCCTTAATTCTACACACTCGAATTCATTGCGCCTCATCTTACTACAGTTTGACACCATATAATCTAATATACAGTACTTGTGGTGTCAAGGACATAAAGCATACCAGCCGTCCATTACCGGGAAGGGGCTACGGTTTCCGTTCAAAATTGACTGGATCTAATGATCGGTCAGAAGGATGCTGTTCAAAATTTAAGACCTGCTAGATATATGTGTCCGGGCAGCTGCCAGTAACCACGGTCCACCATAGAACCAGATAGGTAAGGAAATTACAACCCTTCCTATACTTGGAGAAAGAAGAACCGAGTCCTCGTGATGCGTCGTGATAGATAGACTTTAATTTCGGGTGTGAATTCCCTGTGAAATACGAGTCATTGAGCTTCAGCTGAGTACAGAAGGTGTTAGTAGAAAACATAACAACACAGAGAAGCAAAGGGAAGCAGAAAGACGAGCCTTGATAAAAGGCATAGTGATCTTTATTTCCCGGTACCTAGTACAAAGAAATGATTATCTGTACGTGTGTATGACTTCCTTCTTCATGCACGTCACCCTAAGGCGCAACCACTCACTCTGCAACATGACAGCTATTGCAGAGTGAAGAATTATATTGGAGGACGCAATATTCGCGTGTTTGCCCTGACCAAGTACGTTCTAACACGATTCAATATTCCAGCAAGATGGATTGTGACAGACAGAGAACTATGCGAGCTCACCCACTGTAAGAAAAAACGTTTTTTGAAGTAGTTCTATATATTTTCTGCCACAGCCGCCGTAAAGGGAAGACATGTGTCATGTTTCGGCCCGAACTGACGGGAGAAGCTTCCCGTTCCCAGTATGGTTGTGCAAAGGAAATTCATTAACTTTATTTTAAAATTTGTTTATTATCTCTTAAACACGCAACTTGTGTCTATTAAACAGAGTTGGTAAGTTAAGTTCAGGGAACAATTGCTCTATAAGGGATTTAAGTTTCTGACGGCGAAATTTCAGGAAAACTCTTCTACCTTGAAGATGGCAACAGAAAGTTACTGTGAAATAACAGTAAAATTTACCAAACTGCAGGACGTCACGGGTCGGAAAATGGTAATCTTCATAATCAATATTGCTTCCTGAGAACCAGGTGCATGTGACAAATAATGTTTAGACAAAAAACGTGGTAGTTGAAATTAAGACAAACAGTTTACGAAGGTACCACTGTTTTATAAACAGATAAGAGTAATTTCAAGTTTTCTGTACGTATCTACAAAATGTACTATGTATGTTATTTATTTTTTACTAAAGTTTGCCAAATGATGTGACGTCATTATTTTAACTAACGTTAATTAGTCTGTGGCTTAGTCAAAATCTAGACACCACGACATCGAGCAGACTGACATAGCGGTAAAGATGTAAAGTTCTATTTATGAAGCACCGTGTTCGATTCTCCGTCTGTGCACTTGCAATTATAAATATGATTTCTCGAGGTTTTCCTCATTCACAATAATACGTTTGACGTAGATCTACTTCAGCTGTTTTGGACACCACCGTATTCGCTCTCTGATATCTGTACCGTGATATGAATTATAGTTAACCCAACATTGCGAGATTTGTCTCTTTCGTAGAAACGGTGACATATATCTAATTACACGTATTGTGGGATGTTATAAAATGTCGAATGGTGAATTACTGACTACGTGTGAGAGAAGCGTACTGCATCCCTCTTCAGAGTAGTGTACTTTCCCGAAATGTCCACCATGAACCTTTCGTCGCGACGTAATATTCAAGAGGACTTGGATCGTTGTCGAACAAACCGAAGTCACCAAAATTTGGAGAAGTTAGGAATAAAATATACATTCATAATTTGTGGTACAGGAAATTTCAAACCAAAGTGACTAAGGAAGAACCGTGCTTATATTAGTAGACAAAACTGGGGCAAACAAGATAAGCAATGTATTTATAACGCAAAATTTAGACGCGTTGGTCAACCATTGTTGATGTTGAAAAACTATAAGTATTACATATCCTGTGCACGTGTTTGCAACCTTTGGTATCTTGCATGCAAAGTGCATGCGCCATATTGTCATCTGTGGCCTGACCAGCTCTACAATATTTTTCCACATCTCAAAGAGGACATGATTTTCGAAAAAATTTTTCAATATAAAATTTGTGTTCTGATTTTCTGTACCACTTTGTCTGAAACTTTTTCCATTCTAAGAAGAATTTAGCGAGATGTGATCATAAATGTACATCGGTCTTCATGTAAAGTAACTGTCATTCTTGTCAGATTTTAATGAAACTTGAAAGTTTTCGAGAGTTTCGAAATATACACTGATATAAACTTCCATGAAAATCAGTCCAGTGGAAGCCGAGTTGTTCCTTGCAGTCGGATGGACAGACGGACAGACACGATGAAGTTAATAGTCTCTTTTCACAATTTTTCGAAAGCGCTTAAAATGTGCTTTAATTTGTGGAATACCGTCTTAAGTTTAAATAAATCTGATTTAGAACTGTGGCGAAGTGTTATGTTTGATGGCTGAAACAAGTTAAGAAGTTTTATACAGACCGCTAAGACCTATTTTAGTAACCATTTCTGTTACATCCTGCGCTACAAGTTGGAAGGTTCTCGATGTTATAATTGGAATTATTCGTTAACATAATCATTCCGTGTAAAATAACTTGAAATGCCAACTTGATGCAACAAGGTAATTTTATTGATGTATTCTTAGCTCGACATGTTACCGTGCGACGTCGCACGGCACCATCCGCACCGTACACACGACCTACGCAGCGGCTGTCAAGACCACCACCCATACAAAACTCGATGCAGAAAACCATATACTGCAACTCAACATCCAGTGTTCCTGATGATGGACATATGTACCCGAATCTTGTCGAGCTAAGAATACATCAATAAAATTACCATGTTTCATCAAGTTGGCATTTAAAGTTATTTCATGAGGAAGATGCACGTTCAAACAACCCTCAGTAATAATTCCGGTCGCACTACGGCACTGGGGTTGACTCAGTCTCTAACTGAAATGAGTACCGAGAATTTTTCCTGAGGGTAAAGGCGGCGGGTGCATAGGGCCGACAACCTTTTCTCATTCAAATGCCGAAATCTGGGAGCTTCAACCTCTTGGAACTGTCAGGGCCTCCCCAGGCTTGAACAGGGATTGTTTACTATTGCTTACATCGTGTACTCAAAATCCTGCGCTACGGTAGACAGGTAGCCAATAGTTCCTCTACACATAACGGTGCATGTAAGAGTAACTTTCATCAACACACAAGTTAACATATTACGGCTAAGCAGAGTTGAAGCTATAAACATAGTAGGACTCTGCTAAGGTAATGCATTCTAGTAGGACTTAACTAATCCTGTAATTGGAGAAACGTAATTAGTGGGAATCAATTTGTACGTTGAGGGTGGTGGGTCATGATAATGACAGGACAACGGAATACTTGCTAACTGTCGTATAGAGCGAACTGGAAAAGACGCCCCCATTTGAAACCCTTTCTAAAATACCTGATATTACTATGCTCTTGTACAATTAATAACAAATAATTTGTCACAGTTTGGTTCTAATGGAATTCCCTCTCTCATCAAATACTGGATATAATTAATCTGTGACAGTGTAGGGCGTAGTTCGCTGAAAATTACTGTGGGCGCTCCCGTTTAATGTCCAGGTTCAGCCTGAAGTGATAAAGTTTTGTTGAGCCTGGAAAATTTTGGGGTAGCCTACACTTATAAATTCTATGTTTATTAAATTCCACACCATGATATCTATGGGAAAGCGTACATATACCTTCGCGTTTTCTTAACTTCAAAAGTAGGTGGAAGCGAGGAGTCAGTTTCACGGCCTGAATGCGTTGTAACTGGTATGTCTCAGGTGACAAATGTATAGGTAGAATGAAAGAAACATAACCCGTCATATCACACCTTATTGTAGCGATAGCGGTAGTACAGTAACCATCATCAGGCTATGTAACAGAAGTATAAAAGAGTAGGATTGTATGTAAAGGCTACCGATATATAATTATCCTTTTTATATTTCTGTTACAAGCTTGATGATGGTTACTGTACTTGGCCGAAACATGTAGTTGCTAACACAGTCGCTACAATAATGTGCATTGACGGTTATATTTCTGTCATCGTGTATTATACAAGAACAACGGAAAAACTGCACTATAAAATAAAGATTGGACACGTGGCTTGTTAGGCCGAAACGTCGGTCTCGACGTTAAGGATAACAGAAATAAGCTACCTCTGCCTCTGCCAGGAACCGAACCTTGATTCCACAGTCCTCTACCCCATAACCTGATCACCATACTCGCTGAACTGTCAGAGCTGTGGCTATTTTCATACGTTTAAGATTAACGATTTGTTCGGCCTGAAGTGTGACTATTTTAGAATCACTGGTAACTAACTCACTACTTAGCTAACTAAGTAACTAAATAACTACCTAACTAACTAACTGTCTAAACTGGTCACTGGATGACTAACTCCATGGATAAAGCCATTTTTTTAAAATCTATTATTCACTAATTCACTTAGAAATTTTATGCAATATATTGCTTCTGAATATTTATTTCTTGTGCAGATAATCCTCTCACTGTTTCCTATTATGAGTCACACAAATGTAGTCCATAATTCACTCAAATTTGTATCATCAACGTTAATACTTACATTTTTGCATTTGAGTTTTGTTTCAATAAATGAAGTTAAAATCTCGATAATAAATAGTTTCAATAAACAAAGTTCTAATAAATAATGATAATGGCAATGCAAACCCTGCTTTATTGATCACAATTTATATTCGATGAAAATTCGAAGATTCAGCATCAACTCAGCAGAAATGCTGCTTCTGAGAAAAATAGCTGGATAAACAGTAATATACACACATATTACCTTTATTTGTCTAAATACTGTACCAAAATATACCTATTCTACGTTGTGTTTAGTGTCAAACTGAAGTTCACACAATTACACTTGTTGACACAGCAATTGGAAACTCATCTTCACAACTACAACAATTAATAAAGAATAAGAGAATATTTATTTTTCAAATATTGGAACTGAGGCTTTGCAACATGCAAGGGGGTGCTGATAAGTCCTCCGCCCGAACTACTTCCCGATGTCGTTGGAAGCAATCGATAGTGTCGTTGGAAGCAATCGATAGTGTCGTTGGAAAGAGGGGTTCCTTCATGTGAGGAATTAAAAGTGTTTTCTCGTTACAGAGGCTGAAAGAAAGCATGTCAGGCGAAGTGCGCGATTTCAACAACGTGGAGACGCGAGCGATCACCAAGTTTTTTACCCTGCAAGGTATAGCGCACAAGGAAATTCACTCCATTCCGACAGAAACATTAGGGGAATATGCACCATCGTATGTCACCGTCAAAAACTGAGTGGTCCAGTTTAAACGTGGTGATTTTTCCACCTGTGATGCGCCTTGTCCTGGACGACCCAAAACAGTGACAACACCGGAGATTATTGATTAAATTCACGAGCTTATCTTGGGAGCCCGCCGGATTTCGGCTAAATGAATAGTTGAGCAACTGGGCATCTCACGTGAGCAGGTTGGTCCATCATCCATGAAGATTTGGACATGTGGAAACTCTCCGCGAAGTGGGTCCCGAAATGCCTGAACGCGGATCAAAAACATCAACGGTGCCAGTCGTCTGAGCAAGTTTTGGAATTTTTTCGGCGCGATCCAAATGATTTCTTTCGCGATTGGTGACCATGGAAGAAACCTGGTTATATCACTATGATTCGGAGACAAAGCAACAATCAATGGAGTGGCGGCACAGCGGCTCACCCCGCCCCAGAGAATTCCGAGTGTAAAAATCCGCTGGAAAAGTTCTCGCCTCGATTTTTTGGGATCAAGACGGCATCCTCTTCATTAATTATCTTCCAAAGGGTCAAACTATCAACGCAGAGTATTACTCATCTCTGCTGGTACAATTGAAGGACATTTTGAAGGAAAAACGCCGCGGGAAGTTCACTAAGGGGGTCTTGTTCTTGCACGACAATGCCCCAGCTCACCGGGCACTTGCAACCCAGAAGAAACTGGCCTACCTGGGCTTCCGATGTCTTGATCACCCACCTTATTCTCCGGATCTGGCCCCGTCGGACTACCACCTGTTCCCTGGAGTGAAAAAACATTTAGTGGTGGCCATTTTTCGTCCGACGCTTAGGTCATTGCTGCCCCGGGGACCTGGTTGGACGGACAAATTCTGAATTTTTTTGAGTTTCTTGCAGAAGTTAGAGCAAAGGACTAAAAGTGTATTTAGCTTCGTGGGGAGTACGTTGAATAAATCCCGAGTTTGTTCGCTGTAAATTGTTTCCTTCCTGGTGGGGATATGGACTTTTCAGCATCCCTTATAATTACTCTTGAACGTTCAGTATTCGTTTTCGTCAGGTTTGCTATGTAAAAACATAAAGATTGAAACTACAGGCAGTGACGTTTCGCCCATAAGATTTGCAAGGCTGCAGCCCTTGTATCCGCCCGATCCAGGTTCGGCTCCAGAAACAGGGTTCCCTGGGATGTAAGAATTTTATTTAAAACTCATAAACATTTTTTAGAAAAGTTCGCGTCGGCAGTCAGTGTCCGTTCTGCTCACAATGCAAATTCTTGCCTTGGGGTTCCGCTTAGCAACAGTTGTTGCCGTTGTGCAGCTTGAGGAGGATGGGTGCGGGGATCGTGTAACAGATTGGGTATCGGCTGGCCAACAGAGTTACTATGTTTGTGGCGCGGCTTATCTTAACAAATCAGCTTCGACCCTGAAGTCGGGCGACAACGGCCTGACTTTGAGTTTTGGCAACGTGTGAGTAAAGAAAGACAAGAATATTTTATCCACGCGAATCTATCGGTAGTATGAAGGCAGCGGGCAGAATGTAAATGTGTGTGCTCTGGTGGAACATCCAGCGAATCGAATACAATAAAAAAGGCTGTTTTCTGTAACTTCGGATTGACGTATCTTCCCTGTTGTCTCCATCCTCCCCGACATTTCTTGTGATGAAGACCGGGTAAACCTCTTAGAAATTCTGAGAAAAATTAAACTAACTGAACACAACATTTCTTCCGGACATAAGTACACCATTTAAAAGAAAATTAATGAAATATTTTTAAATTCAAATACTCGCGACGGACTGTAAGCGGTACGGAAATTGAGAGGGCTGAGCCCTCGCCAGACGTTGCGCTTTGGTTCAGCGTATCTTAACCTACTGGTGGGAAGAGAGCGGCAGCGGGTTATTGGCTGCATGAGGATTTATTGAAGACTTCGTATACTTATTTACCTTTTCTAAGGGTTCAAAGGCTGGAATTTTGATCACCATTTTTACCACGTTGTTTTCAATGGCATGTTTTTTAATGGTTTAATTTTAGTAGTTGCAACTGTAAGATAGACACGAACAAGAAAATTGTGACGCATTTAGAGAGCATCAATTTTTGGCATTTATCTCACGCCGAGAACACTTAAATTAAGAATTCAGGTCGTGCAACGCCAAGTTTAGTTATTTCTCAATGGACATCAAGCGGAATACTCGTACTAACTTATATTTAAAAAATTAACCCTGTTATGTACGCTAAACTTAAGTGGTCATTGTGCTACACAAAACCCTCTACTAGACCTTCTCACCAATCACATAATAATTCTAGTCCAGTCCTACCATAAGAAAGTCTCACCAGCCGCCCCTGAATAGATGACTCTAAATTTACATATTTCATAATGGTGTAGAATTTGATTCCTCGCGCGTGTAAAAGAAAGCAGGTTGATGGTGTCAGAGAACATGACACTAAGGAAGACATTTGGACTAAGCAGGTAAAACGCAACAGAAGGACGGAAAAATGCATAATGAAGAATTTAATAATCAGTATTCCTAGCCTAATATTATTCGAGTGATCGAAGTAGGGACAAGTAGAAGGGTGGAAAGTGTGGCTCATATAGTAGACAATTCACACACACTATTTTCTTTTGCGGAGGAACTCGGAGGCAAGAGGCGACGTGTAAGACGTGTATAGATTGGAGGATAATATTAAAAATGAACCAGCAGAAACAGAATTGAAGGACATGTACTGGATTCGTTTAGTTTACGATAACGATAAGATGTTGGTTCTTGCGAAGGCGGTAATGAACTTCTTGGTCTTACAAAAAGCAGCGAATATTTTGTCTAGCTGATGACCTACGAGTTCCTAAAATGGATTTCACTTCCAGGTGAAATTATTCTACAAGCAGCAATGCGCATACAGTTTTGGCCACCTTTTGTCTCATCATATTAACGTGGGGGTCTGGAAAGGAAACAGCAGTCTACATTCACTGAGGTGAAATCTGATTGCCGTGTGCAAGCGGTGGGAGACCTCCATTATGAGAAGGGAATGAAAATAGCTTCAACACACACACACACTATTGATATTATAGTCCCCTCCTTGAAACTCGCAGAGATCTGATAATATGCATCTAATTTCTTGCTCGCTCCTTTATACATAATCAAAATGTCTCAAGCACATTTATCATCCCTTCGTGACATTCAGCAGGTACACACACATACACAAACTGTTTCCTTTGTATAATGATTTAGTGTCATCGGAGGGGAGAGATTTCAGACAGGTGGAATCAGGTTCCGTAAGCATTCCGGACCATGAATAATTGTGTTTCCCTATTCCAGAAAGACCTGTAGTATGGATACCACTGTAGAGCCAATAGGACTACATATACATGCCGGGAATACTATAAGCATGACTATTATCCCATGTAGGCATCCCATAACTCCGTTCTATGATGCATCACAGAGAGGTTATGAGGTGGGTTGGGACACAAGCTTCCCAACAACCATGTGTTACTTAAGTCATCAATTCAGCATTATTTTACTACTGTAAAATATACCTTGCCGATGGATTATGCACCAAATCTCTTCCCCACTCTCCCAACAATTCCCCTCTCCCCCCCACAAAAGATTAATGCCGGTATGAATTAAAAAGATTTTCCCTCCCCCATGCTGCTAAGCTACACATATATTTTGCGCTGCATTGGCTCAATAATCCATACGCGTAGGGCTATGGAAACTGTAAGCGTACGTACATTTCGACTAAGTCCTACCCCAGCACAGTTTACACCTGCTGCCCCAGACAAAGTAGGCATTATTATCGATTAAATATTAATAACCTTCCATTAGGCAGAGGGGGATAAAAGCTTATGGAGGCGGCTTGATGGTATGGTGGTCGTGGGGATTGTGTAATATGTCTTTGTGGGTTGAGCTTTCGCAGCAAGAGAGTGTCCTTAACGTGCAGGATGGTGGAATGAACAGGAGGCTTTGCAGTTAGAGAGAAAGTTGGACTTTAAAAATTTCTTGAAATGATAATGTTACAAGAACTGGAAAACATGTTGTCAGTTCTTTATCATTCAAAGGCGGTGCAAAAGGAATTTTCTGAATTATATGGATAGAATGATACTAACTGCAACATTTATTTCAAAATTACTTTTATAAATCGTAATTTCGCTTAATTTATGATTTAAAAATCGATTAAAGATTTATTTCAAATCACAGCTTCAAACGCTCCACAACGCAGCAAGCAGTGCTGAATTAGAGGTAGAATATGAGAAAAAAAAGTATTAGCCAATAAATAATTTACCACACGATCCTTGAAGTACTTTATGAAATCTGAATTTATTTTCTTTGTTTTGTGGTTACATTATACGGAGGTCTAGTTCTTAAATGACAACGTATACTCTTGTACATTAAGTACTAGGAAATTCTAAGGCCAATACAAGTTTGATACCCGCAATAACCCATATATATCATTTACAAATTCTATGTAATGTTAAGGGAGATCCAGAGGCCGCGTGTTCTAAGGCGTGCGTCCGCGGCCTTCGCTTGCTGGAATTGCGGGTTCGAATCCCGCCGGAGTCATGGATGTCTGTCTGTTGTGAGTGTTGTGTGTTGTCAGGTATAATTCTCTGCGACAAGCTAATTACTCGTCCAGAGGAGTCTTATTGACTGTAGTGTGACTGAGTGCGGTCGTGAAGTGTCAATAATGAGGAGCTGTCGGCCCAGTATGGGTTAGCGCACCACGATAAATACAGGTGGGGCATAAAGATCTCCCACTTTTCGAAGGGGCACTGTGAAGGCTGTAGTGGTGGTAGAGAGGTGGGGGTAGTGTCTTGCGGTTGGTTAGCCTCTACCGTTGTCAGCACCCATAACGGTTTGGATAGGTGAACATCGGGGCTTTGTTGTTGTTGTTGTTCCCTAGGCGTTTGATCTCTTTAAGGGGAGACGTGGAGTGACCGGCAAGGTCACCAGATTTAAGCCCGTGTGACGTTTTCCTTTGGGGATACCTAAAGGAAAAGGTTTTCAAACATCGTCCTCGATCTCTTGAGAATTTGAAGGAAAGGATCCAACAGGAAATCGACTCCAT
>Ga0136643_10004880_pt1 | contig 18725 bp, 16 predicted proteins | sample TergutLab28metaG_FD_96883 | JGI IMG/M metagenome (GOLD analysis project Ga0136643, IMG submission 96883) | Labiotermes labralis P1 segment gut microbial communities from Petit-Saut dam, French Guiana - Lab288 P1 (version 3) (version 3) | ecosystem: Host-associated > Arthropoda: Insects >...
AGGAGAATATTTGGACCTAGGAGGGACAAGGTAACGGGGGAATGGAGGAGACTGCATAACGAGGAGCTAAGTGATCTGTACTCCTCACCCAATATTGTGCGGGTGATAAAATCGAGAAGAATGGGATGGGCAGGGCATGTGGTGCATATGGGGGACGAGAGGGGGGCGTATAGGGTCTTGGTGGGGAAACCGGAGGGAAAGAGACCACTGGGGAGACCTAGGCGTAGGTGGGTGGATAATATTAGGAAGGATCTCCAGGAGGTGGGATATGGGTCTGTGGACTGGATTGGGTTGGCCCAGGATAGGGACAGGTGGCGGACGCTTGTGAGTGCGGTAATGAACCCTCGGGTTCCATGAAATGCAGGGAATTTCTTGACTAGCTGCAAACCAGCTAGCTTCTCAAGAAGGACTCTGCACCATGGAGTAAGTAAGTAATTAATATGAAATATTAACTCTAGATTGTGACATTCTTACACTAACCTGTTCTATTTCACCTTCATTCAGTTCATCTCTCAAAATGTTTGCTAGTGTTGTGTAATGTTTACAAAAGAGAGACTGAAGGCCAGGCAGAGTCTGCAGTGGGTTGTTGTTTTTCATGAAGAGATACAGGTGATGTGCTTCCAAATGTGGCAAAGTTAGGAGTGGAGAATCCTGAATCCAACGAGCTTGGATCACCATCTGCATGATCTGCTGTGTACGTAATGTGGTTGCAAGCCAGCCACATTCAGCACTCACATCTATCATTGCCTACAATACACATGCAAATGACATTATTTAATGAGAACCCATTCAGTGATGCTGCCTGATTCTCTAGTTGTTTAATGAGGTTTCTTCATTCTTATATTTGTGAATGATATGGGAATATAAACATGAATGGTGAGGAAGTAAGAACTGAGGACTGATCTCAGGCACTATCAAAATGTTTAGAAAAAACTCTAATGTCTGTGAGATACGTGGTGAATGAATAACTGCAGCAAGGATCTACCACCAATGTAAGATCTCCATAAACAGTCAGCTGACAGCTGTGGGCCACTGGCTGAAGGCTCACTGCAAGAACTATAATTGCATCACAATGCCACAGACTTGTATAGATGTTCTGCAAAACCCACTTAACTTCATCAAGCACTGTTCTTGAGAAAATAACAGCTGCTCAGCTAGTCAAGAAATTCCCTATATTTCATGAAACCTGAACATTCCAAATGGAACAACAGCAAGCCACAAATTTAATCTGTTACCTTCTCTGTGAATGTGGTTCTATTTGTTGATGGTATTTTAACATTGCAAAAGTTAATGTTTGTTATACCAACTTATGCACCACACACACACACACCTAACCAGGAATTACATATGTAACCACATTTACCAAGATTTTATCATAATAACACACTACTGTATTGTATTTTATAATTTTAATAATTCATAACTTTAGCCAACACAACTTGTAAACTCCCTGAGGATGGTGTATTAACACCGAACCATGTCGGAGTAATTTTAGTATTAATTGTTACACTACTTGTTTGTGCATAAGTTGGTATAATAAACATTACTTAATCAGTATGCATGGTATGAACATAAAAAATTGCAAGATGTGTTACAATTTTTAATGGACATGACATTAACTCTGAATGTCAGAACTATGTATATATACACAATAAATGGAAGCATGTAGGGGTATGCATGTGTGCAAATGCATGCGCACAAATGCACATCTGTCTGTGGCAGCCACAACTCATCAGAAAATATAGAAGCTTGAAATTTGGTGAGGCATACATAATATGCAGCGTTTCATTTTGTATTTTCCTCCACTTCCATATGACATTGTCCCTTTTAGGCACAAACATCTTACTCAGAAACCTGTTCTCGAACACCCTCAGCCTATTTTCCTCCCTTTCATACACAACAGTAAGAGTATTAAGTAAACAGTACTAGTAACACTATACAAGTCATTATGTCACTGTAATTATCCTTCCAGTAAGTCCTGTTTTTCTCAGGTTAGATACTGTCTAAACACTTTGCTCTCAAACATACAGTCTACTGTGTGTACCAATTAAATTGCCACAGATATGATACATGACACATCTATTACCTCACCGGACTCACCTGTAATATCCTGACAGTCTGGTCCAAAACAGACTTCAAGTCTGTGAAGTAATCTGTACATGGCATCTGTAGCCTGGAGAAGTGAGCCTGCAGCAACAGTAAGGCCTTTGTGTGAGGAGAATCCAATGAATGTGGGTCAACAGGCAATCGACAGCTTTTTGCTAGTTCACTGAAACAGGAACCAGGTCACATGATTCGTAAGTAGTTAATCCTTTTACAGCATGTCACCTGTACAAATATATAAGGTAAAAGGTAAAGTAATCCCTCTACAGGCCTGGAGAGGCCCTGAGGGTTCCAGGAGGTTGAGGCTCCCAAATTTCAAAACAATCAGCGCATGAAGGTTGGTAAGGTTGTCAGCCTTATGCACTGGCTGCCTTTACCCCAGGAAATATTCCAGGTTCTCATATCTATTAGAGGCTGAGTTGTCCCCAGAGCCATATTGCAGCCAGAAGGATTACGTCAATGAAAGATTCCAGTGACACCATCGGGAATCAAGCCCGCGACCTTCTAGCTCATACCACAGTGCCTCAACCAACTGCACAATCCTGTGCCCCAAACAAACAAGGCGTTCTGGTAACAAAACATGATGACTACTTTTTATAAATGTTCCACTCTATACTGTGAGAAGAGCAAGAACTATATAGAGCAACAATCGGTCCAAGATTACAGTCTTCTGGGTCATGAACTTAATGTCATGTTCTTATTTTTCATTCTACACAAATATTCCCTTAACCAAAGTTACATATTTTTCAGTGACCTACATCAGGTCAGTTTAAAATCTTTTGCCTACTCATTTGCAATCTAAGATCATAAAGACACAAATATACAGAACTATAATTTTGCTGTTTTATATGAGTGCAAAACTTGCTCTCTCACATTAACAGGTGAACACACATAGGATGAGGGTGTCATAAAACAGGGTGCTATGCAAAATATTTGGACCTAACAGAAAGTAATGAACAGGAAGGTGCACGCAACTGCACAACGAAGACCAGATAATATTTGGCAGTGACATAAGAAATAACCAAAAGAACTTGATGTATGAAAAGTTGTGTGGAGACTGTCAAATATTATGAAGTATGGAAATCAAGGAGGATAAGACAGGATGGAATGTGGCATGCATGGGAGAGAAAGGAACTGCATTTGCAGTTTTGGTTGGGAAACCTGAAGGGATCAAACCTACACTTAGACGAATATTAAAATGGATCTTAAGGAAAGAGGATGGGAGGGCACAGAATGGATTTATTTGAGTTTCAATGGGAACAAATAGCAGAGAATTTCTAGCTCCTCAAGAAGGATTTTGCTTCACATAGTTAGTCAATTAGCTAAGTGGTGCAGCCATGCTGTTAGTACTGATTGAAGGAAACTGGAAAGTCAATGCTTCGGTGGCATCCACATGGTGTGAAAATTTCACAGTGCTGGGGTGTCATCCAGTGTGTAAATTTCACACCAAATTTTGTAAAAATGGTCATTTAGAGTTAGAGAGGGAAGTGAACGTACACAGACAAAACCAGGACTGGATGACGTAAAATAGGGTCTGTATAACACTTTATAGCAACGGCTTCAGACAGACAGCTGGCAATCTTATACAAATTTTCTAAGGAAGGAGAACAGTCTAAAATGCCTACTTATAATATTCAAAATTGCAAATACCTTGCCGTATAATGAATCAATCAAACCAAATAAGACCTTTATATATATGTATATACTTACATATGTTCTACAAACTCATAGGAGTTCCACTCCAATCCACACAACTGTTCACTCCTTCCAACATAATAAAGTTTTTTGGCCATGGTCATCTACATTAATATGCTCTATTCTATATCACCCAAAAAGATCAGCACACAGAGGGTTACAGGCAATTGCTGGACATCCAGGTGTAATATAAAGATATCAACTGTGCCGAAAGTGACTATCAAAGTTACCACCATGTATCAGTTGCAGAGAAACAAAGTACTCAATGAGCAACAATGACAATTCAAACCTCAATTATTTGCTGCTTTCTGTACATACAAGTGACCTCCAGATCGAAATTATCACATCTTGGGGCATGCAAGATAATGAAACATGAAATATCAATTCTAGCTAAACATCAAACAGTAACAGACCATACACTACTGGTCTTAACAGCAGACTATGGACTTCTACCAAACAGAGCTCCTGTATTCACACTTGGACAAGTTCCTGCTGCAGCAGAGTTTAAACCTTCGGTGTCCAATGACTAAAGCTGTTGTGCAGCATGACACTCAGGAAACCAACGGATGATTAAAGTCATTACTTAGAACATGTCAATTATGGCATTTTCTTGCACACTGACATATGGTGCTTTGGTACGTGTAGCTGTCTCTGCTGTCCCTGCCCCCTTACAACCACAAATTTAATTATGGCCCCAAAGGGTTAAACAATGTATTGATATGATTTATGCCTAACAATAAAATCTGCTGAAAACTCACCCATTTAGAGCATCTTCATTGTGTCGCACAGGCAGCTGATCATATTCATACGCATCACTCAGAACATTCAACAGTTGCTCTATATTTAAGTCAGGCCTAAGATTATCTTGAAATTGCTGCATTGTTTGGTGGGAAAGATAGTAGAATGACGCAATTCTGCCCATGGATGTTGGATGAACTCCTCGCAAATCCTGCAATGTTACAAGTATTTACAGTAAATACAAACATAAAACACTTACTGCAAGCACTATGGGACACATTCAACTACAGGAGATGCTGGAAATGCTTTCTCCTACATACAGCCCTTCCTGACCACATCTCAGGCAGGTCATGCCTGGATACACTATAGAACTTAGGAGTAAACCAGCTGGTTATGGCAAGGGTACACACATGTGAATAAACAGGCTGTGTGGGTAGGGACTACTTTTAAGTGCACCAGCCATATAACAACACATATCTTGCAAGTTCTGAGAATGTATCACAGAAAAATATTTATGCTTACAATGTCCATAATGAATAACTGGAAGTCTTGAAACCAAAACTTTTTTATAACCATCTCTCAGCATGCTGTGCTGACAAAACACTGGCACGAGAGAGAGAGAGACACTCGCGCGCGTGTGTGTGTATATATATATATATATATATAAAAGCACTATTTAAAATAGAATACAGCAAACCAAACAAAATGTAAAGAAAAATAATTTTAACTCCCCTGCAGTATACAAGTAGTACTGATTAGATTAATCAGTGAAAGAGACTACGAGTCTATGTATTTCAGTATCTCTAAGACTTGTATGAGGAATAAATTCACTACAACATCACACAGACCTAGATTCCAGTCTTCTGGAATGTTGTGCCACGTCCACTGACAAACAGTTTTTACTGCTTACCAGTCAACAGTCAGTAACATTCCAGACAACATGAATCTTCAGCAACATTGCTTTAAAATCTTCAAATCTCTCACAGAGAAATAATTTGGAAGATATATAATGCATGAGCAGGCCTTTCACTCTAGTTCTTCCGCTCATTTTCTCCTTCTTTGTGAAAGTACCATTGCGAAGTGAACGAGTTAATTTAAGATATGTTTGATAGTACAACATGGATTGTCACAGTTACCACTTACCTCATCTAGTGTTATGCAATATGCTTCTCCCAACACATTGAGTGCCTGCTGCACCAAATTTGAGAGAAAAGTGTTGACGTCTTCAGACTCCAGTGTTTCTAGATTATAGTATGTAGGGTTTTGATACAACCTCCTAAATAAGTACGTCCAAGTGATATAATCAAGGGCATCCTGTTTCGTCTGAATAGTCCCTGCTACAATTTCAGCATTCAGATGATCTGGCAAGACTTCTCTAAGGCTTGATTCCACAGGGAAAGGCTCATATAAGAACTTCTTATAAAAATTTTTCTTGACATCATGAACCAGGACAACTGCAACACCATGGTCATCAAACTGTGGTCGACCTGCACGTCCCATCATCTGCAAGACATCTGTGATGGGCATGTCGACATAACGGTGTGTTTTACCATCATAATACTCAGTTCCCTTTATGACAACTAGGTGAGCTGGGAAGTTCACACCCCATGCCAAGGTTGCAGTTGCAATGAGGATCTGAAATATGAATCATATCTGAAACACTTCTACTGCAGAGCAGTTATTCAGTTTACACTGTAATATGCTGATGAATTGATTGTATTATTAAGGAGTAATTCTTTCTCTGAATCATCACAAATACCAAATCCACTGCTGCTAATGATGCCAAGTGTGTTCCATCCACTTCCCACCCTCACAATACACTTCTCAATGGTTCATCTTACTGTTACTCTCGCACCAAACTAACTAATGAGCTCAGTCATGATACAATCTGAAGATTCAATACCATTAACACCACAGCTCACTATTACATATGACCATGAGCTTGTTCCATCCACCTCCCATCATCACAGAATACTTCTGCATGGTTTGTCTAAATACTATTCAGTCCCCTAATTACCATCTCAGTGCTAACAGATCTTCATGGTTCAATGCCATTATTATCAAGTTCACCAGTAGACTGGTACTTTGAGACACATCATGCATCCAAATGCCATGTTATTTGAAACATACTTGGCAATATATTTATAAAGGTTCAGCAGTCAACAACTAAGTCTTCCACGTGAAAGTCACCTAATTTTTAGCCAATTTATTTTATTTATACAGACAGTTGGGATTTTGGTTTCATCATGTCTATTCATAAGTTTACTAACAACACAATGCAGTGAATGTGTAACAACAGCATGCTTAAAAATATAAACAATACACAATCATGTGAACATACATAATAAATTGAGACTGTGAGGTGCTGTAAGAATCTGTGCAGTGTTGCCATACCATACAGCTTTCCCATATGACATCTGAGGTTCTCACTGTGTTGAAAACTCATGAGAAAACCTCAATCTCATATACCAAACACACACCAAGTAAAGAGTGCATAATAGATAATGATGTGTATTTTTAAGAATAAGTTATTGTGCTGGTGTGTATGAATCCCCAAATAACTCTTCAATCAATGGTAGGATTTTTGTGACACAGTAACATTTATATCATGATGCTGAAAGTCAACACAATCTGATACTTGTTTACTTCTGTTGTGTTTCATAATAAGTAACACTACCTTTGACCAAATTTGTATGTTTAATTTTAGGGCTGTTCACACTACGGCAATGGACATATCCCACTACTGCATGGAAATCGTTGTACATCAAGACATACAAACTACACATAAGCTTACATGTACGATAAACACGAGTAAATTCCCGTAAAATCAACATGTGAAAACCGGAGTTGGGGGCAACATTGTTACTCTTCAGTGCAGTGTCCTGAATCTGTGTGAACTTAGAAGTTAACCAAATGCCTAAGCATTACACCAAGAAGACATACAGAACTGTGGGTAAAGTTCCTAAGCTGTGGCTTGATGCCCACCTGATGGAAGGATGGGTGGTCACCACAGCCAGTATGATTTGGATGACTAACAGAATGCGTCAACCTGGCAACTCTATGAAAATGGAGATCCTCTGAACATTTACCACTATCGTAGTTTATTTTTAATTATACAATAACATGGCAGCCACATCAAATATGAGGGGGACCCAAAAATAACTGGAATTTAAATGTGCTGCGCGAACTAGAAGTAGTTGCGCGACGCGCTGCTAGGTGAACCAAGTCAACACAAGACTCTAGCAGTCTGCCATGTGGCATCAATCCAGGTTGACTGTTATTGTTGTTGTGGCTTTTTTTTTCTAAGTGCCTGCTAGGAAGTTCGGCAATTTTTATGATGGCTGATAATAAAGAACAAAGAGTGTGTGTGAAGTTTTGTTTTCTGTTAGGGGAATCAGCTGCTGAAACTGTTTTAATGCTCCAAGAAGCTTTTAAGGAAGAAGCTTTAAGTAAGACTGAAGTGTACAAGTGGTATTGACATTTCAAAGGGAGTGAAATGTCATGTGAGGACCAGCCAAGATCTGGCCAACCTTCAACCTGCCGAAATGATGAAAATCTTGAAATAGTTCGCAACGCAATCAATGCTGATCGTCGTTGGACAATTGATGAGATTTCTGATATAAATGGTTTGTCTTGGAGTTCATGTCAGTGAATGTTAATGGAAGATTTGAATATGAAACGTGTTTCTGCAAAATTTGTTCCTCAGTTGTTGACAAAGGATACAAAAAACAATCGTTTGAATATTCATCACGTTTTAAGGGAACATGCTGGAAAAAACCCACAGATTCTTTCTAAAGTTGTGACCAGAGATGAGACTTGGTGCTACAGTTACGACCTGGAAACAAAACAAGTATCGAGCCAATGGAAAACTCCTAATTCTCCAAAAGCAAAGAAGACCTGACAGGTTCGATTAAATGTTAAGATCATGTTGATTAGTGTTTCTGATGCTAATGGCATTGTGCACAAGGAATTTTTTCCTCCTGGACAAACTGTGAATCAACAATTTTATTTGAAGGTGTTGATAAGATTATGCGATAGTGTACAGAAAAAATGACCAGAAATGTGGAGCAGTAGTGATTGGTTCCTTCACCATGACAATGCCCTGCCCACAGCCTTGAATGTGCAGCAGTTTTTGGCAAAAAACATGATGGTTATCCCTCATCCTCCCCATTCACCCGACCTTGTGCCATACGACTTTCTCCTGCTCCCTTGTATGAAAGGCCAGATGAAAGGGAAATGTTTTGCTGATGTCAGCAAAGTGAAAAAGAAAATGTTGGAGGTCTTGAACAACATCAGCAAAGAAGAGTTCCAGAAATGTTTTCAATAGTGGGAAAAACGTTGGTACAAGTTTATCGGGTCAAAAGGAGAGCACTTTGAAGGAGACTAAAGTTGTAATAGTATAAATCCTAATAAACCATTTAAAAAAAAAATTCCAGTTATTTTTGGGTCCCCCCTCATATGCATTTAGCTTTCCATTTCACAATGGTAACTAACAACAAGACAGAGCTTGGTATGGCCCCTTTCTAAAACACACTTCTGTGCTACATGAGCCTCAAACACTAACACAGGGGTGGCAAAATTTTTGATACTCAGCATCATAAACGTGACAGTTTATCAGATAGACCTAGAACGTGTGAGCGGGTCTGTTGAACAATGGGAGAAGGGATGCTGCAAATTACAGCTGTCAATTCCTGGAAGATGCCACTGCTACTAATCCCTTGGCCATTATGTTTCTGTTTCTCAGGTGGTAAAAATTACACTGTTGTAAAGTCATGGTTAATACACTATAACACAACCAAACCACAACTGCACAACTCTTACAAACAGTGCAATACACACTGCTAACAGAAATCCTCATAACCAAGTCTGGGCACACAACCATATACTGCTGTCATCAAACACAGTGAGCTATCTTGAGAAAGATGAGCACACATTCTGTAGCTGGAATGTCAAGGCAACACTACACAAAGTGGAAAACAGTTACGACTATGCCAAGCCAGTGAAGTTGCAGTGACTTTCATTTTCATGTGAAAACAGAATACCACAGAAGTGAATACATAAGGGCAGGCATCCCAGCAACACTTGCAATTTGACAATTTTTTATCTTTTGTGCACCCCCTTTGCTTACGCATTCAGCAGCCCCCAACTTTGAACAAAGTGTAGTACCTTGCTGACAAATATGTAAGTAAAGTCACCTGGTTTCATCAAATCACGACCCAAATGCTGAAATTTTAATTTTGCTAGTACCACACAGTTACCACGAATATGTCAGGCTGTTGAAGGTGCCTGTTTGCATTTATCATACCCAGGACTGCCTACTAGCCCCAGTTTAAATATACATCCTTTACAATGACAGTGCCCTGTCATTATTCTTAGCTGTTTCTGCTGAAGTTGAGGAATTCCCTAGCTCTTTTAGCAGAGGGTCCTATAGAAAAACCCTTAGCCTGCCTTTTGTCAATGAATGGATTGCCAGTACTCATGTTGTTCTTCTCACCAAGTGCCTGATCACTCACCTGGCAACCCTTCCAGACATACCATGAGCAAGCTCAGGTTCTAAAAGTGGATGCGAGGAGCCTTGCATGGCTAACTGATCAGCCATTTAATTTACATAAATCTCCATGTGTCATGGCACCCATACCAGTTGGATCGTGTAATGGTTTGCCAGTTTTATGAGGGACTGATGGCAGTCCCAGACTAATTTAGAAACTATTAAGGGCCTTAGAGGCCAACTGATTCTGTACACAGCTTTTCTATATTCTCCACTACACCATGTCTTGATGGTATATATTACAGTCTGAAATACTGCGGTGTACAGCCCAAAGCTGAAGCTATTCACCCTCTTGAGACTTTTCTGTATACCCCAGCACCAGTGCCTGTGTTGGTTTTGGACCCATCTGTGTACTAAACCAGACATCCTTTAAAGTCTGGTTTGAACCTCTTCTGCCCCTCACATTGGGCATCACACAAAATATGCTTACACGCCAAGAAAATCCTTGCCATGTCATAAGTACACCATTCCTGCATTAGTGAATACAGAGAGTGCTGTGTACAAACCTGTATCTTCTGGTGGACGAACAGCTCCTCTACTGTCTTACGATCCCTCTCCTGAAGACCGGCATGGTGCATTCCAATGCCAAATGCCAGTGTAAGTTTCAAGTTTGAATCTTTCACACCTGCAATGATCTGCTCCATTTCCTGTTCACTCATATGAAGCCACTGTTTAGGATCATCTTCAGCTGCAAGGTAAGCAATAAGATCAAGTGCTGTCAGCCGAGTTTGCCTCCGAGATGAAACAAACACGAGCACTGGCTTTGCTGGGGAGTGTTGTCGAATCGCCTGGAATGCAGGGCGGTTCATGGTGGCCATACGCGGACAATAGTGCTTTCCAGGGAATCCTGATATATGGACCTCAAGTGGTACTGGACGTACTGATGGACGGAAGTTGTACAGACCCATCTAAAATCCAAAATAACAACAAATCAGCCTTGGGTTTCAACAAAAATGTACTGTCTGTAGCTAGTGCAACATACACACAACAGTTTTATATTCTTGCAGCCACTGCCATTGTGTTTGTTTGTTTGTTGGTTGTTAAACTTCAAAACTTTGCGCATGAAGATAATCAGATATATATTGGTAAGCTCTATGGGTTTCAATACACCATACCATGCAATAGGCAGGGCAGTGAAGGTAAACATAAACATAGTCTAAACCTTGTTATCAGATGAAGAAGAGCTGTCAACTTTATGCTCCAGTCATTCTGATCCAAGGGAAAGAGACAGGGCTCACTCCACATGCAGACGAGGGGAGATATACACATACAGACACAAAATTTAGTCCTATAAATAGAGACTGCATGTGTGTTTTGTGTTTGTGAGAATGCGTGTGTGTATATGTCCTGTTGTGTGACAAAAAACAGGTATATCATATCTTTCCTACCTGTCCAATGCAAAGCCAGTTGGCCAAATCCTTTGCATTGGCCAGTGCTGTTGAAAGGCCCACAATACGCAGAGTCCGAGAAGTGTGCGATGCTATGAAGTTGGTCCTTGATACAATTACTTCCAGCACAGGGCCACGATCTTCACCAAGAAGATGGATTTCATCAATGACAATAAGGGCTACGTCACGGACATAATTACGTGTCTGCCAGCTACGACTGATTCCATCCCACTTCTCCGGTGTTGTTACAATTACATCGGCTTTAGATATGGCCTGGATGTCTGGTGATACATCACCCGTTAACTCAACAACCTTTCGATTTAGTTTCCTTTCCAGTCTTACTTTCCAATCTTCAATACGTTCTCGAACAAGAGCTTTCAGGGGGGCTATGTACACAACCTATGGAAAATACAAGTAATCCCTATTAATGTAACCAATTTACCTCATGGCACTGTGTTCACCGCAGCAGGTATGAGTGAATCCTAAATGAAGTCTGCTGGATCAATTACAAACCACCACACCATAGTTCCTTAATATACAGATTTATACTGCCAACTTATTAAGGCCACGCCTTCAAACTTGCATTTTTTCCTTCAATTTTCTAAGGAAAAAATCTACCTCTCAAATACGCAAGTATGTTTTATCTCCTGCCCATCCCCCACTCCTTGATATGACCCCTACAATAACTGGTTACTATTAAGTATGATGAAGCCCCTCATTATGTAGCCATCTCCACTATTCCGCTGCTTCTGTTCTCTTTGGCCCAAATCCTCAAATGCTGTTCTCGCACACCATCTGTCTGTGTTTCTTCATGCTGTTCTCGCACACCATCCGTCTGTGTTTTTTCCCCTTAGGCTGAGAGACAACAAGTACAATCAGTTTTATATATATTCATCTTTAGTTCTTTTTCAGATAAGATGTGCAAAGATAAAAGATTCTGAGCTGTATGGTACAAACATTTTCTGAAATTAATTTTCCCTTAACATTTTACAAATGTAATTTTGAATAAAACAGTTTTCAAATTGCATATGTAACTCTTAATACATTCATGGCAATATAAGTCTTGATCTACTGTGACTATAGCACCAGCTACAAGGAGCACAGGCAACCAATATTTGCTCTGCATATTTTAAAGCTTCTAATTCATTTATATCTTGGCAGATGTTTGCCACTCTCCCTCTGCTTGCTTTACCCTTCAATGTGGAGCAAATAGTATGAGGGGGTGCTGATAAGTCCATAGCCTGACCACTTCCCGATGTCATAGGACGGAATCAACAGTGTGGTTGGAAAGAGGGGTCTGTTCATGTGCCGAATTGCACGTCTTTTCTTGTTACAGAGGCTAAAAGGAAGCATGTCAAGCGAAACGTGATTTCAACAACATTGAGATGCAAGCTGTTATCAAGTTTTTTTTTTCCTGCAAGACAAAGAGCCATAGGAAATTCATGCCATTCTGACAGAAACATTAGGGGAACATGCACAACTGTATGCTGTCAAAAACTGTGTGGCCCAGTTTAAACGTGGTGATTTTTCCACCTGTGATGTGCCTCGTCCTGGATGACCCAAAACAGTGACCATCCCAGAGATTATTGTTCAAATTCACGAGCTAATCTTGGAAGACTGCTGGATTTCAGATAAGTCAATAGCTGGGCAACTGGATACCTCACGTAAGCGGGTTTGGTCCATCATTCATGAAGATTTGGATGTGCAGAAGCTCTCCGCAAAGTGGGTCCTGAAATGTCTGAACACGAATCAAAAACGTCAACAGTGCCAGTCATCGGAGCAAATTTTGGAATTTTTTCAGCACTACTGGTGACCATGGACGGAACCCGTTTATATCACTATGACCTGGAGACAAAGCAATAATCAATGGAGTGGTGGCATAACGGCTCACCCCACCCCAAAAAATTTCTGGAGGTGTTCTACGTATGTTCACACACCTGAACAAAAGTCTTTTAAAGATTCACATCTTCCTTAATGTAACTGTCAGTTCACATGTACATAACATAGCCAATTCTGTTCCCAATTCACATGGCCCTAGCACAATGAATTCTGTACTTCAAGCACTCCACAACTCAGGGTTCATCACAGAAACATTAAGTCTAGTTCTAACTCAATTCAAACCATTAGGGAGGGGTGATGTTGTAGGAAACAGCACAGATAGGCATAGGTTAATTTGGTAATGCAAAAGTAATGAAATTAACCGTAAAAAGTAATTGCTAATTAACTATGTATATATATATTTCTTGACAACATGGTCAAGAAATTCCCCACCATCTATGGAACTCAAAGGTCCACCAAGTGTTTGCACAAGCCAGCCAATGAAGTGTACTGAAAGCCAGTTCAACCCAGTCCACCTCTTTGCACCTCACTGCTCAGTAATTTCAGTACCAGCCTCCTACCTATAATTATGTCCTGCCAATGACTTTTTCTTTCGTTTATCTTAGGCAATGTCAAAGTAACCATTGGAAGCCATGGGGACTTTTTGCAAGAGCTAATGGGTAGTGAAAATGCAACCTTAAATCACACTCAAACTCGAGATTTGGTTACTAAAATAATGATAAAAAGAAATATACAAAATTAGAAGTAATGAAAACAAAATTATGATTACAGTCTTCTGGGATGTGATGTTGTGCAGTCCAACAGATGGGTACCTACCTATCTGTGCTGCACCACATCCCAAAATACCATAATCTCAAAACAACAAAAACCTGATTTTACTTTCCTGTACCTTACATTTTCTGCAATTTTGCGCACTTTTGTAAGGTCCCAGCCAAATCCTCACAAAATCAATGTTGAGATTTTACACTTTCCCAAATTTTATGCCATTTTTTGTGGTCCGCACAAAGCATTAAATCAGGGTTTTATTGCATACCACTCTAAGAATATCAAATGTCTAACGAAATTTAAAATATGACCTCATGGGACCAAAACTGGTTCATATTTACCTTATAGTGCCAATCTGCCTTGAATAATAACTTTGGTTTATTGGCTCTGAAGCCTATTTTCTTGCTATCCATGACCACAACACACAATTGTTAATTTTTTAGGGGTGTTCACAAAATTGCAGAAAGCCTCGTCATGTCTGTACATCCATCCACATGGAACTCAGTTCCCAGAGGACAAATTTTCAAGTAATTTTATATTTGAGTATTTTTCAAAAAACTGTCCAGGAAATTCAAGTTTCATTAAAATCTGACAAGAATAACAGGTACTTTACATGAAGACCTATGTCCATTTATAATATCTCCCTGAATTTTTATTAGAATGAGAAATGTTTCAGATAAATGCTGTACAGAAAGTCACCACACACTTTATGTTCAATAACTTTTTTTTCTTTAAAAATAGAGTCGTTTATGAGATAATCCAGAAAAATATTGTATGACTGTACAGGTCACTGATGACAATATGGCACATGCACTCTGCATGCTAGGTTCCAAACACACACTCGCATTATGTAATAATTATTGCTTTTCCACTGCATCAATGGTTGCATGAATGGACCTCAATGTACTTTGCCGGTTTTGTTAACAGTGGTCTGGAATGTGTGGTTTGGATATTTTCCGAACACACAACATTCCTTACAACATAAATATGCTCCAAATGCTCAGCAGTGGTTCTCACTGGCCCTGTAATCTGAATACTGAAAAATTTGAATTTTTACTGAAAATCCAATGCTGAATGTCAATGACCTTACATCATGCATGTTCCCTGTACACCAAATTCTAATCTGACCATAGTCTGGGTATTCCTTCAACACCCATTGTGGTAACTTGCACTTACAGCATGAAGTTTCTGTTATAACTGCTGGTGGTTCTCATTAACCTTACATTCCCAAATTCCAAACATTAGTTCTGATTGATTCTACACAATGGATATTCCGACACCAGACACCAATTCCACTGACCTTGTTGCCTGAAATTCGCAACATGATTGTCACTGATCTTAACACTTACAAATAATTACCGAATTTTTTAAACTGCAGCTCACTGACCTTATTGCCTGGATATTCCCTGAATACACGGAACATGGCAATTTCAGCAGCAACAGTTTTACCAGACCCAGTGGGTGCACCAAGTAGCACGTTGTTGTCAGTGTGATAAAGGCAATGGAATATTTGAGTCTGGATAGGATTGAAGTGTTCAAATGGGTACAGTGCTTCCAGACTAGGGTCTTCAAGAGCTGCTACAGGCAACGGTTGTAGCTCCAGTAAATCTGCAATGCAGAGAAGGAAAAATAAAGCAATATGTGATGTGGGTGAGGCTTTTTTGTTACACAAGACATGAACTTGATTTCTTGTGGGAAAGTATGACAAAACTGTTACACAAGATGTGAACTTGACCTGTTTCATAAAAGCATGTCACACCTGTTCTGACCAAATAATAAGAAAGCCAAGAACAGCATGCATCAGCCTTGAAAAATATTTAATTAAAAAAAAAATAATTAAATTTATCAATTATGTTTGTGTAATTTGTGCCAATGTTTAAGTGTAAATGCATAAGGACACACACCTTAGCTTGAAAGAAATAAACAAAATACTAGTGAATGCCATAATGAAGAGGCTTTTAATGGTCGTATAAAAACTTCATGAGTGACATGTAGTAAGACAAGCCAAAATATTCTTACTGTAAATTACAGTGTTCCAGCTGTAAAGAAACTTCAATAACTTATATTTCAGTCTTTTCTAGGTCCCTTCAAGGAACATCTAACAAGCTAGGAAAGCTTTAAGAATGTCACACTTCAAGTACATTTTTCCCTGCACAACATTTTAAAAGATGATTTCTGAAACAAACAATGTATGCATTGAAAGGTAAATGACGGCACTAAAGCAGAGCTCCAGAAATATGCATATCCTTTCACCACAAATACAGAAACATGGCAAGGAAGTTTTAAAAGCTTTAATCTAAATTTATTACAATCATAATACATCAGTTTCATAATCACACAAAATCTCCAAAAATCAATGAAGAATGTACTAATTTTGCTCCATGATATCAACAATCAATGGTGAGTTTTTAAATACATCACCTATTACACAATATACTTGGTGTGTAAGTCACACATCAGTTGCTCTTACAGTTGATGACATACCAGTAATTTTCAAAAATAATCTGTCATGAAGAAGAGGTACTTATGCTTAAGCTGACACTTCAATGTTGCACTGTGTTGAAAACATGTACCAAGCTATCTCTTCAGGCTTTTTTAAATTAATGGTGTGAATATTCCATGAAACTGCATTAAGTTATGCAGCAGTGATGAGGTACTTATGCTTCAGTCAACACTGGATAATCATACTGTGACAAATCATTCAAGCTATTGCTTATGAATTTTTCAATTCATGGCAAGAATATTCAGACTCAATTCACAATATAACTCCTGGGCAATGATACATTAAAGGATAAATTGAATGGTTATCTGTGGAAACAACAACCACAAACAAAAATTGTCAAAATTTCCTTGTGAAATTTCAATGGGCTGCATACACTACTATTTAGGCATTTGTCGGAAACGTACAAGACTACAGGTAAGCGATTTTGTTAATTATCTGAGATTCAAGTGATATTTTTGGGGCCCTGCACTCAAGTGTACCTGCCACAAAAGCTTTCAGACACAACATTCTCACTGAATTTAGTATGCCTATGAATTAAATGTGCTCAAAATAAAACCTATAATGAAGTTGGCATGGGTGAACATAATTGGCCAAACACACTTCGAATCTGATATCTGGAGTGCACATGGCAGTGCTGATAAAAACTGCAGTCTTCTGGGATGTGATGCCACACAACAATTTGGTACAAACTCACCACCATTTTGAAGAAAGTACTAATAGTAACTTCAGAGAAGAAAAGATGTGTATATTTCTCCAAAACATTGGTAAATTTCTACCAGACTAGAAAGTTTCACATCAGAGAACAGTAATTTGCATATCACATTGATAATTGTCTAAAACAAGGACATGTCTTCAATTTTGCTTTAGCAAAAACATCACCTGTCGTGGAGTGACGAGCACTGCTCGCCATGCTGTACGCTCTCACTCATTTGTCTATATCTCGACAACATAGGGAGCAAATGTAATCAGGCTGCTTTGTGCTTGTTCGTGAAGGAGCTGGCTCTCTTATGGTGTGGGAGAAGGTTGCTAGAAATTATTTCTTCATTTTTTCTCTGCTCTCAAAGTTTGGGTTTACTTTTTGCAGTCCCTAATTTCACAGACGTTTTTATGCATCCCTCTAACAGTGAAATGAAACAGGGAACGAATGTTACTGCTATCCTCACGTAACTGAGTTATGTAGCTCTGAAATGGTGTATGACATCACCCTCATATATCAACAGACTGTTTGTTTCTTCACCGCTGTTTTCGGGTCTGGATTTTGTTTGAAGCTGCAGTCTGTTGTAACGATGGTGTCAAGTAGGAAGGGTTTGTTGGAGGATGAGATTGAACAAAGTTTGCTAGAGGAACTTACAGCTTCTGATCAGAGTAGTTGTAGTGACGATGATGACTCAAGTGGGACCGATGATTTGACTGCAGTTGAGCTAATTGGTTCAGAATGTAGTGATAATGAAAGTGACGATGTGCAGTGTACTACTGCATCCAGTATGCCTACTGCTTCGAGTGCTACATTTACGTGGGAGGACATGATGAAATATGTAGGACAAAGGGAACAGTTTGTTGATAACTATGGGCATCAAAATGAAGCCCAAAATGAAACTCATTGTGCTAAAGTGTTCAAAATGTTTTTTGGTGATGAACTGGTGGAACTAATAGTGTGCGAAACAAACACTTATGCAGCACAAAAAATACAAGCCAGAAGTTTCATTCCATTGTGTTCCAGAATGCGTGACTGGAAACCTGTCACTAAAGATGAAATATATGTTGTGTTAGCAATTTTCATGCTGATGGGAATAATACAGAAGCCCACACTACATTCATATTTTTCAAAAAATTATATTTTGGCGACTCCATCTTTGGTTCTATTATTTCTATGGATCGGTTTGATTCATTCTGCAATTTTATGCATTTCAACAACAATGACAATATAGGAACATACCAGGGACCATCTAAACGTTTCAAAATCTATCCAGTCCTGTCCCATCTCAACACAAAGTTTCAGAGTTTGTACTTACCAGGGCAGAACATTGCAATAGATGAGTCACTAACACTATGGAGAGGAAGACTTTCTTTCAGACAGTATATTCCCCTAAAGTCTTCCAAATTTGGAATCAAGTCATATGAACTATGTGAGTCCAGTTCGGGGTAC
>Ga0136643_10004881_pt1 | contig 18724 bp, 9 predicted proteins | sample TergutLab28metaG_FD_96883 | JGI IMG/M metagenome (GOLD analysis project Ga0136643, IMG submission 96883) | Labiotermes labralis P1 segment gut microbial communities from Petit-Saut dam, French Guiana - Lab288 P1 (version 3) (version 3) | ecosystem: Host-associated > Arthropoda: Insects >...
CACAAAATTTGTTTCACAATAAGTTTTATTTCATGTCTCTACATGTTTCGAGCACATGTGCTCGAAACATGTAGAGACATGAAATAAAACTTATTGTGAAACAAATTTTGTGCGTCAATTTGGTTAAATACTGAGATAAATATACTGAGATGCACGGTCAGCAAAACGTCGCAAAATTAATGGTAACGTTTAATACGTGAACTGAACCCAGGCCGTTCTGAGTGTTGTGTGTCTCAGTGAATTTGTGTCATAGTTGATCCATTCGTGGGACAAGCGAAGTTTAAATATGGGATATCTGTGTGTGGTTTATAATCTCACAACGTTATAATATTGAACACTTGGGTTTTGTAGCCTCGTGAACAATTTTAATCACCGCTTTTAGCTTGTTTGGAGAAAATCCAAAAGAAATGAAATCTTCCCTTGTGGCTTTTCAATACAATTAGCTCACATGTTATAAATGGTAAAATGTTTTCTTTATCTTTGCACCGTGCGTTCTGTAGTTTATTTAATTAATACGCCAACAAATGCACATATATTCATTTAATGATCTAAAATTCACATTAAAACACTTAAAACGCTCCTACGTGTTTCGATCATACGATCATCCGCAGGAGCGTACATTGTTCCTTGCTAAAGTTACAATTTAAAAACACTCAGTGATTTGCATCGTTACGTTCAGTTGGTGCTGTGGCAGCATGTCTTGTGTATTGTGTGAGTCGTATACTGTTCAGAATGGGCCTGGCGAGGGATGTGCGTTGTGCGTATAGCGTGAGAGTCTCACGTGACAGTCTCACGCTCTACACAAGACATGCTGCCACAGCACCAACTGAACGTAACGATGTAAATCACTGAGTTTTTTTAAACTATAACTTTAGCGAGGAACAATGCATGCTCCCTGAATATGATGATCGTATGCTCGAAACATGTAGGAGCGCTTTTAAGTGTTTTAATGTGAATTTTAGAACATCAAATGAAAATATGTGAATTTGTTGGTGTATTTATTAAGTATGTAAAATGTTTTATTCACGTTTTTAAGAGGGCTGTACCAGAGTGTGGGCATTTATTTTAAGTTTAGACAATGTACAGTAACCGAATTCAGCTAACATTTATCCTACCTGTAGTGACACAAAATGAATCGTTTCCTTGAGCTATATTCTAGCTATCTGTATGAGGCACGTTACGATACAGCGCGTGTACCGTATTGCACATGACATCGCACTAATTTAAAGTGTCCGCTACCGTAACCATGACGCTCTGCAGGCCTAAAAGTTGACGTTCCATAAAGCGTGCATAATTCTAAATGACATTATTCCTCTAAGACTCGTATATATTACCGTCAGATACAATACAATATGAATGTTATTTACATCATATATCCTTGTAACATGTTTCGGCAGTAACCGCCATTAGCAGTCAGATATCTGTGTTGTCCAAACGATGTTGCAGCTGCAATGCACATCTATTATCAATGTAATAAAACACAAAATATTGAATTAAAATGTCACTTTGGTTGTGTTGTTTGTGATTTTGTTATAACTGCCCGTTCCCAGTTGTCATTAAACATTTACGTAAGTAATTTTCACAATTTTGCCGTACATATTATTATTATTATTATTGTTATTATCACGTCTTTTATATATCCTGCTGAATGCACAACTAGATTGTTCTAGAAATGTTAAAATTTGCATTAAAATTTACACCAAAATGCTCCTACATGTTTCAGTTTAACAAACCATCATGAGGGAGCTTATTGTCTTCCTTTGCTAAAGTTATAATTATTAAAATAGTTAGTTAAAAACGTCGGTATGAATCAGTTCGGTCGTGTGGCTGCATATTCATCCAGTCTCTAATGGAGGACTTTCGTTACATATTGGAGTGTTTAAACCAATTAGGAACGAGTAGGTTATTTTGTAAGTAGTTGGACTTAACCTTATTGGTGTGTGTACAGTGCATGGTGCTGAGTGAGACTGTATTAGGTGACGCATAGTAGGTCAGATGTGTGAGTGTGCGCTTCTTCAGAGAGGCGCACACTCTTTCCTGGTATAGAGAGGTACCCGCCTCATGATGGCGTAAACTTACGATAAAGGTGTTTCTGTACATGGAGTCAAAAATTGAATCAGGGTACGTTGCTCAAAACGCACCGACCAGTGTTCTGCACGCGTTTAATTTAGCGCAGAACATCCAAAAAAGACAAGAAACTTTGAACACAGCGACTTGCTTCCCACTGAGTTGGCTAGGAGAGAAGCTACGGAATGTGCCACAAATTGTAGCACGTCTGTACTGCCGTCTTGTGTATAAAGACTAAGATATTCACAACTATAATATTGCCTGTTGTTTTGTACGGGTGTGAAACTTGATCGCTCACACTGAGGGAAGAACGTAGGCTGAGAGTGTTTGAGAATAAGGTACGGAGGAGATTATTTGGACCTAAGAGGGACGAGATAACGGAGGATTGTGGAAAACTACGAGTAGCTTAACTGTCTGTAGTCCTCACCGAACATTATTCGGGTAATCACATTAAGAATAACGAGATGGGTGGGGCATGTAACACTTATGGGAGAGAGGAGAGGTGCATACAGGGTTCTGGTGGGGAATCTTGAAGGAAGGTGACCACTTGGAAGATCTAGGCGTAGATGGGAGGATAAAATAAAAATGGATCATCGGGAAGTGGGATGGAGGGGCATGGACTGGATTGATCTGGCTTGGGATAGGAACAGGTGGCGGGCTGTTGTGAATGTAGTAATGAACATTCGGTTTCCAAAAAAAAAAATACGGAGAATTTCTTGACTAGCTGCAAACCAATTAGCTTCTCAAGAAGGACTCTGCACCATGTAGTAAGTAAGTAAGTAATTAAATACGTAAGTAATTAAATACGTAAGTAATTAAGTAAGAAATTAAGTACGTAAGAAAGTAAGTAATTACGTAAGTAATTACGTAAGTAAGTAAGTAATGCCACTTTCGACGAGTTACAAAGTTTGAGACATAAATTTTCATTCGACCTTCGTAGAATGCACCCTGAAGTGCACAGATTGCAGTATCATTTTGGAGTGTAAAATTAATTTCTGAATGTAATTTCTTAAGGCCTGTGTTTCTTCGCATTCTTCGTTATACGCGTAGTGGCTACAAGAAACTGCAAACCAGTAACTACATATTTAGCGATGCTGAAGGCTTCAAACCGTCACGGTAACGATACTGTAATAGAGTTGAGTTTTATGAGTTTTTACTGCCTGATACATTGCACTGGATTACGTGCAGTGTATTTGTCTGTGCTTAGAGTTCATGTGTGTGTGTGTGTGTGTGTGTGTGTGTGTGCATAAAAGTGAACACTGTTTTGGTGTCAGATAATCAGGAGCTCAGGACGCGAGTTTTAATTAGCTGTAACGAAATGTGTGGAGATAGCAGCAGCAGGACTGGGTTGTCTGCCTTCCTCTTGCAGGTGCGATTATGTGTGAGTACGTGTTCCGAGAGAATCTGATTGTGGTTAGTGGTTTTTACAGCACTGGGTAACGGAAAGCGGAAAGAAGGTTATTGTAGTAACTTTTGTGGTAGTGTTACTTCAAAAAAAATTCTGATATTTCTGGTTTCCACGTACGGGCACGTGCCATCTGCGGCTGGATTTGCTCTAAAAACAAAAACTTGTTGGAATGATGGTAGGTTGAAAACCTAGACATTCGTAAGGATGACCGTTAAGAGATACTAGCTACCGGGGGTGCTGATAAGTCCTTAGCCCGACCAGGAATGAAACAAGCTCGTAAGCATGTCAGGGACGCGCGCGATTTCAACAACATCGAGACGCGAGCTGTCATCGAGTTTTTTTTTTCTTGCAAGGCAAGGCGCCGAAGGAAATTCACGCCTTTCTGACAGAAACGTTACTTGTTTCCGTCCTGGTCGGGCTAAGGACTTATCAGCACCCGTGTTTATGTGTTCGCTTAGAAGAGGCATTTTCATTAATGAGCTTCACTGCAAACAAAAATATCTCTAATGTATTCAGTTGTGCATAGTATTGGTACGAGGAATAAATAATATATTTCTCGACCAATTTTCAACCTTTCAAGTTTTATTGAAAGAAAGTACTACTCTGACATAAAATTATTCAACTCACAGGCCTGAAGAATGAATGAAGGTAAAAGGTAAGTCAGTCCCATTACAGGCTTGCCCAGAAGGTTCCAGTAAGTTAAGGTTCCCAGATTACATGACAGTGGCCCAGAATGGTGGTAAGGTTGTCAGCCTTACGCACCGGCCGCTTTTTACCCACTGGAATTACTCCTGGTACTCATTTCAGTTGGAGACTGAGTCGACCCCAGGGCCATAGTGCGATCGGAAGTATTATGTCAATGAAAAATTCCAATAACACAATCTGGAATTGAACCAGCGACCTTCCGATTTCAGGCGCAGCACCTTAACCACTGTGCTACCGCGGTCCCCAAAGACTGAAGAAGCTCAGTTCAAATCATCGTTAATACTTAAATAGCTAACTTGAACCTCACAATTGTATTTTAGCCCTTCTCCTGCTAACGTGGAAAATATGAGCTCCTAATAACGCCAGCAAATGGCAGATGGGATTTAACTCGGCTTTTAAAGGGTTAATCAGACAATGGTCAGAGTGGGGTGTCATATTCCGTCTTTTCCACAACTGCCTTTTGTATAGAACAAAATTACTCACTTGAATTAAGTAAGCTTTATGGAACAGGATCATTAAATTTAGAACGTTTTACTGGAATCGGGATGTGATTTATTTTTTTTTTTAATATTATACAATTTGAACTTGTGTTTCTGCAGTCGAAAACTTGACGAAGTCAATAAAAGGTAAATTTCTGAATTTTTTTTTTGTAAGCATGTCAGAAGTTTCTGCCAGTTGTAATGTAGAGGCGGACCCCCGTATTCACGGGTAATGCGTTGCAAGGAGTACCGCGGTTACATGAAACCGCGGATAATATATAACGCTATATATAACATGATATTCTTGTAATGTACATAAATATGGTAAAGTTTAATTGATAAATAACTCAGAAGAAGACATTGCCAAGATTAAATAAAGTAATAATAAAGTGTACACTATATTGTACATTTATAGTGTACTTTCACTCGTATGTATGAAAGTGAGGGATTCTGACGTTTTAGCTTAATCCTCAAGATACAGTAGAGCAATGAAATTTTTTCTTTCTTTTTCATCACTTCACGAATGGAAGATTCGTTCTTGCCATACAACCTAGCAATCTCCGCTTACATTTTTTTTTTCTATTTCCATCATATCAAGAATTTTCACTTTCTCACTAATGGAAAGGACATAACGGCTTCTCTTAGGCTTAGAAGCACTACCAGCATCACTACTGTCACGCGTCGGGGCCATTATTACAGTAAATAAGGGCATTCTGAACACAAACACTGCGATAACGCGGCAACTAATTCGAACAGCAAGAACGCTAGCAGCAGAATGGTGGAAAGTTTGCGGGGAAGCTTGCGTACGGGGACAGAGGAAGACGAGTCAAGTACTGGGCGCGTTTGGGCTGCTGGATTTCACCATGTTGCGGCCCGTTCTCGCTTGGTGCGCGTTTCGAAACTTATGAACCATATAATTCTTTAGTTTTCCAAATTTTTTTTTCGGGCCACGGTAAACCGTGGATAACTGAAACCGCGGATACTGAATCTGCGGAAACGGAGGCCCACCTGTATTGTTTCTAAATTACACTGGGTGCTTTTCAACTAGCAGGATTAGGTACGGATTGAATAAGAAAATTGTCGCATTTGTGCTTCTTGTGCGTTCAGTATAATTGCTTTGAAATAAAAACTGTGTAATTAGCATTAACAGAATGCTCTGCCTTAATGCAGAACCCAAAACACAATACAATTTTCAAATTATGTTTTGTTCCCGTAAAAACACAAACCCTGACACCTTGAATTCATATACAAGAAGCTGAATACAAAAGTCAGGATTCTACCCGCACCTCCCAATCCCTTTCTAAGACAGGTATGAATTTCTTGATGTCACATGAATGAAACGGAATATCCATTTTATGCGAATTCTTTTATCTCTTCTGGGCCGTCAAATCTCAAAGCAGGTGGAAATAAATAACGCTGTATTCAAATGGTATTTCCAGAGCAACTTCTTCTCTACTTTGCTACGTTTTGTAAACAGGATCACTGCATACTTTTGAGATGACGCTTTAACATTTGTGAAGAAAAGCAATTTGCTTTACTTCAGAGACAATATACATTAGGACGGTTGCTGTTGTTTCTTTGAATAGGACCAAACGTTTTTGAGAGATAGACATTGCAATCCTATTCTTTTCTATATGCTATACGAAATAGGAATTAACTGGACTGGGTGCCCAAGAGTCATTACGGCTAACGATGTGACACTTGTTAGTGTATTGACCATTTCAAGTGCGTGTTAATTTGTTTGTTCAATTTACGCAGCGTAATGTATACGTATGAAGGAAAGGTATTTTGAAATAGGGTATGATTTAGGACTGTCTCCTTCCAATGTCTCGTCTGTTATGTGTTTATGATTCTGCGATTATGATTCGACAGTGTGACCATACATGTGGACAGAGAATAGTTATATAACCTATTCCTAAACCCCTTCGCTTTCAAATCAGTGTCACAGCACCAGGGAATAGAAGTAAAAATGAACCCATTTATTACTTCCTGTGTATTTTCCACGTTATGTAATAGAACAATAGCAAACAGATAAAGAATTCCTTAATATAAACAATTACAATATTACAATTGACACCTGTCTGCCTCGACCGTATTCTGCCAAATTTTCTCATAAACGGTACGATTTTAGAAGAAATGATATTGAACATAAAATGTGCTCTTCGGTATTCACTACAAATTTTGTCTGAAACATTTCTCATTCTAAGCAGAAATGAGCGAGATACGATCGTAAACATACGTAAGTATTCATGTGAAGAATCCGTTATTATTGTTCGATTTTCATGAAACTTCATTTCCCTGAAATGATTGTGGAAAATTACTCAAATATTGAATTTCATAAAAATCCGTACAAGACGGACGGACAGGCAGACACATGACGTAGCCAATTGTCGGTTTTCACAATTTTTCGAAAGTACTTACAAATGAATGTATTAATTTTTACGGCGAAACCATGAATGATTTTCAAACATCTCACGGAAGTTACGAATGTAAGATGTGACAAAATGCAGAGTTCCTTACCCTCCGGCTTGACCGTACATATAGCAACCGTTTTGAGTGTTTTTGTAATGAGAATAAATGGAATATGGGAACATCGATTTAATAACATAGAATGAAAGTTGCTGAAAAAAGAAATGTCATTATATAGAAGTTCAGAATGATTTCGGGCCTTAAGTTACTCTTACTTCTTTGTCTCCTTAAGGCGCAACAACCCTCAGTGGGCCATGGCTTCCTCATTCATGAGGTTTCTAGATCACACAAAACGACATACTACAGTTGGTAGGACTCCTCTGGACGAGCGATCAGCTCGTCGCAGAAATCTCTACCTAATAACACACAACTAACAGACACCCATGCCCCCGGTGGGATTCGAACCCACAGTCTCACCAGACGAGCGGCTACAGACCTAAACCTTAGACCGCACGGCCACTGGGACCAGCAAGATACTCTGTAGCATATCAAATTTTGCTTTGAAACTATCTGCACGAAGTCTGTTGGAACTGGAAGCGATCGATTTCGTCAATGTGACGTTTATGTCCTATCCTACTTACATAAAAATTATATGCGCATTGCGTGTTATTTATTGTTTAAGAAGTTTTATTGTTTCTTCTCGGAATGAAATAGAAATGACGAAATGTGAAGTATGTTCCCACATCTCTATCCCCAGGAAATGGGAAGAAAACTGTAATGAAATAATAAAGGAAAATAGCTATTCATTTTTTTTTCTAGCGTTCACGTATTGGTACTGAAGACGCCTATCCTCCAGCCAGACCTTCTTTAATTAAATCCTTGCTATTATTTCTTATGAAGTTGGAATATGAAGACAATTTTATTAGTGATTTTTTTTATTACAGACATGCAAGTACTTCATCTGGATTTCATAAGCAATCTTCTTTCAAGATTATTTCCTAGAGCTAGATTGACCCAGTACAAACGTACTCTAATATAAAGATGTAAGCAACCAACTACATTCAACAAATTCCGTTTATTGATCTTTTTAAATTAGCTCTACATGTTTCGAGCTACAAACTCGCCCATCCTCAGGAGCATTTTTTTGACTATACGCAGCTTTGGTACAATGCACCGATATTGCTGCCGACCGGTGACAAGGTCACCGGTCGGCAGCAATGTAGAGCTAATTTTAAAAGATCAATTAACAGAATTTGTTGCATTCTGTTGGTTGCTTACATCGTTGTTCTATTGATACAGGGTCTCACGAATATCAAGTACTGTAATTTGTTCTCAAACATTAATAGGAACAGGAATAATAATAATAATAATAATATTGAACAGATACAATTTTACATTACACTGTAAATTGTGCATACTATCTTCACGCTTTTTGCTGTTGTAACTATATCAATTACGTAACTATAGAAATCTAAAACAACAGCAAAATATGAAGAAGGATGTGTTCTTATACGGTTTTAATGGAGAATCTTTCCTTATTCTCTAAGGATATAGCAGCCATAACTTATTCTTCTTCTTCTTCTTCTTCTTCTTCTTCTTTGTCTTCTTCCATTGGCACTACAGCCCACTGTGGACTTTGGCCTGTCGAACAATGTCCTTCCATTTTTTCCTATCTGCCACCAACTCTCTCCCTTGAAGATCTCTTTCTACTTCCTCTTTCCATCTTTTCCCGGGTCTTTCCCTTCTTCTCGTCCCTTCCGGTTCTTGAGTGAAGATCTTTTTGGGCATCCTATCCTCCTCCATTCCCTCTAGGTGACCTAACCAGCTTATCCTTTGCCCTTGTATCCATTTTACTATATTTTCGCCTTTACCAGTCATAACACAACTATATTATCAGGTATATATAACTTATCAACTACATGTTTCGGCCATTGCTGCTGTGGCAATCATCAGGTTGGATACAATTTATCAGAGAAGCTATATAGATATGATATAACACAGAATAGTTATTAGTATTGGTGTAGGTACGGGGACAAGATATCGTTTACACAAATTCGGTGTGTGTGTGTGTGTGTGTGTGTGTGTGCAGACGGTAAAGAACCATGCATATAACATGTGTTATCCTGTTTGTCTATGACAATGTAGTGTACGTGCCGAGTCTGTGTTATATCATATCTATATAGCTTCTCTAATGATAAATTGTATCCAACCTGATGATGGCCACAGCAGCATTGGCCGAAACATGTAGTTGATAAGTTATATAGACTTGATAATATAGTTGTGTTGTTACTGCTATATCCTTAGGTTCTAACAAACACAACGGGGATGACGTTCCTTGAAGTTGATAATCTTTCCTTACGTTTCATTTAGTGACCTCAGTGTCTACTACAGTTCCTACTGTGATGTCACCTTTAAATAGCAACGGTTAACATTATCAATACTTAAATAAACCCGTATTTTGTACACTTAGCTCATACCTCATAGGGAATACGAATTGCTTCAGTTGTAAACCAAACTGATGAATATTTTATGTGGCACTGTGGATATTTTTGTAAGAATTTTACGGAACACAGACAAAACATTGTGTGTGTGTGTGTGTGCGTGCGTGCGTGCATCATGTGCTGGACGTTTTATTTAAAACCGACTTATGTGGGCTAACCACAGCTCTGTTGTTCATAGAGATTGTACACAGCTGACTCAGATCACAGGTGGATAGTTTCTACAGATCGGATTACGTTAGCATACTGGTAATGCTGGTAACTGGTGCACTTCCCACACAGTAGTGCTTGTAATCGTGTTTCGACGGCAGAAAAATAATGTGAGTCCTCATTCTAGTCTGGCTGGAAAACCGCATGTTATTTGCAGTGAGTGTAGCAAAGTAAAAAGTATGACAGTCCTTATACAGACCTGGACAGGCCCCGAGCGTTCAAGGAGTTTGAGACTCCCAGATTTGCCACCCCTACACGTCGGCCGCCTTTACCACCACCCCCACCCGCTAAAGAAATGTTCCGTTACTCATTTCTTTTAGAGGCGGATCCGACACCTTTATGCATCCGAATGTATTATGTTAACGAAGAATTCCATTGACGACATCGGGGATCAAACTCTCGACCTTCAGGCTTGTAGCGCAGTGCCTGAACAAACAACGCCACCCCGTGTAGCCTATAAGTGATGTTTTATAGCGCATTTGAAGCTTCCGAAAGATGAGAATATATTATTTTATAATTATAGAATAAAACCAAGTAACTTCGTGTTGTAGTCCTAATTGCAAAGTTTATACTGATCCAGATATATCCTGCTTGTACGGACATAAATATAGTATTAAAATAACCATCCAATCCAACCTCACTCTTCCCACCCTTTTTTTTGGAGATGTGTTTTAATATTATCTTCCAATGTAAGCCTACTTGCCCTTGAAAGTTCCCTGCGAATAAGGAAGGTCTTATTGTGTTCTAAATTCCACAATTCCTTCTACGAGTCCTAAATATCTCGTTCTTTTTGATTGCATCATTTTGAAAAATATTTTTGAAATGTATATCAACTCTATATCTCGTCGTTTTATTTAATTTTGTTTTCCTTGTCCCATTTAATGCATTTTCCATTTTTCTCAGCACTTTATATATTCATGTCCTCATAGAAGAATTTGTGACGCGAATAGAAGCGATAAATGCTTCCTGTCTCCAGTAGGGAAGTTTAGGGGAGTTGACTTTTGGAAAGTCTAGGCATAAAAGGAAGTATAGTGATAAAATTGGCCTTAATGAAAAAGGATGGAAGTGCGCGAACTGCGTTTGTCTGGCTGAGGGTACAGACATGTGACGGGTTGTTGTAAAGACGGTAACGAACCAACCAACAAACCAAAGAGCTAACTGAGGGAAGAGACTTGCGGGAAAGCGCGTCTCCACTCCTCCATCCGTTTACCCATTCCTGGGTTTTAGCATATCGCTGCTCTGAGTGACAGACACCTTAAACTATAACTGGGATCGCGCTTACGCTAACGAGTTACCCGTCGCAGTTTAAGACCTCGATGTGAAATAATGTCAGCAGTCTAGCTTCTTATTCGCCAGACCACAAGGCTTGCTGATCGCAGTAAAGAACTTTCGGGTTCCTTAATATACGTGGAAGTTCTTGAGTAGCTGAAGACCTATTAGCTCCTTAACAAGGACTATACTCTCTGGAATGAGGCATGTAACAAGAACTTTTTACCTTCGGTATATGACGTTGAATTTCAGCAGTAAGTGCGCAAGATACAAAGAGCACTCTTGGAAAATGTGTGTACTTCAGTCGAGCGCGCCTTGCCACACTTGTCCTCCTCGACCTTAGCTCAAGCTATGCCGTGAGTGGATGTATCAGGGAGAAGTCTGTGCTTGTAGTATGTCGTTACAACACGTGTATACCCAGTCTCCTGATAAAGGTAAACCGAGTGACGCCACATATTTATACTTGGACAAAATGTTTTGGCGAGCACAACACGAGGTTATATTAGATACATATAAATTATGAAAAAACTGGTCTTAGTTAAAGTTGTAGAGTTCTTATTAATCCATCTTTAAATTTCGTAATTTTTTTTTTTCCTTCTCAACAATGTTTGAAGCAAAGGTTGCCCGTTACGTGTCCTGGGAGAAGTTTCTTTGTTATTTATTCAAACATTCTGACTTTCTTATTTATTTATTTATTTATTTATTATAAGCCCGATAGCTCAGTCTGTATAGCGACTTGCTACGGGCTGGACGGTCTGGGATCTAATCCCGGTGGGGACGAGATTTTCCCCCCATCCAGACCGGCCCTGGGGACCCACCCAGCCTCCTGTAAAATGGGTACCAGGTCTTTCCCGGGGCGTGCTGCTGACCACTCACCCCCTTTATAGTGCCGCGGTCATGGAAGAGTAGAGCTATAACTCTTCCCACCCTCTGGGCCACTCCAGGCCTGTAACGGGATCACTTTAATTTACCTTTATTTCTGTATTAATCATTTCCTGGGTTAGAATTAACGCAGGGATATATTTTAGATATATTTAACTGTTATTTTTATATTGTTTGTAAGCATCTCGTACCTGATCTGATTACGAATTTGGGATATCTGTTTTAAGGCGTTTTACCGAGTTACAAATAACCAATAGTTATGTTTTCGTTGTGAATTAGTGCTCTACAAAACTATTAGTAGCATCGCTCTTAAGTCTTTCTTTTTCTCTCCCTAAGTTTCACGCAAGTGGAGAGACTCTCTTTAAAAAATATCACTCTAGATTCAATTAGAGAAGTGTTGTTCACGTATGAACAAATTTAAATAAATTTTCAAATGCGGTAGGCCACAATTTTTCTGTACGCACTTGGAAGTGTGTCATCCCCGTTGTGTGTGTGAAAACTGGAAAGAGTATGTAGTCAAACACATCTATGTCATTTTGTGACGTTTTTCTGACCGTGCATATCAGTATATTTATCTCAGTAATTAACCAAATGATGCACAAACTTTTTTGTTTTACAATAAGTTTATTTCATGCCTCTACATGTTTCGAGCGCATGTGCTCATCATCAGGAGGTCAAAATTCCACAACACAGCCTACACAGTATCATCACACCTATAGGTTTGATGATACCAGAGGCTGTGTAATGCAATTTTGACCTTCTGATGATGAGCACATGTGCTCGAAACATGTAGAGGCATGACACAAATTTATTGTAAAACAAAAAATTTGTGCATCATTTGGTTAATTACTGAGATAAACAACTATGTCAATTAAGATGTTTTAATGACTATAGTAGACAACTACATGTTTCGATCCCTACTGGTCATCTTCAGGTTGTCTTCAAGAGAACTTAAGTTCCTACTATATATATTGTGCGCGCACTTCAAACTCGATACTAGCCACCAGAACCTATCGTGCCTCTAGCCAGAGCATACCACTGCATTCCACATAGAAGTTAATTATTAAGCAACTACGCCCGGATGTAGAGATCTCTCCATCACGTGCGCGCACAATATATATAGTAGGACCTTACGTTCTCTTGAAGACAACCTAAAGATGGCCAGTAAAGGCCGAAACACGTAGTTGTCTAATATAGTCATTAAAACATCTTAATTGACACAGTTGTGTTTGACTACATACCCTTTCCAGTTTTCTGCACGCACTTACACAAGTTACTTGTGATAATCCCACAAAATGTCATTCTCGCCTATTTCATGTAACACGTTTCGACTCTGATGACATTCAGCGGATTTCCACAAATCTTGTTATGATTTTCCGGATTGAAAGTTACCGAACGAATTCACTGCTGTTTCTTTGGGCCTCATGTGCGTAACTGTTGTTTGAGATAGTGCTTCCACTCAAACTAAAGCTTTGTTTTGTCGGTCATGTGCTGCTAATCGCAGAGAGGATGAATCTGTAGCGTAAAACACGTCTCACAGCTGTACCCACAACTTCTTGCTTGAAACGTGTTTCTGTACGCTATGTGTGTTAGGACCACACAGTGTCACCTGCTGAATGAGATTATTTTCGCGATATTACGGATTAGTTTTTCCCTTCAAATTTAAACCTAATAGTCAGATGGGTTATGGAAAATCGCAAAAATACATTCCGAACACACATACAGGTAGGTGCTTAAGCAGTGGAATATATTTCCCTTCCCTTGAATTACAGATGATGCATTCCTGATGATTATAGAATCTCCACCCCCCCCCCTTAGCCCCTACTGTAAAGAAAGTCACGCAATTTAGCGTGCCGAAGATATTTCTCCGGTTCTCAATTTCCGGAACCGGAGTGATATCCGTAACGTCTGTGATCGCTGCAATTCCAAATGCTTTTATTTTCGTGTACGTCTGTGTAATTTATTGAAATATTTTATCCGAACCCGTAAAATTTTGAATTATGCAAAAATTATGTTTGTTTCCTTGGGATGTATAGTTTTGTCACAGAGATTTATGCAGTAGTGGGAAAGAATCTGGTTGATACATGAAGAATTCCAAATTATATTTGAACTCGTGTGCTATATATACCAAAGAAATGCACCTTTGTTAAGCTAAAATTTTTTTTTGACGTTCAGGTGACCGTGCATCGTGATAAATTCTTATAATAAAACCAACTGGATGCAGTAATTTCTCAGATTTATTTTTGGAATAAAACCCAACATGTTTCGCACAGTTCCTCTGTCCATCATCAGGAGTTTTTCACTGTACACACAACGATGGTAAATGTCATACAGGTTTGATGACATATACCATCGTTGTGTGTACAGTGAAAAACTCCTGATGATGTACAGAGGAACTGTCCGAAACATGTAGAACTTTATTCCAAAAATAAATTTGATTAATTTGTGCATCTAGTTGGTTTTATTATAAATACCTAACTTTTTTAAAACTATGTTTTCTGCATGTTTTGAACCCGAAGTTTTATCTCCAGGAAGACGGTTGTATTTACAGTTATGGTACGGTGTCTTTACATGCACCGGTATAAGCAGTCTTATAGACGGAAGAGTGTATTCACTGCTTATACCCTTGCATGTAAACAAATTATACCATAACTGTGAGTACAACCGTCTGCCTAACGATGCACCTTCGGGTTCGAGACATTTAGATAAAAGGTAAATCAGTCCCGTTACAGGCCTGGACAGGTTTCAGGAGGTTGAGGCTCCCAGAATTCAAGACAGTTGGCACATGAACCTGGTAAGGTTGTCAGCCCTACACACCGGCCACCTTTACCCCCAGGAAATACTCCTGGTACACATTTCTGTTAGAGGCTGAGTCAACCCCAGGGCCATAGTGTGGCCCGAAGGATTATATCAATGAAAAATTCCAGCGACACGATCGGGAATCGGACCCGCGACCTCTCGGCTTGTAGCGCAGTGGCTGAACCGACTGCACCACCGCGTGCCCCCGAAACATGTAGATGGCATCGTAAAAATGGAAATGTTAGTTTAACAGTGGTTCATTTTGTTGTTTTATATTATACGATTATATTACAATTCTCGGTGCAAAAAAATCATAAAATATATTGAAATTTTTGTGTCAAACCTTAACATAATTTATAACGGTATGGCCACAGTTTACATTTTTTAAAATTCCGTGCAAGTTTAAGAATTTGTTTATTGCTTTCTCATGGCTCGACAGCCCTAGTGGGCCTAGGTAGGAATCCTCTGGACCTGTGATCGGTCCGTCGCAGAAACTTCTGCGTGACAACACACAACACTAACAACAGACAGACATCCATGCCCACGGCGGGATTCGAATCCGCAATCCCAACAAACGAGCGGCCGTAGACCCACGCCTTAGAAGGTGTGGCCATTGGGATCGGCATGAATATCTTACTTGCTGTAAATAAGTTGCGTTTGATTTCAAAACACAAGAAGATTTGAAATTCGTAAATGCTGGAGACACTCATGTAAATTTGACGTTCATAGGTCCGTGCATCGTAATATATTTCTCTAATAAAACCAACCAGATGCACCAATGTATCAAATTTATTTTATTTTGGAATGACACTCTACATGTTTCGGACGGTCTTTCCGTCCATCATCAGGAGTTCAAGACTGTACATACAGCAACCAAACATATACTGCTGTCTGCTTGCTAGCAAACAGTCAGCGTATCTGTTTGACAAATGTCTGTTGCTGTATGTACAGTCCTTTACTCCTCATGATGGACGGAAAGACCGTCCGAAACATGTAGAGTGTCATTCCAAAATAAAATAAATTTGGTACATTGGTGCAACTACTTGATTTTACTATAGAAATATTCTTATGTAAATCTGAGAGAAGTAACGTTTTTAAACAGATTTTAAGTTGAGTCAGCATGTCTGTGGAAAAAGAAGGCGTAAGTACAGTGAATGGCAGGCAGCAAAATATTGACCTCCTGTTGGCGGCTACGTAGGCAGATCTTTTAAAATCGTTGACAGTTAGCCAGTAATGCATCACAGAACGAGATGCAAAGAGTGCGTTACCTTGAAAGTAGCTCGTTATATTTGTGTTCAGTGACTCCATCGATTGCTACAGCATTCTCTTTCTTTTTTTGCAAACTACACTTCAAACCCGACTTCATATCAACAGCACAGAAATTGTAACTTAAACACCTGTTGATTCTCGTGGGCGTTTTAAATGTACATTCGGTGTTTCACTTCATGACGTATAGTCCATTATATGACAGTAGCAACTCAGTAGGTAGAAGTTTTGAGAACCTGTCTAGGTCCTTAGATGCATCATCACCGTTGTGTTTTATGTAAATTAGGAGGGGGTGGGTACGTCTAAACACAACTGTCTTTGTATCCTATTTATTACACTGACGACATGTTTCGGCCACTGTGGACCATCCTCAGGTCACAAAAATATATAATGAGAAGAAGAATACAGTATAAGAACATCAGTTATTGTACTAATGTTGAGCTTTCAACGAGATCTCGTTGTCTTGCGGTTATCTATATTGAAACTAATAATATATTCGTCAGGTAAAGTGGATAGAGTGGCCGAAACATGTCGTCAGCCTAATAAATGTGATACAAAGACAGTTGTGTTTTGACGTGCCCACTCCGTCTTAACCTGTCTAGGTTATTGGTGGTGGGATCGGTCTGCAGTTTCACACTGACCGTCCCTGTCTGCGGGCTGCACATTGCTTACAATCGTCTTTATACATTTCCCTTTGGTTTTTCCAGAGCTCCATCTGTCATAAACTTTGCAGGTCATCACCTAAACTGAGTCTTGTGTTCGTTACTGGAGTGTAGCATAGCATAATTTCGGATTAGATCAGTCTGGAAATAAGACACAGATCAAATAATCACGTAACAAAAGTGATTTACATTGGCCCCATTAATTTTGACTTGTGATAAATTAATGCTTGTGGGGTGTGATACATCGGATAAATTTTTGTATGTCACGTAATAAGTACAGTTGCTGGGTTTGGAATGTCGGGGCGATTTTTGGGGGTCACATACCTTAAACATTTATTGACCTTGTTTGTCACACCTCGCAGAGAATCTTTGACTCTTGCCCAGAATTTCGACTAATCTACATATTGTACCGATTACAGAGTGCGAGTATCGATATAAATTTAACAGACACGACGGAAGGTGATAACTAATTTAATATCGACAGGTCGTTTGGAAAAGTATTTTTCGTGGGTTATTTTCTGTGACATAGGTTATTGTTGTTAAAGATATCGTCTCAGACAAATCCAGAGCACTTCCAGATTTTGTCATTTTGTTACTTTACTATGCTGTATCATCTACTAAATTTATATAACCTTCCATGGCAGAGTAATTAATTTGTTAATTGCGTGACCCGTACCGGTAGGGGCGTGGAAAGGAATGGGCTTTCTTTATCTTAACATGCTGTCCTGACAGTCGCCTAAAGATACTGAGTAAAACATCGAAAACGTTGGGTCAGGATATCCGGTAACCATCTAAAATTAAATTTTAATTACATTTCGAGTGTTACACTTACCCTAATGCATTTCAGATAGTGTATTCTAAACATGGTTACTGCTACATGGATATAACATACCCCTAAGACATGCTGTTTTAAGATATACTAATGGTTACGTACACATATATTGTTTATGCCGGGTAAGTTGAGATTTATTAACACTTTATGGAACCCTGGTGTCTGTGTTTGCTGTTTAGATTTTAAATAAGGAGATAGGCGAATAAAATATCTCCTTATTTTTTTGGGCGGGGGGTTCTTAGCAGAAACAGCGATTGTTTTCCTAAACTTTATTGGCCAACTACACTTCGTAATGTGGGCCCGGTAGCTCAGTCGGTATAGCGACTGGCTACGGGCTGGACGGTCCGGGGATCGAATCCCGGTGGGGGCGAGATTTTCCGCACCTGTCCAGACCGGCCCTCGTGCCCACCCAGCCTCCTGTACAATGGGTACCGGGTCTTTCCCGGGGGTAAAGAGCGGCCGGGGCGTGACGCTGACCCCTCACTCCTAGTGCCGCGGTCAAGAAAGAGTAGAGCTATACCTCTACTCCCCTTATGGGCCGTACGGCCTGTACAGAGCCTAAGTGCCTGTACAAGGGTGCACTTTACCCTTTTTTTACACTTCGTAATGTACATACAGTATGTTTTCTGGGTGGAAGTAGTTTGCTTCTTGGGGGTTAGGATTCCTTTGATTATTTCTCCTGCAGTAGATGTTTCAGCCAAATAAAGCGTAATTTTTAAATAAAGTATATTAATATTAATTGGAAGGGAAATTTGTTTAAAGGGCGTTTCGCGATGTTTTCCGCTTCTTGTAATGTTTGCAATCAACTTACATTTAGAACTGACCCAAATTCCTTCTTTTTTTGCAGGTAAGAAAGTATACAAACTGCACGATCTTATCCAGCCAAACGGTCGCCTACCGCTAAGCTGTGAAAAACCTTATGCGTGTGCGGATTATTTCTGTCGTGACATATCCAGGTTAGTGACAAATTATCATTGTTTTGCTTTAGGAAAAAAAAAGAGTCACTTTTATGTTTCTCAGACCGTGGAAATGAAGCTCAAGGTACATGTGCCAGACGGTACAGTATGAATTACACAGCGTCGCAATGTATTGTGTGTTCAGTAATGTTCAGCTGTTCCTTTACTCTACCCCCTTCCTCTCTTCCCCCTCCCCCCCCCCCTCACCCCTTCTTTTTTTTTCTTTTCCTTGTCACTTAGGAACAAAACATACAATTTGATTGTATTTAACAAAAGAATATA
>Ga0136643_10004884_pt1 | contig 18721 bp, 8 predicted proteins | sample TergutLab28metaG_FD_96883 | JGI IMG/M metagenome (GOLD analysis project Ga0136643, IMG submission 96883) | Labiotermes labralis P1 segment gut microbial communities from Petit-Saut dam, French Guiana - Lab288 P1 (version 3) (version 3) | ecosystem: Host-associated > Arthropoda: Insects >...
AGGAAGTTAAGGTTCCCAGATTTCGTGACAACGGCACAGGATGGTGGTAAGGTTGTCAGCCTTACGCACCGGCCGCCTTTACCCCCAGGAAATTCTCCTGGTACTCATTTCTGTTAGAGGCTGTGTCGACCCCAGGGCCATAGTGCGATCGGAAGGATTTTATGTCAATGAAGATTCCACTGACACCAGCTGGGATCGAACCAACGACCTTCCGATTTGTAGCACAGCACCTTAACCACTGTGCTACCGCGGTCCCCAAATATATGCAGTATTTATAGCTAATTGCCTGGAACTTCATACCAGGTAATTACTCTGTGTAGCTGACGTGATCCATCTCGTAAGGTCCTGCACATCTGCATCCGCCTTACATTCCACTCATTAATGTCACAGGTATCGTAAATTCTCATTAGGTTTAGCGTACATTGTGCTACTTATATGATATATTTAATATCTTGTCATAGTTTTAGGATCAGTATTCACTCCCTTCAAAATTACGCCTCTCTTCAAAACGCGCCTCTTTTTCCTCCAGTTTTGTTGCACATTCTGTAATCCGCTTATTGCTATGTACATTGCCAAACGACTGTCGACTTGCTTCAGTCATTATTCGTGCTGAAAATTTCTGAAGGTCTTTTAAAATCACTGGGTCTATTATGCGGATTATGGTACCCTTTGCTAACTTAATTTTATTGTTTAACATTGAAGCTAGTTAGAATCTGTCTTCAGTTCTGATATCTGCACAAAATTATTTCTAAGCAGAGTGTGGTGAGAGCGTTGGATTTCAGGCCGCATGATTAATCCGGCCAGTGACATGGAGAGTGTTCCAAGTGAAACGCATAACATTTTGAGGGCGAAAATTATATAAAGACCTAAGCGTACCACGCAGTAATCACTCTCCATCGTGGATATACAAACCATCAGTTAATGCTGTATAGGACAAATGTCGTTCTTTGTTCTGTGGTACATACTAAGAACATAAATTCATTATGTGGGCGGAACGTTGAAATTTTTTTTTGTAATTTTAAACGTTGTGGTACATATAATAACCGCTGGACTTGTTAAGTTAAAGGTTAGGCATAGTAAAACTATATATTCTGTTAAAGAACCTAGGTCTGCTTGGCCTTATCAAAGCCCAGACGTTGATACAGCGACCTACTGAACATTTTTGGTTCAATCAGTCAATTACCGCAGCAGCTACCCGTCATACATTTTCATAGCTGTAATTTCGAATATTTGTTAGCCAAACGACAGACTACACTTTATGCCGTTCTTCAGTTCCTGTATTACCATCAAAAGGTTTCGGCTACCGTCATCAACACTGCGCCTGTCTTACCTCTCAGCTGCCGCTTTTCATTTGGCTCTGCATGCAGCCTCCTCCCCCCAGTCTACAAAAGTCCTCAAATAAAGAAACGTATTGTAGTCACTCATAACAAGTCCGAGGTTCAGTGAACTGGTCAGGGCGTTTACCTCAACATCTAACTAATCACGTACGGGTTCGATTCCCTATACGATACCCATTGTTACATTGCAACATAATCGGTATTAACTGAGTAAGAGAAAACGAATAAAGGAAGAAAGCAAGAATTTCATGGTGTTGATGACGGCAATCGTGTGGCGTGACTGAAGAAAGAAATACCTAAAAAAAAAAGTCTTAATTAGAAGTTTGTATTTTCCGAAGACGAAGCGGTTGTGCCATATTTTAAGCAGTAGTCCAGAAGACGCCAAAAGTAAAAACATAATATTTTATGCTCTCCTTGTGAGGTTAGATTCCTACTATTTTTTTTTTGTTCGACGCTGTGTACGACGTTATTAAATCTGAAAACTAACAACAGATAGTTAGTTACTCACCGCTGAAATTTTTTTTTAAATCTATTTGTTTGCATGTTAAAATATTCATCATTTCATTTCGGGTTGATCGGTACGGAAACAAGAATTGTTCCGTATTTGCTGGGGGTAATGCACCTCATTGTCATGCAGCAACGTTTGATTGGTTCAGTCATACCACTGGCGGAAAGGGATGTAAATAAAAGAAGGTGTTGATGCGATTGAATATGGCAGGAGGAAGTGTGTGTGGTCCTCATTTCCGGTACAAACACCCGTCGCTTGTCTATAGTGATAGCTGACTCACAGGAACTCCATTCACGGGGTTCCCCTGATCGTCTTGTGTTGAGTCTGTGAGCATGACAAACACGGCTGCCACCGGTTGGGGGTTATGTACAGTACCGTCGTGTTTACCGATTCTATGAAGTGTTCTTTTCCGGGCTCTGAATTCACTCATTTTCCTGGGTACAACACTCAGCGCACCCATACTTTTCAAGTACAATTATTTGAATTTTCTCAGGGAAATTGACCACGCAACATATTGATATATTTTTAAAGAAAATGAAAGAAGAGGAGCAAAGTGATTCTCTGAACACGTGGCTTTTCCTGGCATGCAGTGAATTATTTACACTTAGTGCCGTATATAAATATGCAAAATTTTTTTGTCCCTTCATATATCTATGAAGTAAGACCAAATTTTTCTCGTGGTTGTTAAACGCGGTGTGCTTGAAGAAGGGAGGAAAATAGTATGGTTCAGGGGTTCTTAACCTTTTTTGTGCCATGGGTAGCTTTGAGAGTCTAATGAAACGTGCGGACTTCTTCTTAGAAAAATGTATTTACATGCATAAAATAGTGAGAGTGAAATTTATTGAAGTTAACAAATATTTTTGGGGCCTAGAGACCATAAAACATTTTTTTGCATAAATTCGTTATAGAATAAAAAACTAAATTTCAGTTATAAGTTATATGACAATGAAGTTTTGATATTTTTCCCCATCTGAGTTCACGGACCCTCTGAAATCGAACCATGGAACGCCAAGGGGTCCGTGGACCCCAGGTCAACAACCCCAAGTGTAGATAAAAGGAAGCTATAGAGGACAGTACACAGAACTGAGGCATAAACTGAATGAGATCGGAGAAAATTACTAGTACGTAAGAAATGCAACAGGTTTTGTGCATTTGTATGCTTCGTCTGCTTCTGTCAAGATAATAAATAAATCGAGTGGTTATGTTGGGTTGAGAATATGACACAAAAGAGGAACTCTGTGCGTGTGTGTGTGTGTGTGTGTGTGTGTGTGTGAAACCTCATAAGAGGATGGCACTCAAAAATAAGAAGACAGGCAATTTACTTAAAAGTAACAATGAGGGACTTTCGCTTGACCAATTTTGCCGTGAAAAAAAAAAGTATTACGTATTCTGAGCTTGTCTGTAGCCTTAGTTTTCCAGCATTAAAACCAAGTGACTGTGCTGACATCACCAGCAAGGTACTGCACTTTCTTCAAAGCGTAGGGCTGGAAAATGCTTAAGCAAAGGATTGCAAGAAAGATCGGGAATCGTCGAGATCCAAGAGTTACTGCAGTGCTCGCCCTGTTGCACTAACTGTACACTACTCTATTCTGCTCTTCTCTCCACTTCTGTAGTTATCCAGCATGCTAAGCGCATACGCCATATTTTATTGTCATCAGTGATCTGTGTGGTTCTACCATATTTTTGGACATTGTCTCGTACATGACAAGATTTTCGGAAGAAGTTATTGAGTATAAAATGCATATTCGATTTTCTCTAAAACTTTTGTCTGAAATGTTCCTCATTATAAAAAGAATTCGTCGATATAATTATCATCATAAATGTTCATAGGTTTCCACGTAAAATGCCTGTTATTCTTGACAGATTTTAATTAAACTTGAATTTTATCGATGGATTTTCGAAAAATCCTCAAATTTTAGGAAAATCCGTCCTGTGGGAGCCTAGTTGTTCCATGCGAATGGACGGTTAGACAGACAGACATGAAGAACATAATAGTCGTTTATCGCAATTTTGCGAACGAGTCTAAAAATTACTGAAAATTTTAGCCTGTAGCATTTGCTAAGGTGAGCAAAGAAATTTTTCACATTGGTAAAGTTGATTAGATTACAGCCACTTTCCGAATGATTGATTTGTCTGAGTGAAATCAGTTACAAAATAGTTCGCTATACTTTCAATATTTACTTAGTAGCATGTGTCACTCTAGGCAGCCAAAGCATGTTTCGCATTACCACTACTGAATTTTTACTGTTTTGTTTATGGAACCAACCTCAGCAAACGCTAAGGATTCATTTAAATTACATACCGTTCATACAGGAGTTATTACTACCACCACCATCACTACTGCTACTATTACTGTTACTACCACTACTGAGGTGTAGATGGATTTTACAAGTATCTGAATTGATATTAACACCAGGTTTTTACGGACCTAAGATTTATTGTTCTTTTCTCACAGGCATTTTTACTCTGGTGAATCCCCTCCTCCCTCCAAATATATATAGGCCTATATCGCATTAAAATAATAATAATAATAATGCAGTACTCACGCACGTACACTGCTTTTTATCGCCAAAATTCTAGGTCCGGCGTTCTGTTCGCTTGTAGCCTCAAATACGACTAATGCCTTACCGACTCTACTTTCCCATTTGCCAATAGTTTGAAATAAGAATTTATCAATAGATTTTTATCTCCAGGCTGGTGAGGTACAAGAACTCTATCTTCCGCAGTAATTGCGATCCAGAACCTGATAACATTAGAAGATATATGGAAGTCTTACCGTTAATAAACGCAGGCTTTATCCTTTGGATGTCTTTTTGGTGTGTTACGCTTTTCTGAAAGGGACCGACTTCCATTTTCGGTTCAACTTACCGTAACTTGGAAACCAGTTCACATTAAATTTGTTACATTTCATCGCTAAAGCAGCTGGTGTTTTATTCGTTAAGCTAATCGTTCAAAGCAGCATAGTTTGAATAAGCAAGCTTTACGTGTATGTGGAGATGGTCTAATTGGTTGGCCTCCATTCCTAGCGGCACCCTACTGAGACCGATTGTTCGCGCTAGGCGCATCTCGTGGTCATGCCATGTCGGGAATCAAAGTACGGAACGCACGAAACAAATAAAACTAAGAATCCTGGTTCAGAACCTACAAAATTACGAAAGCGTAATTGACGTCTCACCTTGACTCATGTAATTGAGATGTCATTCTCTACCGGACACACACCACGTTGCAAGTTCCACTGGCAGTGAGTATCTTGCGTTTATCATGAGCAAGCATGAGTTTTTGTTGTGGAATATTGCAGTTTCTCTACAGTGTGGTGGCTCTGCATTAGAGGTCTCGTAACTTGCGGGGCACGAGATGTTTCGCGAGGAATACGCTAAATAAAAGTAAAGGTAGGGTTGTCTATGTCTGCGCCATAAAGGCATGTGGCAGGCGTAGAGGTATAGCTCCACTCATCTTAACTTCGACGCTAGGTGGAGGTGGAGTTGAGTGGTTAACTTTATGTCACGACCACTTTAGCCCCAAGACGAGAGACTCCAGTTCCCACTGAATGGGAGCCTGGGTGAGAGAAAACCCCCTTGCACCTAGGGGAATCGAAACCCAAATCATCCAGCCCCTATTGTAGTCGTATAACGACTGAGCTCTCCTGCGTCCTTCACTAAATAAGCGCTTTCAAAATAATGGAAATAAATAGTCACACATTAATTTAAACTTTTATCCCTGTACACGATATACCCATAAACTGAAGGTAGACATGGTTAACAAAGAGCGAGTGAAAAATATTGTATTGCATAGAATTTATTTGCTGTCACTTAAGAGTAGTTGCTGCAGTTACAGTACATTCGTCACACACAGGCGTATAGACTTTTCCAACTGAAGTTGAAAGCCTCTTTGTATTATTACGCACAGGAGATTCTAAATGGTGAAATCATATTTTATATTCCCCCGCCCGCATTATATGTTAGTGAATCCGAAAGTGATCCACTGTGAACCTTTGCTGAATGAGGTGAAGCACTACATCTTTGCGAGATAGAGGTTCTCATACCGGTGCTGCTGAATACTCATGTCTTATGAAATGTGAGGTTGTGTGGTTTGGAAAAACTCGCCCGCAGATACAGCGTCACATCTCAGATGACTTGAGTCTTCACCATCCAAATCTCTTCACCAAAATTACGTGGCTACTTTGTATGGCGTTAACGATTTGTAAGTCTTGACGTGGATGAACTGCGGCCATTTGTCACGCATAGTCTGCCATCCTAAAATAGGTAGCCAGTAGTAGCTTGTGTTTTATTGTATGAAGATTGTTGGCAAGATTAAGAGGGTAAAGAGTGTGCTTGTTATTGACATTAAAGGAAGAAATACTTTCACTCAAGGTTGTAAATATAGTGCACTTGTCTTCATATCTACCACTAATAGTTACCACTAATGTGATCTGATGTCCTTAAATTATCATCTGCTTCCGTCTTCATCGCCTACTTCCAGTATTGTGTTTGATAGTAAATTCCACGCAATTAAAAAAGTAATTATAATTTTTAATTTTATTTTCATGTAGATGTTTTAGAAAACAAGTGCCACTGTTAATGGATTGTCAATCTCTTAAAATTCTTGTCGGTATACCGGTTGCTCTCCGGGATCAAATCCCGGTGGGGACGAGATTTTCCGCCTGTCCAGACCGGCCCTGGGGCCCACCTAGCCTCCTGTAAAATGGGTACGTGGTCTTTCCCGGGGGTGAAGTGCGGCCAGGGCATGCTGCTGGCCACTCACCCCCTTCTAGTGCCGCGGTCATGGAAGAGTAGAGCTGTACCTCTACCCTCTGGGCCACACCGGGCCTGTAACGGGAAAACTTTACCTTTTACCAGTTGCTCTGATGAAACTGGTTCGCCATTTCAGAACTGGTCGGTGACGGTTAACTTCTCTAACTTTCTGACCCTACCACACGCCTGGACAGGGGTTGAATTCAGAGTCTGCCAATAACATTAACCGTTTAAAGCCTACTGGTTATTTGATGCACCAACAGGTTTAACATTCAAAAACTGTACATTCTGCCCACACTACATTTGTTTTATGTTTATCTCAGACAAAACGGTGACTTTTTTCCTGTTTAACATAAGCTGATTGGCTTTTATAACCTAGTTCAAAAGTTTTTATTGTGCGGTACGAACCCGGTCTTTAAATAAAAGAGTTTACTCTTCGCCTCTAAAGATTTAATGTCAAATTTGATGTCATTTTGTTTTTCTAAGTTATTCAACTTTGTATTACGTTAGTGTCAAGGCTCAAAAGACGACGATGTACGTAAATCTCCGCCTCGAGAACTTAAATCTGATCTGAGTACGTAATTAAGCCAACAAATATACAAATTTTATTGCAAAGTACCGTCATACACAACAATCGAATATCAGTTGCAGTTTTACAACTGGTTGATCAGGCTACATGTTTCGGTCGTTTTATCCGTCCATCATCAAGCCTACAGAATAAAATTGTCAATTAAGTTACATGTACAGAATAATATTGTCAATTAAGGTACATGTAACTTAATTGACAATATCATTCTGTAGGCCTGATGATGGACGGATAAAACGGCCGAAACATGTAGCCTGATTAACCAGTTGTAAAACTACAACTAATATTCAATTGTTGTGTATGACGGTACTTTGCAATAAAATTTATTACACATGCACAACGGGATGGCGTCATTCAAATTCAACAACAAATATATGTTTCGGCCCCCCAGGGCCATTATCAAGGAGTAACCATTAATCACAAAGAGACGCTGCAAATATATAATGTTGCATGCAACTTAAAATCATTTCTTCATTGACAAATGTGAAATGTAGAAATATAAATATTTGACAAGCAGTACTGTGAGATCTTAATTACAATGTTTTACGTCAGTAGCCTCACTCTGTATGCACTGAAGACATAAAAACAGAATGCTTGATAATTACTACAAGTGTGATGGAACGACTTTTTCTGCCAGTTCACTGTAATGAATTAGTTTGAAAACCCACAAAGGCCATTAGTTTTACCAATATACGCAGGCATCAAAAATACTTTTGGTTAATATGTTTAATAACTTTCAGTTTTATGCTTAATGAAACTATCACGCGCGTTATGAGGGCAGAGAATTCTTAAACACTACGACAAAATTGCTACATAGCAACCTGACCTGTTTCCTCTGTTGCAGGCGCGCCAGAAGTAGCTCAGGATGTGCGTATCGACTGCAACAGTAATGAAATCTGGGTGGCCGTGAAGACGTTGTCCGGAGTCTTCAACGGGATGATTTATCCTAAAGGGCTGAGCAAGAACTCGAGTTGCATGTCCGAGTTCTTACATCAACGCAGCCCTGTGCGCTATCGTCTGCCCCTGAGATCCTGCAACACCATGAGCACCGACCTTGTAAGTCGCCTGTCATCAGTATAGTCTGAAATAGCACTGACAAAGCATAGCTTACTGCTTAGTTCTAAGCAGGCAGTTTCTAGCAGCTGGACCCCTGGCGCAGCTTCGGAAGTTACGGGTTCATAAGCATCATTTCGATTTTGCTTATCAGTCACCCTATCTGGAGTTCTTGCATATTTTCAGCAGTTAAGAATCGTAAAGTTTTGGTTAAATTTCCGGTTAAGTCTTAGTAATTAACCAACTTAATGCACAAATTCTTCTTCCATATTAATTTTATTTTATGCCTCTACATATTTCGATTACTATGTGCTCATCACCAGAATGTTAAAATTGTATTATACAGCATCTGGTATCATTACACCTGTAGGTGCCCGTCCCGTGCACTCTCTCAACCTGCGAAGCGGACGGCCACCCACAGGTGTGATGATACCAGATGCTGTATAATACAATTTTGACTTCCTGATGATGAGCACATAGTGCTCGAAACATGTAGAGGTATTATAATAAACTTATTATAAAAGAAGAATTTGTGCATTAAGTTAGTTAATTACTAAGATTATACCGAGATACACGGTCAGCAAAACATCAAAAATACGATTAAGTGTTGAGTGATCCCGACACAATATAAATATATTTGTATTTTTGCTCTTACCCCCTGAAGATGGCCACAAGGGTGATCGAAACATGTCCGTAGTCGCTATATAATAAAATTACATTCATAAAACCTAAGTGCATTTGTTGGTTTAAAAAAATTGTATGCATTAAAAGCACAGATGTTGTATATGCGATGACGTCAAATGTTTTACGTGATTTACGCTTCAGCCTAAAACAGGCACTGAAATCGGCTGATGACTAGTACATTGGAATACTGAACATTTTGTTACTGTTTCCTTATGATCTAACGACGCCTGCCATCTGCCTTTGTTATAGCGAAGTCTGTAGCTTCAATTGTACGAGGAATGTCCGTGTTGACTTTGAAAATAATGCAAGCAATCCAGTCGTGTTGTTTTCAGGTACCGTCACTGGAGGGCAGGGCTTCGAAGACCATGAAAATTTGGTCTGAAGAGCCCGCTGTCCACAAATCGAAATCGTTGCCTCTCGCAAACGCATCCAAGAGCCATTTCCGCTGACTCCGATAGGAGAAGTTGTCATGACAATTATATTGGTAGTAATGACAGGAAATTAAACAAATATTTTGTACAAAGACAGTCAGGCTTCAAGTATGAGTTCTTGAGCACAGCATGACAGACAGCATTGTCATTTTGTTCTGAACGTTAGCTCGGATCCCCAAACGCAATCATCGAAAGGAATGTTTTATTTACCGATTAATGGTAAGTAATTATGGGATGGCAGACCTGGTAATTTGAGACGGTTCAATGCTCTCACTGCTGAGTTCAAGGGCAGCGTGACCCGATAGCCTGCACCCTGCCTGTCGTGTAGGTGGTGCCTGACTCACTGTACACTCAGGTCTACTGCGATAGCTGCTTGGGGCACTTTACATAAGAAATGGTCCACAACTTTCCGCTTGATTGTCAGCTTTACTCAGCCACTATGTGCGAAGTCTAGTGATAACGGCGTCTTATCCTTGACGCACGTACAACCCTTACTGAAATGTGCTTCTTCGGGAGTAAGCCATATAGGCACCACCACTCCGAATTTCAAATTTAAAGCTGCCTTCTACCTTCCTGTTGTAACGATTTTAGGTAATTACTTTTCAAAAAGGCTTCCATCTTTTGTCGTCTTTCATCAGCGACTTTTCACACTGTTAAACATTACGGTTTCATCTCACAGACTGAAACCCTGTCATTTTTCTGTTTATTCCAATCCTTGTCCCTTTTTTTACATTGAATGAACCTTCGATGACGAGGCACACGACACCCCCACCCTCCCCCAACATAGAAAAGAGTATTCCTACGGTAAGGATTACGAAGACAAGAAAATGGTGCGTTGAAAATGGAAATTCCATTTTGAAACTGCATGAGGATTAAGCCTGTACGTGAAGCGAAATGGGAGACAGGGTTCGGGACCGTCACCGACGGTGCTGCATCGGCGTACGCATGAGAGTCTGAAAAGAAGTAGAATTTTACACAGTCCGTAGGCAGAGAATCTCACGCAGTCCCCACTCAGCATGTCTGACCATAATTAGACGCTTATGGCACTAACAGCTTCTAATGCTCTTGGGTTGATGGCAGAAGCGATAGATTTATCCTTGCTACAGGAGGCTCTCCCATGCAATGTGCCCTCCATGTACCGTACTGTCATTACATCATATTAGCCTTCGCAGTGATTATTCGCATTTGGAAAAGATCGGTACCTCTTGCTATGTCAGGTACTACAAATCTGCGACCTGGTCGTTTGCGGAGCCAGGACAATAGGCTGTAGTGACTGAGCAATGAGTAGGACTATCAAGGATCCGTATTTCGTTTCCTGGCGGGGGACAGATTTTTTTTCTTCAAACCGTCCAGACCGGCTCTGTTCCCGATGCTCTTCTTCCGGAGTAAAGCGGCCGGGGCGCGAAGCTGGTCATTCACTTTGTCCAGTGCCTTCATACATAGGTCAGTGTTACCTTGTCCTTGATTTTACAAATATGGCGAAGTTGCGAACATAAAGTAAGGGTGTATTACGGTATATCGGAAGTACATCCAAATCCGGTGGGGACGATTTTCCGCACACATCCAGACCGGGTCTGGGGCCCACCCAGCCTCCAGTACAATGGGTACCAGTTCTCATTTCCGGAGGTAAAGCGGCCGGGCGTGGCGCTAACCACCCACCCCTTCTAGCGCCGAAGTTAAGGAAGGAGTAGAGCTACACCTCTACTTCCCTCTCTGTGCCTTCATGGCAGGTTATAGGATGAAATCTACTTTTATATCACAAGTACAAATATTTTGCTTGTCCTTGAATTTCGTATACTGTGTTGTAACCTGAGAAACGAGTCTATAAAACTGGTTTGCTTTGTTTTCCAACAACCTCACAGGTTCGCCCCGTCATCGTATTGACGCAGAGGGCACAAAAACATGTTATATAACTGTTCATCTGTTGTTGCTAGACACAGTTCTGAACTAGTCAACAGTGAAAATGAAGATTTAAGGTGCCGTCAGGTGGCAACACACTAGATGGCGTATGGACCATTATTTATTTTCTTCAAATACATTTTTAATTTGAAATAATTGTCTGTTTCCTGCCTTTCTTTTCACTTTCACCGCTGCCTTAGCAAGTGAATTGTCTGCTGAATGAAAGTTCCCCGTGACTTCTCATACTCACATCCTGATATGTTCCCATCTTCCCACTTCCCATCTCTTCCCTTCAGGGTTCTAATTGCCGTCGTTTCAGTGCCGACTGGATTCGAACAGGGTGGAGCATTTCGCCTATGATTCGTACAGGGGAATGCTAGTAGAGCGGTGGGCGATTTCGTTCTGCTGCTGCTGCTGTTGCTGCGGGTGCAGCAAGTCAAGGTTTGCAGATTGCTGCCGCTTGTTCACAGGAAAATAAAAGCATGCATAAGTTAAAAATGCAGACATTCATGTCACTTACTGTATTTTAACCTTTACTGTATCTCGTATTATCGAGCACATATAAAAATTCATTAAACTGGGCCATTACTTTCATTGGCAGAACTAAACTATACGACGAAATGGAATTAAATATTTAGTTTAATTTCACAGTGACACTCAGAGAAGTCTGGCGTGTTGAGTACTCACGTAGAAGCTATTTCTCATTCTAGGTTAAGAAACCGTGCTAAATTGTATTTGAAAATTCATTCCCTATCTGACAGAGAGAAACTTCAAATTTGTTACAAAGATTAATTGCCTAAAGTTGTAGGAAAAGTAAATTGATGTTGCCGTTAGAATTTTTCGAAACAAGTAAACACACTGATACAATTTTTTTTTTGTCCATTTTCGTTGTGTTGTGTCCGTCGTCTGATCGGTCTGAGTTCATATTTTTTAAAGGTTTTTCTGGTTTTCATTTGTTGAGTTCCAGGCTGTATATTTTGATTCTTAGTGTTGTTAATTTTTCTATACGCATCTTCCTGTTACAATCCGGGGAATTGTTCTGTTCTCAGACGTTTATTTCATCAAGTTGAGTATCTCTGGTACCCAGTGACAGAGAATAGCTTGATCTAAGGGTTCCACCGGTTAGGTGCATCTTTGCCAGAAGACGGAAGCAGAGCTGGCTTCCGAAATGTCGTGTTTTAAAGTGTTGAAAAAAAGTTAGACAATGGATGAAGTCTAAATAAAGGAGATCGTAATCTTTATGTGCGTCATCACCGTTGTGTGATATACAATTAGTATGGCAATATATGTGCGTGGCACTTACCGTCAAACACAACTATTTTATTGGTTGATTATTGTAAGGTTTACAACAACGTGTTTCGGCCCTATTTCTGGGCCATCATCAGGTTGTATCACGACCTAGAGTAGGCTATACTACAACCTGATGATGGCCCAGGAATAGGGCCGAAACATGTTGTTGTAAACCTTACAATAATCAACCAATAAAATAGTTGTGTTTGACGGTAAGTGCCACGCACATATATTGCCATACTAAAGGAGATCTCGTGTCGGTGAGTTGTACACTATCGTCAGAGAACTATAGTGTTGGACGTAAAGACGCGTTTAGTGCAGAATGTAAAGTTTTTTTAAAAGTTACAGCAGGTGGTACATGCAGTGGTAACTACCAAGATAAAACACTGCACTAAGTTGTCTACATGTGCCATCTGCATTAAAGAAATGCAACTACGTTTTACCAACATGGTTTATAGCCTATTTATGGGTTACATGTGACCGTAGTGTAAACAGTTGTTACTCTAAACAGCATTAACCCGTCATGTTTTATGAGAGAGGTAGTTTTCTTCTGTGCAGTAGAAACTGAATTTACAGACGTTATTTAGGCGAATTTTGTCCTTCGAATGTTTGATATGAGTATGATTATGTGAATATTAAGGCATAATTATTTTATAATTAACACTGTTTTCAGTCACGAGAGAAAGCAGAAGTATTGAGAAAAATATAACAAGATAACCTGTTGGAAAGAGGCCTCTTGAAAAACCATATATAGATGGTACGATGGTGTTAAATTGGATCTTAGTAAAACAGGGTGTCAGGATGTGACTGATTTATCTGACTCATAATATGGATCCATGGAAGCCTCGCATCAACACGTACTAAACCTTGTATTTACGCAAAAATAAGGGAATTTCTTTCACAGCGAAGCTGTTCTTAATTTCTGAGAATGGGCCCAAATCTTTCAGTTGTACTAGTTGTGACTATAGCAGGCCTGTCAAAATCAAAACAGATTGCGGGCCAGATCCAAAAATCTAACTTGTTAACTACTCTTCGCATTTAATTTTGTGGAACTTCTTAAGTGCATTTTTCAGTGCGGTGGGGCCGGGTTGGCGCAGACGGTATTGCGACTCGCTACTGGCTGGACAATTCGGGGTTAAGTCTGTGGCTTGGGCGAAAGATTTTCTTTTCTCCAAACGCGTCTAGATCGGTCCTTGGGCCCACCCAGCCCCTTGTACAACGGGAACCGGAGTCCTTTTCGGGGAGTGTAAAGCGTCCTGGGCGTGGCGCTACTACCGACTTCCGTCTAGCGTCGAGGTTAAGGAAAAGTAGATCTGTACCTACACTGCACTTCTGGACCTTCAGGGCCTGTCCTAAGGTGAACTTTACCTTTATCCACTTCACATAGTTTCGGATGTAACCTCGGTCTCCTTCAGTCGTTAAGTTTCTAATTCTTTATTCCATACAATATCTATACATACGTTTAATAAGTACAGGGTAGGTTTATTTATTATATAAATATTCCCGTACCTAATATTACGCGCGTAGCTTCAGTTGTTCAATAGCTATCTATCAAATCGCAAGCTAAGGAGTAATTACAGAATTGCTGTATTATTATTTTACAGTCAGCAACATAACTGCCGTAACAAAATGACAATCGAACTCTATTATAACGTCATGAAAGGGATATCTGGATCGTTATAAACGAGTGTCGTTATAACCGAGGATTATAATGTTACAGCTAACAGTATGGATACAGTAGGTACCACAGAATATCTGACGCAATATGGGAGGTATCGCATAAACCGACTTCGTTATAACCGGGTGCGACTGTGTTTGTTTAGATCTGTTACCATTCACCATTTCGAGACGGTGAATTAATTATCGTTAATGTTGTTTTCAGCTCAAATTTCATGCATCCGTCAAGTTAAAGTTAATTGTATTTGTAATTAAAAGATTTCAGAGGTACGATGCCTTCTGTGGCGTAAAATTTAGACAGAACTTCGTGAAACTCGGTCAAATGAAGCAAGCTAAAAACGTATTTTGAATTTTTTTTTCCGTTCTACGCGTAATTGATGATAAAATATTATTATGTCAGGTACACGCGATCTCCACATTTCCCCACCGCATGTGAACATCCACCCATCATTATGAAACGAAGACCATAAACGCTTATCACAAGAACGTAGGCCCAACTTATAACCGTTTCGGAAGAAGATGACGGGTCCCATGAGCGTTGGACGCTTAGAGCGATCGCACGGTTACGCTGCACCGGTGGAACATTGTGGATTCCAACCGTGTATGGTGTTTTCAGGGCCGGCTTACCCCACTGGGTATACCAACTATCGACTAGGGGGGCAAAAGTGGGGGGGAGTCAGTAAATAGAAATTGCACTGCGTAATATCTCAGAATTATCGCAGATCTCAGGAATAAAGTCCTTTCAAGACGGCACTTGTCAAAACTGACGACGTATATTACTACATTTATACTGTAAGGTAAGTGTGCAGTGTGATGTTGTGGGAGAGGACAGGGAGGTGGCAACACTAAGCCTCGCCTAGGGCGGCAAAAAGAAGAGATTTGAACTACACCCATGGTTTTTTTCTGTGCGTTTTGTTTATTTACAAAATTTTGTAGTGTCTGAAAAAATCCTGCTTTCAAATTGGTCATTCTTCGTTTATTACAGTTGTGTAAGTGACGTGAAAGTGTTCGACCATATACCGCTGGCAGTAAAATAATTACACTTCTCATGCATACGGACGGAATAGACTCTACTGTGTACGGAAAGCTCCTGTTGCAATGAAAGCGAAACTCTTTAACCCTTTAAACGTTGAATTAAATCCCATCTGCCATTTGCTGGCATTAATAGGAGCTCACCATATTCGCCACGTTAGCACGATAAGGGTTAATAGCAACTCCCGAATGAAACTGGCAGAGAGTGGATGGGATTTACCTGGTAGTGTGAGTGGCCAGCAAAGAGGCGGCTAGCTTTCTACAAATATGGCGCCAAGCAACTCGCCGCCAACGTACGGCCTTGTCGGCTGCGTACCGGAACGTGCGAGTTAACGATATGCAGTAAAAGTAAATCCTGTGGGAGTATTAACTTGCGGCCTTTAAGAAATATCAACCGGTCACCATTTTTGCAATGGCAGAAGTGCGTAAAATGCTCTCTCGTCAGTTCGGAATGGTGTTGAAAATGTTCTGACATTATAGTAAACTCATACAGATCTCTACAAGATCAGAGAGGCCATGGTGTTAATTTCGTACCGCTCGGACATTGGGATCATGATTTATAATCCCACTCTGGCACATATCTGCATTTCTTCCGATTTTGTGGTGTACCGTGTGACATGCTTATTGTCCAAGGAACCCTGCCAAATGTCATAGAAACAAATTCAGAAAACGAGAAATTGGAAGGTCGTTCAAGATGTATAAATAATGAGTTTTCAGTTTGAGGAACCTTTCATGCCGAATCTAAACTGTGATCATTGTGTCCACACAGCATGGACTTACAAAGCACTTTATTTTAGTAGTTAAGTAGGAGCCACATTTTCAATTTTGGGGTGGTATATGGGGGTATATCGTTTTGAGGAAGAAGGATAGAAAAGTTACAGTTACTTTAATTGGGATGAAGACAAAAAAACAATTATTGGTTCTGTAAAGTCACATAGGCCTTGTATAGAGCATTTGTATCCGTCTTTTTTTTTTTTTTAATATCATGAAAAACTAATTATGTTTGCTGCTTGTGTACTGTGCACAGAAATGTTAAAAATTAACTGAAGGATGAGAACTGTTCCTGATACTCAGGTTGTAGAAGAACCAGTTGTGGTCACAGTAGTACTGAACACAACTGTCAGAAGTAGGGATGAATACAGTGGCAAGCTTGGGTGTCACTGCTAGACAAATCAAGAGGTCAACCCCAGAAGAATTCTCTACTTGCCGTAAGCTGTGTGATGAACCACAGTGTACATTCTTGTGTCTGTACAGATGTGTGGGCAAGTTGATCAATGGCTAGCAGTTTAAGTAGCAGCTGTGCATTGCTGGGCCCTAGATACTTGCATGAGAATGGTAGACATGTATAAGGAATGTCTGGGAAGCTAGTAAAAACACAGAGAATGATTCAGGTGCCAGTAAATTAATCAAGTAGTTTTGAGAAAGAAAGTCCTGTTAGCATGGAACCAGTGTGGAAAATTTGAGGAGTTGGCAAGTAAGCCAGAGACATGTCCAGGGCCAGGCTGAGATGTGTGGGTGCTCCAGGCAGGCTAATAATTCAGCTCCCCTTCAAACAAATATTCTTTAAACTTTTTTGGCCTGTACCAGGGATGACAAAACTTTTGAGGATGCATGCCCAGATTACAGATAATTTTCAGAGAAATTGTTTTGTGGTTGGAAACACCAGTTTACTAGCATCATATCTGTGATTATTCCAGTGATGTCTTAGTGCCACTTAGAGATTGGCACCCTTGGCAGCTGGCCCACCCTATATTCTGGCCCTTGACATGCAGGAATAAAGGTTTATATTGAAGAATTTTACAATAGGTGGAGTGTAAAACTAAAATATTGTGATGTTTTGTTACCCATAACTATTTCATTAATATGCTAACTATGTTTGATAGTTTCCTACCAAATTTCTCTCTATTTTAAAATTCTGAAAAAATATCTCATAAAAGCTGTGCACTGAAATATGAAATTTAATCTAAGAGAGAGTCTTTGGCTCTTGTGTATGACAATTTAGCAACCCATAGCTTTCCACAAAGATCTATTAAAATGTTTTTTCTTAAAGAGTTGTTGCATTAGTTATGCTAAATATTTTATTAGCAGTTGAATGGTATTTGACTGCGCTTTTTGGCAATCTAAATGAACTCCTCAGGAGATTACAGTAAGATATGTGCATAGTAATGTGAAATGAAGTCTCCAGAAACTTCAAGCTTGAGATTAACAACACAGTCGCCCCATACCAGTAGGACATACAGGGGAAGATGGTGAAGCACTGGGCATCATAGACACCTGGCAGTTTATGATGTGACTCAGTTTGATACTTCAGCAACCCCAAGGAAGAAACACAGTCATACTGATTAGTGGTTAGACCCCAGAACACTTCTGAACATGGTGTTGAAGAGCTAAAAGTAAGTGCATGTGTCTGGATTTGAATACCAGCTCCATAGATTGTAACCATGCACCTTACCACCTAAGCTGTCATCCTATAACTTCAGGTTTACATTTATATTCATACAAAAGCTAGGCCTTTTCATGTTAGATAGTCATCTGTACCTTCACTTTGTTTTTTATTGTGATGTTACAGTCTGATGGGGGCATCGAATACTTCAATACAATTGTGGTGCAGCCCCACCTTAAACTAGTGACAAACCAGGGCCGTGGTTTCCACATCCGCTGTCGGTACACCACTAAAGATAAGACAATCTCCAACAATGTCAATGTCAGGTGAGCATAGTCAATGACAAGTCATGAATAGAATTCTGGGCACAAAAGGGACAAACCCATCATTTTGTTAATGTTGTCCATGTGATGGCTGGAATAGTATCTGTGGTTATTTAGGATGATTATGTGTGTGGCAAGTTATGCTGGATGGTAGAGTTTAGGTGTGAGTTGCAAATGAATTGCATGCTCCCACAATACAAACCATGAATAGTATCACTAAGACCACCCAAATATCATAAAGAATAATATCTACTTCTGAAGTTTTAGCTTGGAAATTTTGATAGTTGAATGTGAGACCACTACATTTTTTTAAAAATATCAGGAAGCAGTTACTAATAATACAGCATCATATTCCAGAAAACAGAAACTGCAACGTTTACTTTGTTACATATCATTTCCAGGTAGCTGCCATTAAAAAATCTTTGTATTGGAAATAAATGCAAGAAGCAAGAATTAAGAGATCACAATGTATTTACTTATTATACTGGACAACAAATTTCATGTATCTGTGATGAATATATTATTAATTTATTTTTTTGCATCTATGAAGTTAGAAAAGGGACACAAAAAAACTACTTGGCTCTAGTTTTAAAATTATGCTACCACTATGATATTTTACGACATAGGTTGAAATATTGTACGGAACGGTGTATTAAATAAAAAACTAAATACTATTCAGTGGAAAAGAATGTGTTTAGTAGACTTATTCTGTTTAGGGATAATATTTACAATGTAAATTGAACAATTGCACAGTTTTTTTCTTGTAA
>Ga0136643_10004886_pt1 | contig 18720 bp, 20 predicted proteins | sample TergutLab28metaG_FD_96883 | JGI IMG/M metagenome (GOLD analysis project Ga0136643, IMG submission 96883) | Labiotermes labralis P1 segment gut microbial communities from Petit-Saut dam, French Guiana - Lab288 P1 (version 3) (version 3) | ecosystem: Host-associated > Arthropoda: Insects >...
TAACAAGCAGCGATCATTTCCTTGAACGGCTCTAACCGATTAGCCTTTAGAATGGAGAAAAATTGTTTTGAGGACTTTTATGTATTCTTATATACAAGAATTTCAAGCGGCAGAGGACTTCATATCCTGCACGAGACTTTATGATGCTGAGGTTTCTATAAATTTGGGCTACCATAAATTTATACCAGAAGGTATGAAGTTATATATTATTTATTCTGACTATTTTCAAGGGAAACGGTTATTAAGAAAGCGAATAATCGCTCAACACGGAGCTCTTTGCCGTCTTTAGAACACGACATTTCTACCATGTCGGTAGCAGAACACCACCTTCTTAATGGTGCGTCTTATTTGTTTGAACGTACTGAAAACCTAGAACTGCGTTACAGAAAATCTAGGCATAACGTATTCGGTTTGTTATTAGGAAGAAATACTGTATGTGTATGAATAACCTTGACAAATTCGTAAAGATGTTAAGGACAGTATTGGCCTACAGTATTTCAAGCAGAAGCTAGTAGGTACTTCGGCAATTTAGAATCCTCTAAAACGGTTAAAGGAATTTTATATCGATTCAAACCTCTCCATATTTGGAATCAACGAAATATTCATATTTCTTGTAGAGTACACTATATGATACGCATGCGATTATACTTTTGGCGCCGGAATTATTTTTTTAATTTTAGCACACACTGTATATAAAATGTGAATAATACAGGAACCAAATACGTTAGAATTATGAAACAAACAGCGTTTTGAAGATAAAAAAAACGGAGAGTATATACCATGTTTAAAATATTCAGTACCTATATTTTTTTAATAAATATATAAAATGGAACTTCAGAGGTTAGCGGTGCGGTACGACCACTATAGTTGACGTTAGGCGTCAAAAGGTTAAGTATGTAAAGCGAGACAACAGTTCGAAAAATGGAAGCTTGGCGTAATTATACTGTCGCGTTGATTTCCTAGATGACTGTAAGACTTACGGAAAAGTGTACTGGGCATAAATTGCTCATTCGTTGCTTCTCTACGACTTCGTGGAAAACATATTTCACCTTGATAAATATTGGCGATTCTCGTTCGAGATGCGGGCCAACACGTATTAAGGTCTTCATACCAACGCGCCCGATATTATGTCGGATTGTAAGCGAAAGTGAAATTAATCGACGAGTGTTAGTAACGCTTCCCATATGTTCGTCGATGCTCGAGTTATTACGTGTGGATAGGCAGACGTTGTGAACGACCCAGAATCTGTTTCACAAGTACAAAAATATCGATTCATCCAGTAATGCCACGTTGTTTCGTGCCTAAGCTAATGACGTTCGGTACAACAAGTTCATTTGCGTTAAACGTTGTGTTATAATATTTCCATTGTGTAATACTAATTTTCATGATTCAAACTTTGCACAGCATTGTCCTTGACGGCTAGAGTCTACTGGGATATGCCACCATATCTCCTGAGAATTAGTTTCCGGCCTACACGACTTCATATCCCAGAAGACTTAGATCTTCATCCTTATTTTTTTCCTGTGTGTCAAACATGGTCTTGCACCGTGAAGGAACAGCAATTGGGAGATTTTGAAAGCAAAATTTTTAGCACAAAGCTAAAAGATAGCTGGGGAAGTTACATTCCGTGGTGAGGAATATACCATTCTTCTGAGATGTTAGGCCTGTCGGCTAATGTTAACTGTTTAACTGCCATGTTATTTACCACTGGATACGATGTCATCCCAGAAGATTTGAGTCTTCTGCATAATAATGAGTTTTACAATTTTATGATTACAGCTTACGTAATGTTATTTTCATCATCATCATCATCATCATCATCATCATCAAGGACTTTGTGGGTTTAGGATTGTAAATTTGAAAATAGTCTTTGTCTCGCCATGCAGATTCTGGTCGTTTCCTCGGCCTGTAATGAAAGGCTGCCTGTTTCCTTTATTTCCAAACGGTTTGTCCAATTTTGATTTATATTTCTGTTTCCCTAACCACATTTTTAATTAGAGAACTGCTTTGATGCCAGAATTTGTCTGGTGCTCTAATCTGGTGAAGCCCAGTAGTGGTCCCAGAAAACATATTTGTACCAGCTCGAACTTTTGGAGTTTCTGTTTTTTTTTTTAATCCAGCCGTCGTTTACACTCTTACTCTTCAGAAGGTGTTTTGTGATAACTGACATGCTGTTCGGGAACTACAGAGTGGCATGAACAGAGAATGTAGCATCCATCGACCATTCTTCTTATTCTTCCTGTTCTAAGTATTGTCTGCACTGTGGTAATAATTAATGCAAGTCCCTATCCGCAAAAGTTGGCACTAACTTCGCCGACCGGCGGCGGCCGCTCTGTCGGTATAGTTCGCGTGCGGACTAAGGCAACGGAGTTTAGTTTAGTATTTAAGTCATAATTTTACGGAAGGGAATTCCGTGTGTTTGTTTAAAAACATGGGAGACAAACAAGGGACGTTTCCCCATTCTTAAAAAATATCCCAAGTCCTAAAATTGAATTGTAATTAATTGCAACATTAATTTATGACTAATAGGTAATTAACAGCAATTTGAGTATATTAAGCGCTTAGTATGAAATAAAATTGCTCTGAAAACCCAAGACTTCTTCCCTTAATAATTGGTTGTGGACCGCGCAGGTTTTCAGAGGTTTTCATCTGGCCTGTGTGCAGTAGAAAGTTGGACTGCACTAGTCTATGTGATCTTCAGATTACTTATATAGAAAACCAGGACGGGAAAGGAACACGTGAGTTAGTTCATGGAATAGCGCGGAAGATTATCACGTGTAAACTAGTTTAACGTGTGTGTACAAGTTGTACTCTGAGAGGAATACAGTAACAAAGTGAAGCAAATGATTTCATCGCACTCCAGAGGCAATCGAGTTACGCTTTTTTCTTTTTTGAATAGCGCGATATTGTGTTTAAATATCTGGAGCATTTGTTTTCGGGTAGAATTACGTGATAAGATTACACCACGAAACGTTGGAAGAGTCTTGGAGATAATGCTGTTGTGAATGTTTACAGTCATCCACCTAAGCTAAAAATCAATGTTTTCAGCTTTTTTCTATACTTCATGCATTTGTTGAAATATGCTTGAAGGAAGTATGTACACCTGTGTCCTTAGATGAATTGGTGATTGATGGCTCGACAGTTTTTCTTAAAATCGTCTGTTACCAAATTCAGCCCTCTGTTTGTGATATATGTAGTTGTTTGACGCGTATAGACGGAGGTATGGATTGATTTTAATAGCCGCTCGGTAGAGATGCGAACGTGCGTGGTAGGTTGTGAATTATGAACTGTAGTTTCTGGCTTTGTGTGGGCTTTAGTGATGGATTTGTACGTTTATTGTAACAGATCTGTGATGTACTGGTAGTTCTTGATCAAGCGAATGACATTCAACTGTTCAAGGAAAAAATTGCCAGAAACCATGGGGTTGGCATTTGGTTGAACTTGATTTGTGTGTGTGTGTGTGTGTGTATGTATGTATGTATGTATGTATGTATGTATGTGTGTGTGTGTTTAGGCATGTCTGTATGTATGTCTACACCTGTGATTGAAGCAAAATACTAGGCTCTATCTCTTGCCGGGACTGAGACTTAGCTCAACTCCACTATGACCACATGGCGCGTTGCTTCGCCGTATTGTCAGATTTATTTATTTACTTTGTCTTTGCTGTCTTTGCTGGAAGTAAATGCCATTTCCACTTGTTTACATGTCTTATTTCCAAGCAGTTATTATCGGTTTTGGCTTTCTCTGGTAGCTGTACATTAGTCCAATTCTGTTTCAGGAGTGTTGTTGTATTGGCCTGATTAACAAAAAATTAGGGAAAGTACGCATCGAATGGCAATTCTGGCGTATTTGCTCAGTTTTACTTATCTTGAAACCCATATGTTTTCAGAACAACAGTGCATGTCGTTCGTTCCACGACGTGGTTACTGGCTTTACCAAGACGTTTTACTTTCAGAATGTTTCCACGGTGCACGAATGGATGTAATTCTATTTACGCCCTTCCCTTTGGCGTCGATTTTCACGAATCTGATCAAATAGCAGCAGTATTATATGCAGATCTCTTTGTGCCGAATGTCATCCAGATCGACGGTAAATGTGGAAAGTACGGATAGAAATTCATTTACGTCACGTAAGTTAAGTATGGTATTTACTGCGTCGATTTTCCTGAAACTCACTGTCACACAATTTTTGCAGACCTCTGTACCGAATGTTATCAGCAGTGTAAGACCCGTAACCACTTATCCACTGGCGCAGCGTCACATTCCAGTAGACCGGAATCCTAGGTTTATTTATTTATGCTCCTTGTATTATTAATATAAGGAGACGGAACGGATCAAAGGGTCCAATCCTTGATGTTTATGATGATGATGGTGATATTACTAATACTGATTTTATAGTAAAGAGTGAGTGGCCTTACGGCCTTCGGAAAACAGTGATCGAGTACTGGAGAATTAATTAAGCACTGCACATCGAGACTTACGGACGTTAGATGGAGATGAGTGATACGATTGACGGCCTCGGACGCTTTACCCTGGGGAAAGAACTTCGGTACCAACGGGGTAGGGTGCCGAGAATCGAACATTCCGACCAGTCTGTAACCTAATATACGGACTGGGCTGTTCCGGTTCGTTTTCTGTAAGATAGGAACTGAAAGTGTAAGTACTATGTAACTGAATGCCATTCTCCATAGTATTAAGATCCATTCCATGACATTTAAACTCGACACTTGATGTAGCTCTGTACATGCGCCTGCGCACCCAATATATTCTCGTGTCTTGCAGAATATTTGGAACCGCAGTCTGAATATTTGGGCACGAAGCCACGCAGTGTAGTACAAAGCACAGTTGCTCATTTGCTCTCCCGCTGCCGCCTCTGCGCTCTCAGACATAACGAGATTCAAGCGACCGACCGACACATCGAGTTGAAGGCCACCGGACGTTGCCGGAGCTCCCCCTCTGCCCGCCCCCCCCCCTCCCACTGTGTAATACTGTGTTCTCACTCTAACTTTTCCATTGCATTGCAGCTGTCAAGTGTTTAGCTATCTGACAATTGAATTAGATGGTATTTCAACTTCATGTTGTGTTGTATGAGCGTAATAAACAGGCAAATTTGGAGGTCGGTTCGAAACAGCGTAAATTTGAAGTGTTTTAAAACAAGCTAGGTCTACGTAGCGAAATGTTTGAAGCTAGGTAAATGAGTAGGTGGTAGAAGGTGGTATAACGGGGACCGTGTGATGTATACACATCACCTATATTGAGACCAAAAGAAGTCTAATTGATAATGGCTTTACAACAGCCGTTCTTATCCTGGAGCCAACGGACCCCTTGGGTGTCCATAGATAGCTTTTGGGAGTTCCGTGAACTTGGATTGGGGGGGGGGGGGGGGGTTACAATTTTATTTTCACTAGCTTCTAACTGAAATTTAACTCTTCGTGCAATAATGATTGTAGGCAACAAAGTAATTTATGGCCTCTGGACTCCAAAAATGTTATTAACTTCAATAAATCCCACTGTCTCTTTTCTGCGTTTAAATGCGTTTTTCTGAGAAGGGGTTCGTGGGTTTCACCGGGCTTTCAAAGGGGTCCATGGCACAGACAGGGTTAGGAACCCCTGTTTTACACAGACTCTTGCTGTTGCATTCTCATCCACCCAGTGTGACTTGTGTCAGCAAGATCCAAGCGCTTGATGGAAGTGAAGGTCATCGTTTGGCTGTCGCTGCCATCATTCATGTGAACAGAAGGGAAGGTAGAGTTATGTAGAGTTATGTAGAAGGTAGAGTTATGTAGAAGGTAGAGTTATGTAGAGTTATGTAGAAGGTAGAGTTATGTAGAGTTATGTAGAGTTATGTAGAAGGTAGAGTTATGTAGAAGGTAGAGTTATGTAGAAGGTAGAGTTATGTAGAAGGTAGAGTTATGTAGAAGTGGTCGAGATATAGTTTTGGAGGGTGCATATGATAGCACGACTGTAGGCCGCTAAGTCTCGCGGGTGATCAGCTTTGCGGACATATGCCACCACCTCAGATACGAACCAGATGATTCTAGTCCACAGACTGCCGTCCATTTTCTCTAAAATTAATTTTAGTATTATCCTTCTACGTACACACAGGTCTTCCAAGCCTCCTTTCCCCATCAGAACCTCGTACGCTTTTCTTTTATTGTCCATACTTGTCACTTGCCACGCTTATGTAATCCTACTGGAGTCCTTCATCTCAATTTTTGGCGAGGAGAGCGAGTTCTTCATGCAGCTGTTTCATCCTTTCTCCTATTACGATCTGTCTTGCTTCCAGATATGCTTCTTAGAACGCTGCTCTCGAACATCCCACTAAATGCTCTTCTCTCACTACGATAGACCAAGTTTCATGCCCTAACGGAATAGACAGAATTATGGTTCTGTTTATTTTAATGTTTACGTTTTTAGATAGAATAAGAAGAGACCAGTCACCGAATTGTGGCGAGCTTTCCTCGAATTTATTTTGCATTGATTTGTTCGTAAATGAAATTTTTGGTAGTTTCCAAAGCCAGGCACACCACAGAAGTCACTTTGTTTTAAACAATAAATTAATTTTTACTGTATTTGTAATCTGTTAAACTTATAGTCCGGGACAAATATGGCAGACGTACAGTCAAAACGCAACTATATTTATTATAGCTACAGGTTGTACACTTAGCTATCAATAACTACATGTTTCGGCCCCTATATTGGCCATCTTCAGGTTGTACTCCTTCTTGTTATAAAGTAACTATACAATATACAACGTGTCTGTTGCTGATGACGAGATATCGTTCACAAATTTTTTTGTAGCATTAAATAACCTTAATTCTAGTGGTACAGATACAAAGTGCTCTTGGTAACAATGCTTAAAGTAATGCAACTCGGCTGCGATTGGGTTGTGGACCTGGACCAATATGTATGGCGCCCAACAGGGGTGTGCATTGGATAAACTGCATTCTGCATTTTTTCATAATGAGGTGGTAGACAGACAGTGCCGTGGTGGATAATTCACGGCCGTTATACCGTGGAGGAAGAACTCCATGGATGAGGTAGGGCTTATAGCTGTACGCATATTCCCACAGTATTTTGGTTAGGTGGAGGAACTATTTCCCCCAGCTATTGAAAGTACATGGGGTTAATGATGCCAGGCAGACAGAAATACATATAACAGAACCACTACTGCCGTATGCATTCCGAAATAACAGACACTTTCAGTTTGCACGACATCTCATTGAACACGCACATTCTTTCGGTACTATCAGCAACACTATGCAGATATTACATTACATTACATTACCAAAAGGTGCTCGCCTCAACACAGTTGAACTTTTTTACATTCATACTGAATACGCCTCCAATAACCACTTGAATGACAGCCATGCTATATTTCCGAACGCGATCTTTGACCCCCCCCTAAAAACCCCCCGTAAAAAACCCCCCCCCCCCCCCACCCTTCACTTCCCTCATGCGGTCAATACCCCAAATACTCCAACACAAGGCACTACAGCCACATAAGAAACCAGGCCGCCTCAAGAAATAGCGCGCACGCACACGCACCATCTCTACGCACCAAAAGTGACAGTTTGGATTTACATTGTGATCTAGTTGAATTCAGTAGTGAAATGTGGTTGCTGATAAACTATAAGCTGTACATACAACGGTTCTAAACACCATCATTAGTACCAACCAGTTCAGTATCTATATAACGCGAAAGTATTATCTTACTAGAATGAACTTCGTTTCACGTAATTCCTGAGGCCAATACACTTCAAATTATATTTCATAGAAAACAAAACTGAAACTGCCCCCCAAAAAAAGGGGGGGGGGTTTCCCCCCAACTGATATGTTAATGCATTTACAACTGGAAGTAATTCATTCCGCTCAAAGGAATTCTACAACTCAACCGCCCTACCTCAACCATGGAGTTTTTCCTCCACGGTATAACGGCCATGAATTATCCACCACGGCACTGTCTGTCTACCACCTCAGTATGAAAAAATACAAAATGCAGTTATCCAATGCACACCCCTGTTGGGCACCATACATATTGGTCCAGGTCCACAACCCAATCGCAGCCGTGTTGCATTACTTAGAACATTGTTATTAAGAGCGCTTTGTATCTGTACCACTAGAATTAACGTTAGTTCATGCTACAACAACAACAAAAAAATTGTGAACGAGAATTCGTCATCATCAACAGACACGTTGTATATTGTATAGTTACTTTATAACAAGAAGGAGTACAACCTGAAGATGGCCAATATAGTGTCCGAAACATGTAGTTATTGATAGCTAAGTGTACAACCTGTAGCTATAATAAATATAGTTGTGTTTTGACTGTACGTCTGCCATAGTTGTGATTTGATTAACACAACGGAGATGTCTCACCTCAAAGTTATAGTCCGGGACTTATCCCTGCGACCACAAGAACTGGGAAAATTTAGGTGAAGTGCGAGATAGCAGTCTGACACTTATTACATGAGAGTCCCAGAGCTGGGTCCCGGTTGTACGGCATATCGAACTGACTGAGAAATAGAGATTGCAGTGTCCGCTGGGATGTAACACCGTGTTGTTTGGTAGACAGATAGACAGGCCAAAGGTAGCTAGACGACAGACGGTTGGATGGATGAATGGATGGATGGATGGATAGTGAGATAAGCTACTTTTTATCAGGATTGAGGAGTAGAAGGTTCCTTCTGTGCGTTGGTATTTAACTAGCAAACTGTACGGCAAATCCGGCGTTTGTGTAGTGTCCTGTTCTTATATACGCAACTAAATAAAGAATAACGTAGGGTCAAAGTGCAGGACTTCACACTCCATAATACAGTCATCTTCATAGTCATCTCCGCAGAGCCTCAGATCTGAAGCAGGCATTGTGGGCAAAGCGTAACTGTTTCGAAATTGTTCGCCCTCACTTGTTTGTCTACCTGCTACCTAGGGAAAAGTGTGTAGGACATCAGATGTGTTATATTGTTCTCTAGAACGTTTGTTTGTACAGTAACAGCTGCTATAATTATTCAGCGAGTTACGCACTGTTTATGCTTGAGATGCACTCAGAAACGTATGTCGATCTTCATGTAAGGTGTTATTTATTTTTCCGAAATTTAATCCAAATCGGAATATGTGCACAGGTAACTGCCCATTGTCAAATTTCATGAAGTCTTTCCAGCGGTTCACGAATTTTTTACATGCAGACGTACAGACATGCGAACATGGCGAAGCCGGTGGGCGCGTTTTTTGCAGATTGGCTCTGTGAAGGAGCATACAATCGCGACAGTGATATACGAGTCTTTAGAATTATAATGGATTCGGGCTGACTACCCCGGGCTCGGTACCTAGACAACCGGGTATTCGTGGTTCATTTCTCGGTTGGGTTACGGATATTCTCTTCCCCACAATGCCCAGACCAGCTCTCGTTTCCATCGAGCCTCCCATATACGAGTACTGGGAGCTCTTTCTCCAGTGTTAAAGCGGCAGGGTCGTGGAACTAGTTACGCAGCACCGTCTTGCGCCTAGGTTTCAAATGCCTGGATTGTATCTGCACTACCTCATAAATATGTATTATTCAGCACTGGACAACGTTACCTCTTTTTTTTATTACATACAAATCTCAGAATTGGTGTTCGAGTAGTCTGAAAGATGCGTCCAGCCTACATTTGGTTGTGCTTCCATTCTTGTCCCCTCGTCATTGTGGACGACATCCGAGCTAGATCCGGAGTAGCGCCCCGTTACTTTTAGCCCACGGCTCGGGGTGTTTGTCACAGAGGCGATTCTTCAAAGACAGGCTGGTTGAGGCGCACTGAAGTTCCCGTATTTTAATCCACGGATGTAACAGTTCTCTACACAGCCAGCAACAGTCGCTCTGAGCATCACGTGCTGTGGAACAATTTTAAGACAGAGTGCTGGCATTGCAGTGACACCCTGTTTGAAGTAATAATAATAATAATAATAATGCAAAACCTGGATATGAAAACTTCTAACCATCCATGGACATTATTACCCAAAGGCATAGATCGCTTGTATGTTCCCAGATAATAGGGAGGAAGGGACCTGATGCAGTTAGAGGAAGCGTACACAGTAGAAGTTACAAAACCGGTGGAATATGCAGACAGTAAGCAATATCCATTAATACAGATCGCCAGAACGCACAAACGCATCAACTCAGCAGTATTACAGACAGCTAGACTCCTCAAAACAGAATTACAGAGAGGAACAAGACAAATAAATGACGACGTTGCAAAGAAGACAAAAGAAAGATGGCTAAGGAAGAGGATGCTTCGACATTTCTCACATGACTTAGATGAAAAGCTGGTGGATAATGAATAGTCATATCGATGGCTAAAATTGGGAGACATTAGGGAAGAAACAAAGTGCAATAGTGACAGCTCAAGACCAAGCAATAAGTACAAAAGTATTTTAAGAATAAAATTTTGAAGGAAGAAATTTACAGTAAATACCGGTTATGTAAAGGACATGAATAGACTCTTGACCATCTAACCCCAGGATACCTCGTTTTGGCGAAGAATGAATACTTAATGAGACACAATAACGTTTTTGCACATTGACGTTACTGAATATGCAAAGCCCTAGGCTTCGAAACGACAGACAAATGGCACACAGGCGCGCACGCACGCACACAAACTCCCCCCCCCACACATACACACACAGAGCAGTGACAGCAAATAGGCCAGATATGCTTACGTACTTACTTACTTACTTATTTACTTACTGCATGGAACAGAGTCCTTCTGGAGAGGCTAACCGGTTTTCAGCCGGTGAAGAAATTCCCCGCATTTCATGGAACCCGAAGATCCATTACCGCATTCACAAGTGCCCGCCAACTGTCCCTATCTTGAGTCAGCTTGATGCAGTACATACCCCCACATCCCACTTCATGAAGATTCATTTTAATGTTATCCTCCCATCTACGCCAGGGTCTCCCAAGTGCTCTGTTTCCCTCAGGTTTCCCCACCAAAACCCTGTATACGCCTCTCCTATCACCCATTCGCGCTACATGCCCGGCCCATTTCATTCTTCTCGATTTTATTAGCCGAACAATATTGGGTGAGGAGTACAGATCATTAAGCTCCTCATTATGTAATTTTCTCCACTCTCTTGTTACTTCGTCCATCCTAGGCCCAAATATTCTCCTCAGCACCGTATTCTCAGACACCCTCAGCCTACGTTCCTCCCTCAGTGTCAGCGACCAAATTTAACTCCCATACAAAACAACGGGCAAAATTGTAGTTCTGTATATGTCAGCCTTTAAAATTTTTGGGTAGCAAACTGTAAGACACAAGATTCTGCACCGAATGATATCAAGCATTCCCTGACTTCAGTCTGCTCTTAATTTTTTCCTGAATAGAATTTTGATTTGTTAAGGTTGGCCCCAAATATTTGAACTCTTCCACCATTTCAAAGGGTTTATTATCATTCTTCATATTATGATTTCGTCCTGCATTCTGATCTCCAGACATGACCATGTACTTAATTTTTTCAACATTTAGTTCTGCGTTTTCCAGTATATTATGTACGCTTCCTTCCAGCCATCAGCATAAACCAGAAGCTGATGTGTACCATTTAATTTCATGCCATCCTATTTTACCTGAACCGTCCTAATGTCGTACTCTAAAGCAAAGTTGAAAAGCAATGGCGATAGAGCTTCTCCTTTTTTCATACTGTTTCTAATAGGAAACGTGTCCGACAAATTCTTGCCTACCCGGACTCTGCTATACGTTGCAGTCAGACACATTTTTATTAGCCTTACCAGTTTCATGGGGATATCATACTGGATGAGAATATTATACAAGACCTCCCCCTAATTGAATCATAAGCTTTCTTGAAGTCTGTAAAGAGCTGATGCACTGCTTCGTTGGATTCCTATTTTTTCTCAAGCGTTTGACGAAGTCACAGATATATGTTCAGTAGTTGACCTGTTGCGTCGAAAACTACACTGATATTCTCCAATAATTTCCTCTGCATATGGAGTTAACCTTGAGAACAGGATGTTGGATAAAATTTTGTACGTAGTTGGCAAAAGCGATATGCCCTTATAATTACTACAATATGTTTTATCGCCTTTCTTATAGATACGTTTGATACAATAATCGACTCCTTCCACTCCTCAAGCAATTCCTCCTTTTTTCAAATAGCAATAATAAGTTTGTGGATCTCATAGCGAATTATTCTACCCCTTCCTTAATCAGTTCTGCTGGGTCTCGATCAATACCTGGTGATTTTTTTTACTGTTTAGCGTTTCAATAGCCATCTCAGCATTAGAAGCACTTGGCTGAGGCAGTAGTGGTTCTGTTGTATGTATTTCTGTCTGCCTGACATCATTAACCCCGTGTACATTCAATAGCGGGGAGAAATAGTTACTCCACCCTAACCAAAATACTGTGGGAATCTGCAACCAAATCACCCTTCTCATCCTTTACTATATTACTTCTAGGCTAGTTACCGTTCTTAAAGCCATTGAATCCCCTAATACAAGTCCCTAATATTTTTTTTATCTTACTGTTAGTTTAAAGTTCCTCAATTTTATCTTTCAGATGTGCCCTCTTTTTGTTCCTGAAATGTCTCCTAGCTTCACGTCTTACATTCTGCAGATTATCTACACTACTTTGGCTTGGATCCTGTACCCACTGCATTTTAGCCTGCTTCCTTTGATCTATAAATCGTAAACATTCTTCATCAAACCACGGTTTATGATCTTTCAGTTCGTGCAGACCTAGATTTTTCTTTAGCTGAGGTTTCGATTTTCTCTTCAGTGTTCTCCCAAGCCCTATTTATGTCCTCGCTGTCACTCAAGTTCTCCAAAGCTGCAAATCTGTTTGAAATCTCAATCTGATGCTGTGTCCTAACCTCCAGCTCATATAGCTTCCTGAGATTAAATCTTTCCCCATCAAACTTCTGTGCTGTTTGTTTACTTACTGCCAATCTTTCCCTAACTTTGCAACCACCGGACAGTGATTATTATCACAGTCAGCTCAATAGGCCAGATATAATAATTAAAAACAAAAAAGAGAAAACATACATACTGATAGATATGGCATTACCCGCAGACAAAAATGTTGTGCAAAAGGAAGCAGAAAAGAAGCTGAAATACATGAAATGTATGATTATACCGGTAATAATTGGAACCACCGGAAGAGTAACAAAGGGTTTTAAGAAAAATTTGGAAGCCATACCAGGAACACATTCAGTAGATGCACTACAATAGACATACCAGGAACATCACACATAATACGGAAAGTACTGCAGTCTGAAACTTGAACTTTAGCGGTGGGGATCACCGTTTTTTCAAGAGAAGTACCGGGAGGAAAAGGCCTGTGATACGAGACAACCTGTTTATCATTATTATAGTGTGTTCCGGCAAAGTTAAAAAACGAGACATGGTTTTGGAAGTGAAACTGTTTTCGTTTATGAATCTCCGTTCAAGGTATATCATATGTGTGCACACCGAACTGCCATTTTGGTCTGGTACATATTATTAGTCAAGCATTTCCAAACTGCCATTTTGGTCTTGTACGTATTGTTCAAGCATTTGGTCAGAAACCTCTCGGTTATTATACATCCTTTAATTCAGTATAATCTGCATCGTAGTGCCCCAAAACAGAGGCCGCGAACCCTACCGTACCGCCTTTTCTGAAGCCCTAGAAATCCCACGGTTCAATCCCATACCTGTGCCGCTTTCTGCTCCATTGTACTTCCCTGTGTGTCCTTACATTCATCTAGCCATTCTGTTCGTATCGGTGCTGGTAGCGATAACCGCGCTAAAGACTCTGTCCTAGTAGATGTAGGCCAGAGGTGACTGGAGGGAAATACAACCTGCGGCTGGGAGGGGAAAAGCGTCGAGCACTGTCTGCTCCACAGTCGGTGGGACGTCTTTGTGTGGCATTGTGGAGATTTACGTTACGGGTTAGTTACCAAAAAGAAGTGGTGCCTATCATTCTCATTGCTGTAGCACCGCCCGATATCTGCTGCTGTACAGTTGTTTCTTAGTTGTTAGCTTGTTGTAGTTTAGAAGTAACACAAACCACACTCATTTAGTTGGTGAGGCAGCTTCTTAAATTTCACTATGTGTATTTCACGATTCAAAGAAGTCGACACTTTTATCTGCCTGTCACTGGGTTACCATACTTCCCTGTGTTTGGTGAGGCTGCATGAACCAGTAGCAGCAATGTAGTGAGAACATCATTGTAGGTTGGTGAACGATTCATTTATACTGTGGCAACAGATGTAAAAATAAAAACCTATATTACCGGTGCCAGCCGATACCTCAGTCATTGTGCCAGAGGTTTGCCCTGTAAGTTCCTCCCACACCCAACAGCTGCGGCTTTGTCATGCAGTCCTACTTGACACGATATTGCACAATTGCGCCAAGCCAAGGTCTTTCGAGGCACGTATGCCAGAAAAGATGAATATAGCAGGAGGTGATGAACCCGTGTACTTAGCGAGTGGAGGTGGAGGTAGTAGCTGTGCAAACAGACCTGTTCCATTCAACTGGTTGGTTTGCCCCATTTTTGGTTCGCTTTATGATACAAAAACGAAACAGCTAAAGTGAATTACGTTTTTAGGATACAAGTGAAATGGACAGATATGGTAAAAGAATTTGTGTTTACTGAGACATTGTAGTGAATAGGAACACAAGTATACACAGTAGTTCAGGATATGAATATGAGCTGCAAGTGGACACTAGCGTTTACTCGTCTACTCTGAGGATGGAGGCAGCACGTTCCTCACAAATATTGGTGCGTATCTGTAGAATTATACGGCGTCGTTTTGGATCTACAGAGTCAGGTCTTATTTCATAGTCCTGTACCTGTAGGCTCTGAGGTGTCCCGAGGGAGTTCCCATTGGTCCTTTTGTGAGGCCGACAGCTCAGTGTTAAGAACTGGTACTGCAGCCCACCTCCGGTCAGAAGGAGGTGATAGGTCAGCTTCATGAATATACCGTTTGATCCCGGGGATGGAACTTACATCTGACTCCAGAACCAGTTTGGACGCAGTAGACAAGAGACAGTTTTTGTCTGTGTCGGGAATTGAATCCCGATTCCATGGTATTTCAGTCCGTGTCTTGATCACTAACAAGTACACAAAAAGCGTTCTGCAAACATCACTTAATTGACAAACTTTCACAGTGTTGACACTCCTGCCGGGATGAAGTGATGGTGGTGGTAGTGTTGGTACTGGTGGTGGGGGTGTTGGTGGTGGTGGTAGTGTTGGTACTGGTGGTGGGGGTGTTGGTGGTGGTGGTACTAGTAATGTTGGACGCTTTAACAGGAGACGTGGAAAAGTGGAACGAGAAGAGCTCGAAACACTAGGATATATAATCGTGAATGAAACTTGATACCTACAAATATGCTGGTATACAACAGTCTAGAAATATTCACCATACTAAGATTAAGAAGCAACTAACTGAACCGATCAGTAGATATTAAAAACTCAATTAAATAACAAAAACCTTACGAAGACAATCAGTACTTGCGTTATGCCATCATTAACCCACTCGTATGACATTACATCATAGTCTCAACTCAGAGTGTAGAACGAATTATAAGAACTAAACTGATAAAAACTGGTTTTGAAAGGTTTCTGCTGCCGAAAAACGAGAGCGGTGTGGGGATCACGATTTGCACAACATCCACAGTAAAGGTACAGCAATCCCTATTTAGTCCCTGAGGGCTCCACGAAGTTGAGGCTTCCAGAGTTTCTGGACAGTCAGCACACGGAGGTGGTAAGGTTGTCAGCCCTGCTGACAGGCCGCCTCTACCCCCAGGATATATTCCTGGTACTCTTTTCTGTTAGAGGCTGAGTCGACCCCAGGGCCATAATACGGCCGGAAGGATTATGTCGATGAAAAATTCGAACCCACGACCTTCCGGCTTGTAGCGCAGTGCCTTAACCAACCGCACTATCGCGTGCCCCCAACCTCCACAGCAGCCACGCTAAATCATTAAGAACTTATATTCACAACAAGAAAAATACCTCCCACCTGCATCGAATTGCAGTTGAACTCGGCCATGAGGACCTCGTTGTGTGCGACACTTCGGCTGTGGCGTTGTACATTTTGCAATACCAACTAATTACCCACAAGGCACGTGTTTTTCTTCCTTGCATAGTACGACATACATGAGAGCATCTACCTCGGATACAGCGACATTGCCAGCCATCATATCCAGTGTAATTTTCCAAGAAGTAGGTTATTTTGAGAAGTCTGCCATTTCCACGTCCTCGCTTTAAGGTAGCTACATAAATTCCAGGCCTGGAAAATGACAATAGTAACGATAATTCACTTTGTGAGTAAAGTTGCCCTCTGCGTTTCTAGCACTGCAGTTAACAGGAAACTGGTAACATGATAACAGGGATGGTGTCATGAATAAAAGGAGGGTTTTGAGCGTCGAAGGAAAAGTTACAGTGATACAAGTGGAAAAATAAAGCTGACGTCTGTTGGGAATTTGGTCTCGTAAATTCTACGATCCAAACGATTTGGAAAACAGAACCAAGAGAGAAGTGACAATGTCCCTTTGACAACTTTTGTACGTAATTGTAATTTAAATTTGAAATAATCGCAGCGTTAACATTAAGTAATATGCCTGCGGCCCCGTCTTGAAATATTTTTCTTTCACTTTTACCACACACCTCGCTTAGAGCGACACCCGTTTATAACGACACAATTTATTCGGGCCCTACGATGACGTAACCGAGTTCGACTGTGTATGTGAAACATTAATTACATTTCTGTTAAATTCCATGATCCTCTACCAGAACAAAATGAAAAAATCAGAACGACGCAAGAAAGAATAAGTGTGAAAGAGCAAAACCCTGCACGGAGTACACGCGTGTGACCTTGCAACACAGGATGTCGATAAATTAGAATCGAACGCATGGCTAACGGCTGGCGTACTCTTCCCAGAACTGGATTTATGATAGCCGTCCAGAATCAGGTCATTAGTACCAGTAATTATAAGAAGCGATTTTGAATGATCCGAACACTACCACAGATATCAGCAAAAATTGCCCAGAGAAATACGTGGGTAGAAACAACTTAACATGCTACCGGTTTATGTTGTGTACTGGCTCAAGGCCATAGCACCATCTTCACAATAAAGTTGCCAACACAATCCATCAAATTTGGCTATCAAATGCGCACTGTCAAAGGGACCATCAGTGCCGTATTATACATATGAGCCACAGTCCTTTACATCGTTCATTCCATGCATTATGACACATTCAAACTTTGATGACACCAACAAATGCCCAGTTCTATAACCTATGTATTTTTCAATTACTTAGCTCCTACATGTTTCGGCATTGTCGCCATCTTCAAGGAGCTTACATCATAATATCTTTAAAACGCACAGCAATAAATATTTTACAATACCTGTACATTTGTTGTGACATCAGTAGTTCAGAATTTGATTAAAATTATTATATATATAAAATATTGTTGTTAATACGGCGATAATTGTTTGTTGCTATGATCGAAAGATGTACAAGTCTCCCTCACAATTAGTTTTTGTTTGCAGACATCTATGTTGATCCAAATTGGATTCCGTTCCTGTATGTTGTGTTGGTCAACTATCCACAGCAATAGACCGGACATAGTTTTGCTTAACAAAGCAATCGATTAGATTAGATTAGTGATTGGTTTGGAGCTCTTTCGGTCCCGTTGCACCTAGGCCTTTGACGGGCCCTTAGTGCCCCATAATCTGATGCAAGTTATGGTTGCCCAGTTCCTGTACTGAAGTTTCAGATTGCCCCCACGCTTAAACTTCCTCTGGGTCCAAGAAAGGAACCCAGATATGCATGTCTGAGTGAAGCCAGAGTTTCGCACTCTCACAGAATGTGGGCTGAGGTTCCTTCCTTCTGCTTCACACCTCCTACATAAGGGGCTATTGGTCAGCCCCATTAGGTAAAGATGTCTTCTAAGGGTTCTATTTCCAGTACGAAGGCCAGTAACAACCCTGGATTGTAGGACATAAGTCTGGTCTTTGCAGTTGGAGTAGGACCCGAAATCAATTTTCGATCCTGTCTCTGGGGAGTCCCCCAAGACCGGTTCATGTTTAACAAACTTTTTAACAGTGTCGTCTCTTGGGAGCTTGTCGGCAATTTTATTTCCTTGTACCCCAGAACGTCCAGGGACCCAAAACAGCCCCGCAGTATGCCGGGTGGAAATGTCATTCATCGCCTTTTGGCATTGTTGTTCCAATGGAGACGTTGTTTTGGCAGCCTGAAGAGCTTTCAGAGCCGCCTGATGGTCAGAACGAATACTAATTTATTTCTCTGACCTTGACCAAACCATCAGAGAAGCGTACTTACTAGACGTAGCTTTTCCCAAAAGTCACAGCCTTCACAGAGCAATTACCGATAAGCCCCAGCAGTATACAGATTAGAGAGGAAGAGATTATAAAAATGACAACTGGTAACGGCCTGTATAATACAGCCAGTGTTCTCTACGACGGGTAATATTCCAAACAAATTACGCGAAACTAGAAAACTACTTAATTTCCGCCCTGCCATATGTATTCCAATTTAGACATCAGTAATGCTTAACCTTTTGGAGCCGGAATTATTTTTTAAATTTTAGCACACCCTGTATATAGAATGTGAATAACACAGGAACCAAATACGTTAGAATTATGAAACAAACTGCATTTTGAAGAGAAAAAAACGGAGAGTATATACCATGTTTAAAATATTCAGTACCTATATTTGTTGAATAAATA
>Ga0136643_10004887_pt1 | contig 18718 bp, 20 predicted proteins | sample TergutLab28metaG_FD_96883 | JGI IMG/M metagenome (GOLD analysis project Ga0136643, IMG submission 96883) | Labiotermes labralis P1 segment gut microbial communities from Petit-Saut dam, French Guiana - Lab288 P1 (version 3) (version 3) | ecosystem: Host-associated > Arthropoda: Insects >...
ACGCACAACGCAAAATCCGAATTTCGGAACAACCGAATGGACATTGAACAACGGTGTGCGAGTAATCATCAGACCGACCGATTTCCGTCAAGACGAAATTTTGATGTCGGCGCACAGTCGCGGCGGATTGGCAAAAATCACTAATCTCGACGATTTGCCATCGGCAACATTTGCCGTAGATATTGTTACAAGCAACGGATTGGGCAATTTTTCTGCCATCGAACTACAAAGAGCATTGACAGGAAAAATTGCCAATGTAACTCCTTTCATCAACAATATGGAGGAAGGTTTTACCGGAAATTCGTCCGTTGCCGATTTTGAAACGATGTTGCAGTTGGTTTACCTCTATTTTACCGCTCCGCGACAAGACGACAATGCGTTTCAAGCCGTAATGAATATGTATCGTGCATTTTTAGGAAATCGCGACCGCGACCCGCGCGCAACTTTTTCGGATTCTATACAGTCGTTGATGGCAAGCCACAATCCGCGTTTGGTACTGCAAAATTTGGAAACACTGGATAGAGTAAGTCAAGAACGAGCGATTGAGATTTTCAGACAGCGTTTTGCACATCCGGCTGATTTTGTCTTTGTTTTCACCGGAAATATCGACCCGAACAATCCAGCCATTCGCCGAGCCATCACCACTTATCTTGGCGGATTACCGAACAGAAGGGTTGTTTTGGAGAATTATACCGATGATGGTGTTCGCCGTCCGGAAGGAATAATTCGCAATTATTTCACGCGCGAAATGCAAAATCCAAAAGCATCGAATTTTGTTCTCTATTCGGCAGAAATTCCTTTCAATCTGCAAAATCGCGTAGCAATGGAAGCAATCGGCAGTATTCTTTTCCACCGTTATTTTGAAACTATTCGCCGTGAGGAAGGCGGAACTTACGGAGTCGGTGTTCGTGGCACTTTACAGAAAACTCCTATAAATCAAGCATCTATTATAATGCAGTTTGACACCAACACCGATTTGCAAGAACGCTTGATGAGCATCATTCACGCTGAAATAAATGAACTTGCCGAAAACGGACCGCAAGCAGAGGATTTGCAAAACGTGCAAGAAAATTTATTGAAACGTTACGAGCAAGATTTGAGAGAGAACTCTTGGTGGCGAGATGCTTTAAGTCATTACTTTCAAAGAACAGGCATCAACTTGATACAAGAATATCAAAGCGCAGTCGAAAATTTGACGCCGGCATTGATACAAGCACTTGTGCAAGAAATTGTACGTCAAGGCAATATACTCGAAATTGTGATGTTGCCGGAGGAATAGTAGAAAATTTTGAATTTTGAATTACAAATTGTAAATAATGTGTAATTCAAAATTCAGAATTCAGAATTCAGAATTCAAAATATGCAAATGACAGAAATTCAAACCGTAAAACAACGTTTCGGAATAATTGGAAATTCCGAAGCATTAAATAGAGCTATCGACATTGCCGTTCAGGTTGCGCCGACCGATTTGTCAGTGCTGATTACGGGCGAAAGCGGTGTCGGGAAAGAAAATTTTCCGCAAATTATTCATCATTACAGTCATCGCAAACACGGCGCGTACATCGCCGTAAATTGCGGAGCAATTCCCGAAGGAACGATTGATTCGGAACTTTTCGGACACGAAAAAGGCTCGTTTACCGGCGCAACTACCGACCGCAAAGGTTATTTTGAAGTAGCCGATGGCGGAACTGTTTTTTTGGATGAAGTGGGCGAACTTCCGCTTTCAACACAAGTGCGTTTGTTGCGCGTACTCGAAACGGGCGAATTTATAAAAGTCGGCTCGTCGAAAACGCAAAAAACCAACGTGCGCGTGGTTGCCGCAACAAATTTGAATATGATGCAGGCAATTCGTGACGGTCGTTTTCGCGAGGATTTGTATTACCGTTTGAATACTGTTCCGATTTTTGTTCCGCCATTGCGCGAGCGAAAAGATGATATTGTGCTGTTGTTTCGGAAATTTGCCGCCGACTTTGCCGAAAAATACAATATGCCACCTATTCGCTTGACAGACAGCGCAAAAACCGCACTTTCCAATTATTATTGGAATGGAAATGTGCGTCAGCTCAAAAATATTACCGAGCAAATTTCGGTGATTGAACAAAAGCGCGAAATCGACGAACAAACGCTTCGCATTTATCTGCCGAAAGAAAATACGGAACGCTTGCCTGCTCTGTTTTCGTCGAAACACGACCAACAAAATTTCAGCACCGAACGCGAAATTCTTTATCAAGTTTTGTTCGATATGAAAAAAGATATGAACGATTTGAAAGCCTTGGTACACGACATAATGAGCGGAAAACCGATTGAAATCGCAAAAGAAGAAGTGCATTATCCGACTACGATTATCGACAGCGATGATACGATAATTACGCCTCGAAAATCGGTAGAACTGATAAACGAAAAATCGCCGACGGAAGCAAATCATTATTCGGAAAATGCCGAAACGTATCACGACGAAGTAGAATATCAAGAAGTAGAGGAACAGCAAAAGCCTGTAACTCTGCAAGATATGGAACAGCAAATGATACTCAAAGCATTGGAAAAACACAGAGGGAAAAGAAAAGCAGCAGCAAAAGAATTGCAAATTTCAGAACGAACATTATATAGAAAAATTAAAGAATATGGGCTTGAATAAAAAACTGATTTTAATCGCATTTTTGTGTGTAACAACGCTTACAACTTGTACCATTTCTTATAGTTTCACCGGAACTTCCATCGATTACACGCGAATAAGAACTATCTCGATAGCCGATTTTCCGAATATGGCAGAATTTGTCTATTCGCCTCTTTCCAATATGTTTTCCGAAGCATTGCGCGATAAATTCATTCGCCAAACCAGATTGGAAATGTTGCGAACCGATGGCGATTTGGATATACAAGGCGAAATTACAGGTTACGAACTGATGCCTATGGCAATTGGCACTGATGCATTGGCGGCGCAAACAAGATTGACACTTACGGTAAATGTGCGTTTTACGAACAGAGTAAATCCCGACGAGGATTTTGAAAAACGTTATTCGGCATTTCAAGTTTTCGATGCCAATCAATTACTTTCCGATGTGCAAGACGCTTTGCTCGACATTATGATAGAGGAAATTGCCGACCAGATTTTTAACGATACAGTAGCGAGATGGTAGATTTTTTGTCAAACAATTTGAATTGGATAAAATGAACATCGTATTAATCGCATTGGTTATCATTATCGCCGTACCGCTTATTTTGGCATTTTTTTTGACAAAAAATTATTCGATAGAGCGAGAAATTATCATCGACAGACCAAAACAAGAAGTTTTTGATTACATCAAATATCTGAAAAATCAGGAAAAATGGAGTGTTTGGGGAACAACCGACCCAACTATGAAAACCGCTTGCTCGGGAACTGACGGAGCAGTCGGATTTGCGTACAGTTGGGAAAGCAACAACAAAAAAGTGGGCAAAGGCAAACAGGAAATCACAAAAATAATCGACGGCGAGCGTATCGAATACACCGAATGGGATTTGCGCTATGCCAATCTGCATACTCAAAGTTGTTGGATTACCGAAGTCGTGTCGGAAAATGCAACCCGAATAAAATGGATATATACAGGTCGAGTGAATTATCCGTTGAATTTGATGATACTTTTTTTTGAAAAATTAATGGGCGATGGTTCGCTTTATCCATCACTTGAAAGTTTGAAGGCGAAAATTGAATTATAATGAAATCAACAATGAAATATAAAAAGTACTTACTGTTTTTTCTCGCAATTTTCACTTTTATATTTGTGAGTTTTGCAGAGGAAAATAATGATGCAGATGAAATTGAAGGAGTATTTAGTAGAATGAATCCGGAACCACCGCCTCCTCCACCACCACTTCCTCCCGAACATTTATCTCTGTTTTATCAAATTAAAGACAAAAATGAGATTACAGAATTAGATTCCGTTATTGTTTTGAAAAACACCGATACTGTAGAAATCGTGTGTTTTTTATCCCAACGTCGTGTCCAAGAACAACGACAAGCTATCAGAGAAAGTTCGTTTTGTTGTCCTATTGATACCGTGCGGGTAAATAATAAGATTTATTATTATCGACAGAATCATCGTGGAGAAAGCAGATTGATAAGAGCCGAAAGATTCAACTCTCAAAACTTGCTAATCGAATCTATTCGTTTTGGTCGTGATAGCCTTGCTGTTGAAAAAACTTTTTTTGAATACGATGAAAGCGGATTGCTACTCTCTGAAAGAAAGTATATTTTTCCGTTTGTCGATGAGGAGTTTCGTTCTGATTCTGTTTTGATAATCAAAGATTTACACAGATATGAAAATGGCAGATTAGTAGTAAGAAACCACGTTAGAATATTTAATCCCGGGCGTAACCAAAGATTAACCAATCAATATTACAATGAGTTAGGAAAAATCATAAAAGTAGAAGTTTTTTCTGTCGATGAATACGGCGACATTGTGTGGAAAAGTATAAGAGATTTCAAGTATAATGAAAAGGGCAACATAGAAAAATTCGCACACTATACGTCTTTTGATGATACAGTAATAAACGAAAAATTCACTTTTAAGTATGTTGATAACCGAATTATAACATACAAATCTGTTGATAATCAGCCCAAAGAACGACATTACGAATTTATTTTAAAATGACAAACCAAGATTTTACAATATTATTAAAGCAACCGCAAACGGTAAATCAAGCCGAAATTCCGCATTTGCGCGAATTGCTTGATTTATATCCGTATTTTACGGCGGCGCGAATGTTGTACCTTCGGGCGTTACAGCAGTCGGACAGCATTCATTTTGAAAACGCGCTCAACGAAACCGCTTTGTACGCGCACGACCGTCGTTGGTTGTACTATTTCATTTATCCCGAAAAAAAAATCGAAAAAAAACACATTCGCTCCGAAAAAAATTCGGGCGATTATTTCGGCATGCTGAATACTGTTGAACAGGAAGGAAAAGACATAAATCAATCGTTGAAAACACTTGCCGAGCGTTTGAAAAAAGCGCGTTTGGATGTTGTCTCCGAACAAAACACGAAACAGACAGAAAAAACCGAGATAAAAAATCTCTCATTTTCGCACAACATAACCGAAAATAATTACGCCGAAAAGTTAAAAACACTCATGCAGGAAAAAAAATACGACACCGCACTTCAAATTTTACACGAATTAAATTTGAATAATCCAAAAAAAAGTGTTTACTTTGCAAGCCAAATTCAATTTTTGGAAAAAATAATAGCAAACAAAAATAAATAAAAAATATCATGTACGTTTTTATCACTATTGTAATTGTAATTACCGCCGTATTATTGACTTTGTTGATTTTGGTGCAAAACTCAAAAGGAGGAGGTTTAGCGGCAGGTTTTTCATCCTCAAATCAGGTATTGGGCGTTCGCAAAACAACCGATTTTATTGAAAAAGCAACTTGGGGATTTACTGCATTTATCATTGTGCTTTCCATTTTTGCGGCAAGTATGAGTCCGTATCGCAGTTCGCTGCACAACAGACCTCAATCCGCAATTCACCACGATGCATTGCAACACCAACAGCAAAGCGCGCCAATTCCCGGATTTCCGGAAAATATGGACTAATTTGAAGCAAGAAATGAATCAAGAGCGTATCAAACGAAAATTGATACGCTTTTTTTGGTGAATGACACTTCGCAGGATAACAAACTTTAACTATAAAAATCAGTGTGTGTTAAAACAAAAACATAGTCTTTGTTGTTTATACTAGAAACTAAAATAATTTATTTACCAAATTTAAAAACAACAAACAATGAAAGACTCAAAGTACAGGTCAATTGTGAAATTGGATTTCCAATATGCACACAGATTTATGAATTATCCGGGCGAAGCAAGTTACCTTCACGGACATTCGGGTTTGCTAACTCTCGAAATAGAAGGCGAATTGAACGAATACGGATATGCACACGCAGTAAAAGAAGCTCAAAAGGCAGCTTGGGAAGTGGCAGATAATTTTCACCACGCAACTATTTTTCAAGAAGGCGACCCTTTGCTCGATTTAGTACTGCAAGGATACGAACAAACCGGCATGAAAGGCACAACCAATAGATTTGGAACGCCGGCAAAAGCACTTAAACACGAGCTTGTGTGGTCATTTCCGGAAAGCAGAGTGGCAGTGAGCAAAGGACCATCTACTTGCGAATGGTTCTGCACGGTGTTCTACGAACTTTTGAAAGATAAATTAAATATCAAAAAAGTTGAATTCCGTTCGTCCTTATTGAATTGCGCTTCAAAAGAATTTTAAAAAAAACTGCAAAACATTTGAACGCAAATTACGCAAAAAATGCAAATTCTCGCAAACATTATCTTGCTTATAATCGGCAAGATAAAAATTAATTAATTTTTCTATTTGCGGAAATTTGCGTTTTTTGCGTAATTTACGTTCTTTTGAGATTTAAAAAATTCTGTACCTTTGTCGCCGAAATGTTACAAATAGACGACACCATAGTAAGTTTTGACTTGTTCGACCAATATTTTGTGTGCGATTTGGCTTCGTGCAAAGGCAATTGCTGTATCGAAGGCGATGCAGGCGCGCCGTTGCAACAAGACGAAATCGAAAAAATAGAGGAAATTTTGCCGATAATTTGGAATGATTTGTCGGACGAAGCAAAAAAAATAATTGACACACAAGGCATTTTTTACATCGACCCCGAAAATGAACCTGTAACTTCCATTATAAACGGTCGCGAATGTGTTTTTGCTTATACGGATAACGACGACGTTTGCAAATGTGCGATTGAAAAAGCCTTTCGCGAGGGAAAAATCGATTTTCAAAAACCCATTTCCTGTCATTTATATCCTGTTCGCGTGCAGAAATACAATGATTTCAAGGCAGTAAATTATCACAAATGGCAAGTTTGCGAATGCGCTCGAAAATTGGGCAACGAGCAGAAAACACCGATTTATAAATTTCTGAAAGAACCTTTAATCCGCAAATTCGGCGAAACTTGGTACGAACAAATGGAAGTTTTTCAAAGTGTAGAGTACAAAGTGTAAAGTGTAGAGTGTAAAGTTTGCACTCTACACTTTGCACTTTACACTCTAATTAAAAAATATTTCACTGAAAGTTTGTGCGATTTAAAAAAAAACAATACCTTTGCAAACCGTTTTTGAAAAAGAATATTTAATACAATATAAAAGATACTGAGATGTCAAAAATTTGTCAGATTACCGGAAAAAAAGCAATGGTAGGAAACAATGTTTCGCACTCTAAACGTCGTACAAAAAGGACTTTTGATGTAAACCTGTTTCGCAAGAAATTTTATTGGGTAGAGCAAGATACGTGGATTAGCTTGAATATTTCTGCCTCCGGATTGCGCACTGTTAATAAAATAGGTTTGCAAGCAGCCTTGAACAAAGCTGCCGAAAAAGGATTTTTATACGTTAAATAATAGGAGATTTTTACTATGGCTAAAAAAGCAAAAGACGCAAGAATACAAGTTATAATGGAATGTACCGAGCATAAAGCCAGCGGCGTGCCGGGAACATCGCGCTATGTAACTATGAAAAACAGGAAAAATACTCCTGACCGTTTAGAGTTGAAAAAATACAACCCTATCCTAAGAAAAGTAACTGTACACAAAGAAATTAAATAAAAAGGATTGAATCATGGCAAAGAAAGCAGTAGCATCACTTCAAAAAGGAGAAGGTCGTGCGTTTGCAAAAGTGATAAAAATGGTAAAATCACCAAAAACAGGCGCTTACACATTTCAGGAAGAAATGGTTCATAACGACAAAGTAAAAGACCATTTAGCAAAATAAAACATTTTGTTGCGATATAAAAATCCTCTCATACAAAAGATGAGAGGATTTTTTGTACCTTTGCAGATGGAAAGACAATAGATAAAAGACGAAAAGACGTGATAAAAAACGTTCTCTTAGCGTCTAATATCTAATTGTCTAAAAGTCTAACGTCTAATAAAAAAATATGGGACTATTTAGTTTTTTCAATAAAGAAAAAAAGGAAACGCTCGACAAAGGTTTGACCAAAACCAAAGAAAGCGTGTTTTCAAAGCTTTCGCGCGCAGTTGCGGGAAAGTCGAAAGTTGATGATGAAGTATTGGATAATTTAGAGGAAGTGCTTGTTACTTCCGATGTCGGTGTTGAAACAACGCTGCGAATTATCGAACGCATCGAAACGCGTGTTGCGCAAGATAAGTACTTGAATACTTCGGAGTTGAACAAAATTCTGAAAGAGGAAATCGCCGCTTTACTTTCCGAAAACAATGCCGAAACACCTGTTGGTTTCGATGCACCGCTTCCGAAAAAACCGTATGTAATTATGGTTGTCGGTGTGAACGGAGTTGGTAAAACAACTACCATCGGAAAGTTAGCACATCAGTTCAAAAAAGCAGGAAAAACGGTGTTTCTCGGCGCAGGCGACACATTCCGCGCAGCGGCGGTCGAGCAACTTGTGATTTGGGGCGAGCGCGTCGGTGTTCCTGTTGTGAAGCAAAAAATGGGTGCTGACCCGGCTTCGGTGGCTTTTGATGCTGTTTCATCTGCAAAAGCGAACGATGCTGATGTGGTAATTATTGATACGGCAGGTCGTTTGCACAACAAAATAAATTTGATGAACGAGTTGAGCAAAATAAAAAATGTGATGCAAAAAGTAATTCCCGATGCACCGCACGAAATTTTGTTGGTACTCGATGGCTCAACAGGACAAAACGCTTTCGAGCAGGCAAAACAATTTACCAAAGCGACCGATGTAAATGCGCTTGCCGTAACAAAACTGGATGGAACGGCAAAAGGCGGTGTTGTTATCGGTATTTCTGACCAGTTTAAAATTCCCGTGAAATACATTGGCTTGGGCGAAAAAATGGAGGATTTGCAGGTTTTTGATAAAAAGGGTTTTGTGGAGAGTTTATTTGAAGGATAGAAAATGACAAAAAACCTCATTGATATAATTACACTCGGTTGTTCCAAGAATTTGATTGATTCTGAACGACCAGAAATAAAACCAAATCAATAATAAACGGAAATAGTTAATATAGATGTTAAACACGAATTTATTAAGCTATGTACAGCAAAATCAAGTTTCTGATAAAACCTTTATTGCATAAGAAATTTATACTGAATAATGAATTATTTTTCCGGTCAATTTATGCTATATTTTATAGCGGGAATAACCAACTGTGTGTTGTTTGTGATAGCAAACTCGATAGATTTATTTCATTTCAAAATGATGAATTAATATGTCCAAAATGCGGCAGTTCAAAAAGAGATAGAAAATTATATCATATTTTGACTACCAATTATTTAAAAGAAGGTGTAAAAGTATTAGACTTTTCTCCTTCAAGATGTTTGTACCGAAAATTAAAACCGGATAAACGTATCGAATATATCAGCACTGCTTATGCCGGTAATTTTTTCGCTGATAAAAATGAAGATATAACTTGCATTAATGAATCTGACAATACCTTTGATTTAATTATATGTTATCATATTTTGGAACACATAGAAGATGATATATCAGCGATGTCTGAACTTTATCGGATACTCAAACATACCGGTACTTGCATTATACAAACACCATTTAAAGATGGTGATATTTATGAAGATGCAACGATTACAAGTGAAGAAGCAAGGACAAAACATTTTGGTTTGAGCGACCACGTGCGTGTATATTCGGTTGATGGTCTGCGTAAAAGATTAGAAAGTGTTGGTTTTGTCGTAAATCCTCAGCAACATACAGAGGATAATTATTATGGATTTAAAGAAGGAACTGTATTATTTTGTACGAAACAATAATTCCCCGTTCTGTCGAATTGAAAATCCGGCAAACAGAAAAACAAACAATAACAAAAAACCTCATTGATATTATTACGCTCTGCTCAGACAGCAAATTGTTCTACTAAGGGAACTCAAAACAGAAAATAACTATATCTGTTTAACAATGCCATAAAAAAATAATTTATTGCTTGGATTTTTACTGCCGAACTTAATTTTTCATATCTTTGTATGCTAAAAAATCAAAATATGAAACGAGCTATATTTCCGGGAACATTCGACCCGTTTACGATTGGACATTACAGCATTGTGAAGCGAGGATTGAATATTTTTGACGAAATTATTATTGCTATCGGTAAAAATCTGTCGAAAAAAACTTTGTTTTCGGTGGAAAAACGCATCGATATTGTGAAACAGGCATTTCCGAATGAAAACCGTGTGAAAGTAATGGAATACGATTCGCTGACGGTGGATTTTGCGCGGTCGGTCGATGCGAAATTTATTTTGCGCGGATTGCGCACGGTGAGCGATTTTGAATACGAGCGAACGATTGCCGATACAAATAATATTATTTCGGGTATCGAAACCGTTATTCTTTTTACCGAATCGGCTTACTCGCATATTTCATCGACTGTTGCGCGCGACTTGATTTCGTACGGAAAAGATATTACGGAATTTTTGCCGAAAGACGTGAAAGTGTAGAAATTTCCAAACGAAAAACAGACAAAAAAATATCCAAAAAATATTGTAACTTTGCGTTTTAGAGTTTTTAATATGCAGGAAACACAAAACATAGAATACAAATCCTCTTGGCGAGACGAGTTTTTGCGAGAAATATGCGGTTTTGCTAACGCACAAGGCGGTACACTCGTTATTGGTAAAGATGACAGCGGAAATATTGTCGGCTTACAAAACACAAAAAAATTATTGGAGGATATTCCAAACAAAATAAAGGATGTTTTGGGGATTGTTGTCGATGTAAACTTACACGAAACAACGCAGGGTAATTATATCGAAATTGTTGTTGAGCTGCAACCAAATCCGGTTGATTATAAGGGCGAATATCACTACCGAAGCGGCAGTACCAAACAAGAATTGAAAGGTGCTGCGTTAGATAAATTCCTTTTGCAAAAATACGGTAAAAAGTGGGACAGCGTAACAATTCCCAATGTTTCCATTTCAGAATTGAAACAGGAAACGTTTGAATTTTTCAAAACAAAAGGGATAAAAAGTAATCGTATCGACGAAAGCAACAACGACGATACACCGGAACAAGTGCTTGAAAGCCTTAAATTAATAGAAAAAGGTAATTTGAAACGAGCAGCATTATTGCTTTTTCATCCCGACCCTGAAAAAATTGTAACAGGCGCATACGTCAAAATCGGATTTTTTCGCACCGACAGTGATTTGCTTTTTCAAGACGAAATTCACGGCAATTTGTTCGAGCAAGTCGAAAAAACAATGGAACTTTTGCTTACAAAATACACAAAAGCGTTGATAAGTTACGAGGGTATTTCGCGTGTGGAAATCTACGAATATCCCAAAGATGCTTTGCGTGAGGCATTGCTCAACGCCATAACACACAAGGATTATGCAGGTTGCACACCTGTTCAAATAAGTGTTTATTCCGACAAAATAATGATGTGGAACGAGGGACAACTTCCTGAAAATTGGACAATTAAAAATCTTTTGTCTAAACATTCCTCTCGACCTTACAACCCTGATATTGCTAATGCCTTTTTCCGCAGCGGTTATGTTGAAGCGTGGGGACGTGGTATTGATAAAATTACGAGTCAGTGTGTTGCTGCGGGATTGCCTGCGCCGCAATTTTCGCCCGATGGCTCAGATTTTTGGGTGATTTTTCGCAAAGATATTTACAATAAAGAAGATTTGAATAAGTTAGGTTTGAATGATAGACAGATAAAAGCAGTATTATATGTTCGTGAAAAAAGAAAAATTACGAATAAAGAGTATCAAGAAATAAACCAAATCTCCAACAGAACTGCCACTTCTGACCTAAAAGAATTAGTTGAGAATTTCAATATACTAAAAACATCAGGTGCAGGTGCAAGCACGTTTTATCATGTATAAATCACGCAAATCACGCAGCGACCACGCAATAATCGCGCAAAAAATAAAAATAAGGAACGGGAAGGTAGAAAAACTGCCGAAAAATATAAAATCACGGAAAGAACGGCAAGACGAGATTTTACCGAAAGGTGTGAAGGTGTAGAAAAGAAGTTACAAGTTACAAGTTATGAATGTCGAGGAATTACGAAATCATTGTCTGGCGATAAAAAATGCGGAGGAATGTACGCCTTTTGCTGACGATGTGCTGGTGTACAAAATTATGGGGAAAATGTTTGCGTTTTTTCTACTAAATCCGAAAGACGGCGAACATCTTGTTGTGCTGAAATGCGACCCCGAAAAAACGGTGGAATTGCGTGAGCGGTACAACGGAATTACGAAAGGATATTACACAGGAAACAATCTGCTGTGGAATTCGGTGTATATTCAGCGCGATGTTCCCGATAAATTAATTGTAGAATTGATAGAACATTCTGTCGAGGAAGTCGTAAAAAAACTTCCTAAAAAGAAGCAAGAGGAATACAGGAATAAATTAGACAACAGCAACTCAAAAATATAAATACAATGAACAAGAAAAAAATCTTTTTCGGAAAATTCAGAGCGATTTTTATCCTCTTTGTTTCGCTGTCGATTTCGGCGCAAGAAATTGACCGTACATTTCTGATAAACAGAAACATAAGCACTTTTAGCACCATTTTGCGCGAACTTGAATTGTTTTACGTTGATACACTCGACTACACCGAGTTAACTACAAACGCTATCGAACACATGCTTCAAAGTCTCGACCCTTACACCGTTTTTGTGCCGGAAGAAGATGCCGAAAATATAAGTATGATAACGCGAGGCGAATACGGCGGAATTGGCGCAATAATAACGCGACACGGCAATAATGTGTTTATTTCCGAGCCTTACAAAGGAATGCCCGCGCAACGAAACGGATTGCGAGCAGGCGATATTATTCTCGAAGTGGACGGAAAAAGCACCGAAGGACTTTCGGTAAGTGAAGTCAGTTCGATGCTTCGCGGAACGCCAAGTACACGAATAACAGTCAAAATAAGCCGTTTGGGTGAAGATGAGCCGATAGAAAAAACATTTCTGCGCGAAAGGATTCAGCTTCCGCCCATCACTTTTCATACCGTTTTTGACAATAAAATCGGCTACGTTTTACTGAACGATTTTACTAATCGCGCAGCTATCAACCTCAAATCCATCGTTTCGGAAATGAAACAAAATTACGGAATTGAATCGCTCATAATTGACGTGCGCGACAACGGCGGCGGATTGATTGACCAAGCAGTGCAAATTGTCGGGTTTTTCGTGCCGAAAGGAACAAAAGTGGTCAGTACAAAAGGTCGGCATCAGCGCAACAACCGAGTGTACAAAACACCAACCGAACCGGCTTTTCCGGATTTAAAATTAGCCATTTTGACCAATCAAGGTTCGGCTTCGGCTTCCGAAATTTTGGCAGGCGCGATGCAAGATTTGGATAGAGGCATCGTTATCGGCGAGCGAACTTTCGGCAAAGGATTGGTGCAAAGCATTCGCCCGATTAATTATGGCGGACATTTGAAAGTAACCATTGCGCGCTATTACATTCCGAGCGGTCGCAGTATTCAGGCGATTGACCACAGTCAGCGCAACAGCGACGGAAGCGTGGCGCGCGTTCCCGACAGTTTGACCAACGTTTTTCACACGCGCCACGGTCGCGAAGTGCGTGATGGCGGTGGAATTACGCCCGACACAATCACAATCGACGAAAGGCGAATGAACATAGCACATCATATTTTGTTGCAAAATCATTATTTCAATTTTGCAAATAGATTTGTATTGGAAAATCCGACCGTTGCCGTGCCGTCGCAATTTGAGTTGTCTGATGAAGTTTTTAACGCCTTTGTCGATTTTCTGATGGAACAAAATTTCACTTTTACCACGCAAACCGAGCGTTTCCTTCGCGAATTGGAGGAATTGGCACGATTTGAAGGCGTGAGTGAACAAATAACCGAGGAGTTTGAAGCGTTAAGAAAAAAACTCGTTCCCGATATTTTGCAGGATATTGAAAACAACCGACAAGATATTGTTGATTTGCTGAGTCTTGAAATTTTGAAACGTTATTTCTATCAAGAAGGACAAATTGAATTTTCGCTTCGCAACGACCAAGATTTGAAAATCGCTCTCGAAATACTTCGTTGCGAGGAAAAATATAGGGGAATACTTTCGGGGAAAGAGTAGTAGTTTTTGTTACATGTTTTGAAAGAATCTCCAAAAAATTTATACCTTTGCGAAAAATAAAATAAAAAACATAACTATTTATGAACTTAATAACATGGTAATCAAATTCCTTTTGCAATCAATCGAAACCACAGGAAATTATTTTCTGCTGATGCAAAAAGTTTTTGCTTCGCCCGAACGCTGGCGAATGTTTTTTCGGCAGTTTGGAAAAGAAATCTATAAATTGGGGGTCGATTCGCTTCCGATTGTTATCATTATTTCTGTGTTTATCGGCGCAATTATGACTATTCAGACGAAGCTGAACACCGAAAGTCCGCTTTTGCCGGCTTACACCACAGGTTTAGTTACGCGCGATACGCTTTTGCTCGAATTTTCGTCCACCATTTTAGCCTTGATTTTAGCAGGAAAAGTCGGCTCAAATATCGCTTCCGAAATCGGAACAATGCGAATTACCGAGCAAATTGACGCGTTGGAAATTATGGGAATAAATTCGGCAAGTTACTTGATTTTACCGCGTGTTACGGCATTCGTTTTGATGATGCCTTTGTTGGTAATTTACAGTATGGCAGTCGGTTTGGTTGGTGGATATTTTGTCGGAGTTTTTACCGATATCATAACCGTTCACGATTATTTGCTTGGAATTCAGTACGCTTTTATTCCTTATTACATATTTTATTCGGTGGTAAAATCGCTGGTTTTTGCCTTTATCATTGCTTCGGTTGCCTCGTTTTACGGCTACCAAGTGCGAGGCGGCGCACTCGACGTCGGAAGAGCAAGTACAAACGCCGTTGTAAACAGCAGTGTACTCATTCTGTTTTTCAACTTGATTATCACCGGATTAATGCTTAATTAGAGTGCAGAGTGTAGTTTTTACAGTTGTAGGGGCGAATTGCATTCGCCCGAAAAATCTGAACTGTGATTTTGAATGATTTTTGTGATTACTATGAAATCAAAAAATCATATAAATCAAAAAAATCACAGTTCAGACATAATTCAAAACTCAAAATTTCAAAAAAAATATGAACTTAATTATCAGAAACTTACTGCACGTTATCCGCCGATTCAAATTGGCGGCAAGTCTGAATATTCTCGGACTTTCGGTTGCATTTGCAGCGTTTATGGTTATTATGATGCAGCTGGATTATAATTTCGGCTTTGACAGATTTCATAAGCACAGCGATAAGATTTTTCGTTACGAAATTCGCGGAATTTTTGGAATGGACAATGTTTATAAACCGATTATTGCTCGTCCTTTTTCCGAACATATTTTCGCGTCGTCGCCTCACATTGTTGCAGGTGCAATTATTTCGCACGAAGGAGAGGTTTTTTTTCGAGTTGAGGATACGGGAAATTATTTCAAAGAGATGGCGGTAAATGTAACGCCCGAATTTACCGAAGTATTTACGTTTGATTTTGTGGAAGGTTACGAAAATGCGCTCAATGTTCCCGACAATGTAATTATTCCGTTAAGTCTTTCGCGAAAATTATTCGGCAATGAATCGGCTGTCGGGCAACAACTTACCTTTATTGTAGGCGAAACTCGGCAGGCACAAATTGGCGCAGTATATCGTGATTTTCCTCGAAACTCAATCGTTAATAATTACATATATTCCGCTGTTCCCGACGACGAGAACAGACAAAATTGGGGTTCTTGGGATTATGTTGCTTACGTTCGTTTGGATGATGCCGCGAATGTGCCGGCAGTGATTGAGAATTTCACGCAGATTTTCGAATCAATTTTCGGACAAAGTTTTGATATGGAAAATCTCGGCATACGTCTTACGGCTTTGCCCGATATACATTTTGCCGCAGATGTGATGTTTGATACTGCGCCGAAAGCGAGCAAACAAGCATTGATGATTTTGCTTGCCATTGCCATAGCGATTGTTGTGATTGCAGGTATCAATTTTACGAATTTCAGTACTGCGCTCACGCCGATGCGAATCAGAAAAATTAACACACAGCGCGTTTTCGGCGCACAAAAACGCACCATTCGTTTGGCACTTGTTTTTGAGGCGATTGCTTTTTGTTTGATTTCGTATTTGCTTGCATTTGGTTTCATTTGGCTGTTTCAAAACAGTCCGTTGGCAAGTTTGGTCGATGCCGATTTGTCACTTTCGGCTCAACAACAAATTGTTTTCGGCACGGCTTTGGTTGCGTTGCTTGTCGGATTGCTTGCAGGAATTTATCCTGCGCGAAAAATGACTTCCTTTGCGCCTGCATTGGCATTGAAAGGAAATTTCGCGCTTTCGCCCAAAGGCAAAAAAATACGCAACACATTGATAGGCATTCAATACATCGCTTCGCTTACGTTGATTATTGGAACTTCGTTTATGTATTTGCAAAATCATTTTATGCAAAATTCGCCGTTGGGATATGAGCGAGATGAGATTATAACCGTTGATATCAGACAAATACAAGACCAACGCGATGTGTTTGTCAATCAACTCAAAACTCATTCGGCAATTAAAGATGTTACTTTTAGCGACAGATTTTTGGGAAGTTCCGATATGGTTACGACTTTTGGCGGGCAAAGGTACAAAGACACAGAGATAAGTTTTCAAATATCTCGGGTGCATTACAATTTTTTGAGCGTAATGGGAATTGAAATTACCGAAGGGCGCGATTTCAGGCGGGAAGATGAATATGCAGAGCAAGGCGCGCTTATTTTCAACGAAACAGCGCGTAGAATGTACGATTTGGAAGTGAACACAAGCATTGACGGTGGTGGAGAAATAATCGGATTTATGCCCGATATTAAAATCACTTCGTTTCGTTTGGCGATTTCGCCAATGGCTTTTCTTGTGTTGGGAACAGAACATTGGGGCAGACAACCGAATGCTGCTTACGTCAGAGTTACGCAAGGCGCGAATTTGCGCGAAGCGAGAAAACATATTCAAAATACGCTTGCCGAATTTGACCCGAATTTCCCGTTTGAAATTCGTTTTTACGATGAAATTTTGCAAGAATTGTACGAAAAAGAGCGTGCGTTGAGTTCGCTGATTTTGCTTTTCAGTTTGATAGCCATATTTATTTCCATTGTCGGCGTGTTCGGCTTGGTGGTGTTCGACAGCGAATGTCGGCGAAAAGAAATCGGCATTCGCAAAGTGCTTGGCGCGTCAGTTTTTGGCATTGTTTTGATGTTCAACAAGACGTATTTCAAGATATTGCTGATTTGTTTTGTCGTGGCAGTTCCGCTCGCGTGGTATGCGGTGAGTCGTTGGCTGGAGAATTTCGCTTATCGAACACCAATGTATTGGTGGATTTATTTGCTTGCGTTTGTTGCAGTCGGCGCAATAACCGTACTGACCGTAACTATCCAAAATTGGCGCGTAGCGAATGATAATCCTGTGAAATCGATAAAAGTAGAGTGAAGTTTGCAAACTTAAATTTATGATAGAAGTAAAAAACGTAATAAAATCGTTTGATGGCGATGTTGTTTTGAAAGGCATTTCTGCCGTTTTTGAGCAAGGAAAGGTAAATATGATTATCGGTCCGAGCGGCTCGGGAAAAACTGTTTTGCTGAAATCCATCATCGGATTGCACCGAATTGACAGCGGACGAATTGAATACAATGAACGAAATTTGCCCAATATGCGAATGCGGGATATTCGCCGGTTGAGGCGCGAAGTCGGGATGCTTTTTCAAGGCGCGGCTTTGTTCGACTCGATGACAGTACTTGAAAATGTGCTGTTTCCGCTCGAAATGTTTTCGCGCGAAAATCCCGAAAAAAATATCGAACGAGCCAAGTTTTGCCTTCGCCGTGTCAATCTCGACGAGGACAAACACAATCTTATGCCATCCGAAATTAGCGGCGGAATGCAAAAACGCGCTGCCATTGCTCGCGCCATCGCACTTCAACCGAAATACTTATTCTGCGACGAGCCGAATTCCGGTCTCGACCCGAAAACCGCGCTCATTATCGACCAACTCATTGCCGAAATTACGCACGAATTTAATATTACAACCATTATCAATTCGCACGATATGAATTCTATAATGGAAATCGGCGATAATATCGTATTTATTGAAAAAGGCGAAAAAATTTGGCAAGGAAACAAAGACAGTATTTTTCATTCGGACAATAAAGAATTGAATGATTTTGTGTTTGCTTCGGATTTGTTTAAGAAAGTGAAAGTGAGTAATGAGCGTTAATCAACATTAAAAACAAGAAAAATATCAAAAATATGTTGTACAGCATAAAAACATGCATTATCTTTGTGCTGTGTTTTTCATGGTATTAGATTTAAGGTTAATGAAGGTTGGGTTGTCGAGAGACAACCTTTCTTTTTTTATGGCAAACTCTCCGAATTTGCGTCATTGCAGGCTTGACCTGCAATCTGTGTGAAACAGGAGATGCTGGAACAAGTTCAGTATGACGTTCCTTCTGAATATAATTTTAATTTGTATGGCAAACCTGTTTTTAGCATCGTGCGGCGGCGAAAAAAATCAATCTCAAACGCCTTGCATTGAAGATTTTAACTTCGTAGTTGATAGATTCGAAGATGTTGAGATACTTCGCTATCGAGTTGTTGGTTTTGAAAATCTGACTTTGCAGCAGAAAAAATTTATTTATTACCTTTCAAAAGCTGCGCTCGAAGGTCGCGACATTCTTTTCGACCAGCACGGACGGTATAATTTGGCTGTTCGGCGCACG
>Ga0136643_10004889_pt1 | contig 18714 bp, 14 predicted proteins | sample TergutLab28metaG_FD_96883 | JGI IMG/M metagenome (GOLD analysis project Ga0136643, IMG submission 96883) | Labiotermes labralis P1 segment gut microbial communities from Petit-Saut dam, French Guiana - Lab288 P1 (version 3) (version 3) | ecosystem: Host-associated > Arthropoda: Insects >...
AACGTAAACATTTTAATGTCCTGCCCTTTGAAAATACGTAAAATCTGAAGCTGATGTGGTGTCATGACATAATCTGGTCCAGTTATCATATGAACTCCGCTTTCGGAGGACACATCCGGTGAGTTTTTCGTGGTCCTTATTACGTCAAGAATTTCCAAAGCAGCATTAATCATGCAGGGGTTCCCATAATTTATGATGCAAAAATCGCACACGGCTAAGCTTGCTTATTTCCATCAAAATGAAAGTCTAAAAATTTCTGAAAATTCATTTGCTTCCTGCATTGGACTTGATAAAGCGGTCCAAAACATAATCATTTAAATTTCTCAATAGAATTATTAAAGTCTCTGGTACCAAATTGGAGGAGCACCGATCATTTGGTTTGGGCACTATTAACCTTTAGACGCCTAACTTCAACTACAGTTGACGTACCGCACCGCTAACCTCCAAAGTTGCATTTTATATATTTATTCAACAAATATAGGTGCCGAATATTTTAAACACGGTGTATACTCTCCGTTTTTTTCTCTTCAAAATGCAGTTTTTTTCATAATTCTAACGATTTGGTTCCTGTATTATTCACATTTTATATACAGAGTGTGCTAAAGTTAAAAAAATAATTCCGGCGCCAAAGGTTAATTGCATATGTGTGTGAGTGGAGAGACGGAATAAAAAGACTGAAACCAAGATTTAAAATTGCTTATTCGACATGCACACATTTTAAAGTTGTACAAAAACAGATGTGTAAAATTTACATAGATACAAAACAAATTTAATCGTAAATTAAAAATACACTCTTGGTTGAACCCACCCACCTCCTTCTGTTTCATCCTCAACATCTGTAGCCATAACTGAGTCACTTTCAAGGACTTTATTCTAATTTGATTATGGATCAACAATATACGTGATATGAATATCTGAAATCAACTTTAGGCCACATTTTATCCCTTTAAACACGAAACGTTTCTGTTTTACATATAGGACTCGGTGCGTACCGCGCTGTAAACACTTTCCACATCGGTTACACAAAACCAACTGCAGTTCATTCTGCAAGGAATTTTATGATTGTACCAAACTTTTGCAGTTTCTTGCTGGACCTAAATGTGATTTGTATGCCTTATAATAAGACACAACAATGCAGAAAGCCTGAAGGCTTATTGTTTGCTGTCGCGCGGGAATGGGTAACCACAATGCAGTATGTTTTCATTATCTGGAATTACATCTAAACGGGGGAAAAAATGGTCTTCTACTTCTCCGGTTGTCTTGTAAAAAAATCATTAAAATGTTACATTTGTGGGGTTTATCACGTGTCTCACTGGTCATTTATAATACCTAAAACGCATGTTAAATTGCAATACTTACGAGGTGTATGGGAAGGTAATGTTTAAATGATATTCAGTCGCGATATAACAAGGCAGTGCCGACTGAAAAAATGAGATTAAGAAACACAAAAGGAAGATGGAGGAATATAACTCATTTCATCGTCGTTACCGACATTTTCTATTGCAGAATTTATGTGTAAATAATAATAATGTGCTTGAAAATTTAAAAAAAGGGCATAATTTGTGATTAGTACAAGACAGCATCCTGTAATTCACTTCCAGGGGTTGCGCAAAATCACAGTCCACAATAGAAGAGATGGCAAACCGACTACCAAGTAAATACAGCACCTCTCTCATGCAAAATAAGACACATAGCTCTACTCTAAGTCGTCCTCCTCCATCGGAAGAGGATTTCGAAAGTATTGGACTTAGAGGCCGAGTTTTATTCTCGGGCACGAGCAGAGATTTTGCTTTTTTTCCTCATCCGCTCACCGTACAACTGCATTACCACAAATTGTTCCATAATCGCTTACTTCCACATCCAATCCTTATACAATAACAATCCAAAAATTTGACGCCATTTTGTCGCAGTTAATGACGTCATATAAAAAGTTGTAGCTCTGCTTAATTAAGCACTAAAGCATGAAGGCATAAAGGGGAGTGGATGTATAGCACCACGTATTCCTAACTTCGGCACTAGATAAAGGTGAGTGGTCAGACTCAAGCCCCGGCCGTTTTACTTCTGGAATCGGAGTTTCAGATTCTTAGTGAAATGCTGGTTGTTCTCCACAGCCGGTTGAGACGCTTTGCAGAAGACAAGACTCTCTTGCTCAGTAGTACGGAGCATGTTACCTAAAGAAACCATTGTAACCTTCAGTAGATGACAACAGGTCATAAAAACTGCTTTTGACCTGCATAGACTGCCTACCGATATACCGACTGATATGCATATGAAGAACAATGTACACTCCACATAATATTATTAAAACGGATTTTAAGAAACACCTACAAAGGGGCCGTAGATATACTGGCTTTGCTACCTATATGAATATTTTAAAAAGAAATTTGTGTCTTCTGTTTGAGACATAAGAAAATAAAGCTTCATATTCGAATGGTAACATTTTGATTAGCTTTTATTTACAAATGCGACAAAGATTATTCCTCCCCCCCCCTCCCCGTGTTCAGACCGAAGGAGGGTCACGAGTAGCTCAGTATCCATTAGAAACTATGATCTTTCACTGGTGATAAAGAGGATCGAAGCGTGTAGATAGCCATTCACCAACATCTGATGCCGAATGTTTAAACAGAATTGCACACTATCTCCACCACCCCATCTGTCTTTATGGTTTTGTACCAGTTTATTTATGTGTATTACTTCATACAAGTGCCTATACAGAATAAGCAAGTAAATAAATAAACTATTATACACTCGTAAAAAGAATTAGTTTATAAAGTTTAATGTTTTCTGAGGTGTGGCGCTTTGCAGTTTAGTGAGTAATTCCTGGCGTTTCAAATTGTTTTAATGACTCAATCTTCAGGGTCAGTCTTAGCCGTGGAGTAGAAAAGAATTATGATATTCGACAAGTCATTCTCCCGCAACTGAACGGTGTCACATCCCAAGAGACTTGAATTTTCAGCAACACAGCTGAGACAGTCAGTACGCGTTCAAGGAACACAGCTTCGACTTTAGAACAGTCTGTATAACGTTCAGTTTACAAAGTCTGTACACAGCTATCAACTGCACGTAATGCAGTTGATAGCTGTGTACAGGAAGGTTCTTGATCTGCACAACCGTATAAAGTCGATGTAACGGAATTTATCAAAATGGCATTCAAACATGTCACTATTGCAAGGCGCAGAACTTATTCTGTTGCCAACGTTCGGTGCCTTCAAAATAATTAATCCTGCCACAGTGCTGACATCTTCTCAAGTACCCAGCTCAGCTCTTGACGTAATGACATGGAACATTTGGTTTTGAGAGCAAAACGCAAGAATATCTCATGTGTATTCTCATCAGAGAGAACTTTGGCTTGTCTTTAGGGATAATAATAAAAGAGAACACGCTTATAAACTATATATAGGGCAGGGTTAACTTCTATATTCATCGTACTAACTTCTGTGTTGTTTCAGTCTCTTTACCCCCATCTCTGTTTAGTTGAGTATCAACTTTTAGGGCTAACTTGGTGTGCTGACGCGTGCGCAATTTCCCTGGGGTTATATCCCATTCCAATGAGAAGAAACAAATTCGAAATTCCATTTCCCAACCTCTGTGTCTCATTTCTCTCCATGTTGGCTCCATCTCTCTCTTTAAATTCTCCTACCATGCTAGCATCGGCATCTCGTTTAACGGAAGTTACTATACACAGTCCGATCACACTGCCTTGTAAGTGTGTGTTATCCGCTACTAAAATCTCGTGCTTAGCATTTCCACTTGATGTGCCTCACTATTAAAACGTGCACAGTATATTCGAAACAAACATAGTAGTCCATATTATCAAACACTTTCGAAAGTTTTTTAAACTAGAGAATGAAATTTTCAACGTCTTTTGTGGTTTTCTTACTGCCGCAAAAACTTTGGTACTGCAATCACAGTAACGAATCGAATCAAGGGAAGTCGGATTAAGTCCGACCCAATAAAATACTTAAAAGGAAGAAAGTCAGCTTCACTCTACTCGTCTTGGGTCATGCATTGCAACTTACCTGGACTCACTTCGGTTGCATATCCAGAGCCTTGAAGCAATTTACTTAACGCGATTCAGCTATCACTCTTTACTCAATGTAGATGTTACCAAACGTTCGGATAAATGAATCAGATAAATGTAATATTTGGCTACGACGAATGCTGTCGTCCGAAATTCTCGGTATGTGCCGAGACAACATAATCAGTATAGCGACTCACTACGGGCTGGACGATCTGGAAATAGAATCTCGGTATGGACGAGATTTTCCGCATCCTTCCATATCAGCCCTGGGAGTCCATCCAAACTCCTGTATAATGGGTACCAGGTCTCTTCCCTGCAGTAAAGCGGCCGGGGTTGAGGTATACCTCTTTCTTGGGGTCGGGTGGTCAACGTAACAACTCGACCTTTGTGGGGTTTCTAGGGTGAACTTTCCCTTTTCTATAACTTTTCGGAGAAACCCACCACCTCGACCAAAAAGGGGAGAAGAAAAATTTTGAGTCTTTGTCTAACTCTTCAACCCGATTTTGGAGGCATTAGGCTTCTTATAAATTATAATTTTCTTTTTTCGAATACATGGCTTCATATTGTGGGTGAGATCACTCTTAATCAATGAACTTAATTCTTTTAATTTCAAGGTGGAAACGAAATTATGCATGTAACATTCAATCATTCGTTAATTTATTCCTTGTGCAGGATGATCGAAAAGTTATGAAACACATATTTTAAACGTTTTAAATTCGCCAAGATGAGTGCATTCCTATCAGAAAGAAAACACAAAGTTACATGAAGTGATATAATTTCGTATCAACTTCAGCAAAGCATGATTTCAATAATTTTGTGTTTGGTGCCCAACGGTGACGAGTTTCTTCAGTAATGCTTAAAACACACGGAAAGTGTGACAGTTGTTTTGAAACACACACTCACGTAAAAAAACTCCCAACGGCAGAAACGCGAAGGTGATAGGTCCAGAGACAGAGTAAATCATGTAATGCAATAATATAAACAGCCAACTAGATGCCAAGATAATAATTTTATTAATAATTTCAATCAGCTTCATACCACAAGCTGTAAACACAGTCGTGCTCCTGAGGATGGGTGAAATTATCACCCGAAACATGTTGAGCTGATTGAAATTATTAATAAAATCATTATTGCTGCATCTAGTTGGCTGTTTATATTATTGTATCAATGATGCACGGTCACACAAATATCAGAGTAAGTTATGATTTATTAAAAAAAATGCTGTCACCAAAGAATTCACAAAACGAAATTGTACTGTTATACTTACTGTATAACTGTAGCACGTTCGTGTCTAAACTAATATTCCTGTCCGTCAGATTCAAATTAGGATGTTAAATTCCTACTTCTGAATACTTCCTAATGTCATCATCATCATCATCTTCTTCTTCGTCTTCTTCCTCTTCTTCTTCTTCTTCTTCTCCCTCTTCTTCCTCTTCTCCTTCTTCTTCTTCTCCTCCTCCTCCTTCTTCTTCTCCTTCTTCTTCTTCTTCTTCTTCTTCTTCTTCTTCTTCTCCTCCTCCTCCTTCTTCTTCTTCTTCTTCCTATTCTTCTTCTGTCTCTTCTGCTTCTTCTTCGTCTTCTTCCTTCTCTTCTTCTTCTTCTTCTTCTTCTTCTTCTCCTCCTCCTCCTCCTCCTCCTCCTCCTTCTTCTTCTTCTTCTAAAGCGCTACATCCTGTATAAGGTTCTGGCTTGCTCAAGTATGTTGTTCCAACTGTCTCTTTCCTCTACTACTTTCTTCCAGTTGCATACGTTCATTCTCTTTATACCTTCCAGAACGTCATCTTCCCAACGTGTTTTAGGTCTTCCAATTGGTCTTTTAGGCGCGGGTTTCGATTTCTTGATCTTCTGCACATTATTATCTTCGGCCATGCGTCCAATATGGCCTAACCAGTTTAGTCTTTGTTTTTTTAATAAACTCGATTATATTTTGTCCTTTTAATATTTCGTTGATTTCTTGATTAGTTTTAATCCTCCAGTAGCCATCATCTGTTCTATTAGGACCAAATATTTCCCTCATGATCCTTCTTTCGAAAATCATCAGTTTATTTATATCTGACGAACATGAGACCGATAAAATACCGTCGACAGACATCACAACATATTCCAATTTTGAGGAATGTTATGGTCTTTTAGGGCGGCACAGGAATTTTTATTACTTTACATTCTGCTGCTTTGGCTTCTAAAGCACGCACGTAACTGAAAATACGTGTCATCACTAAATAAAAATTTACCTAAAATGTTTATACCTTCACGGATGAAGTGCTTAAACTGTGGGCAGATATGAATTCGTCGATCCCTCTCAGAGAACCTGAGTTATTTCATGTCCTGTATATTTTGATACGGATGAAATTTTTACATCGTTCTATCCTCACTTAACAAGTAGGATGATTAGCATTTTGTTTAACTGTGCCCTTCCTGTACCACGGAAATGTTTATCGGCCAAGATAACTGTTCATTTGTGTTGCAGACCAGAATCAAAAAGGGAATCCCTACATTCATTCTTGGAAATTACAAACAGCATATTTGCACTTCGACTGCTGAAGGAAGACTGGGTCAAGTCCATCAATAAATCACGTGACCTGCTCACGTTCTCTTCCTTTGTGGTCAGATGTGTATGCTCCTTGTAAGAACTCAGTTGAGCAAATTTAAATTAATGCAATGAATAAGTATTTAAGTTTGGGTAACTTTCAATTGGACTGTAATTTACAAATACATTACTGAAATTAGATGAAGTTAATGTTTACTTGTATTCTGTATTAGCTATTCTTATCTTTCGCAATCCACAGCTCACGCAAATATTAAGCAAGGCAATAACAGAGCCAGGGGATCAAAACTTACTGGTATTTTCCAATTTTATTTGGGCTAATGATGGACGTGGGTAACGCAGCCTGTATACTACATGACGGTCAATACGGGGTTTGATTCTGGTAGAGGCAGCGGGTTTATTTTTCTCCTCCAAAATAGCTTTTATACCTTATCTCCAAACCACAAATTCTCCTTTTTAACCGCTGTTGGGGCTTCTTGCCCCTAGGATAAATTAGCCTGCGTCTGAAGGGAAACGCCCACTTCCATGTTGTGCAGAGGGTAATAAAGAGTGCAGTTAAATCTTTCCTGTGTCTACGTGCCTCACGGATTGGAGGAAGACAACTATTCATATTTGCACAAAAGATCGATTCCGCGCTCCTGTGAAATTGTCATAACTACTACATATTTTATTTTACTAATAAAACAAGAATTACTTTTACCAAGCCAATAGCCACAGTGAAGCGCATTTTGTGGACATGACATGTGTTATTTGTGCACAGTACGGAGTGAAATTTAGATAATATAATTTAGTCCTTACGTCTCCAAATGTTTGCTACAGGCAATTTTGCAGACCGTCTACATGGATGGATACTAACTGAGATATGTTTCATTTAGGAAGCCCCACAGCAAACATGCTGCATTATCAAGTGGGAGAGTTCTTATCTTTATTACATAATATTACTAAATTAAGGTTTGCTTACTCTGCAAAGATGCGCCTCTAAATGGATTTGTGTGCAGAAGGGGCTCGTGTCACAGATTACATTAAGTTATAAAACGCTGTTAGTTGGAAGGCAGTACAAACTTAACGAATATACTGTTATTTGTACGCTGCCTTGCAAATGAAAGAGGAAGTTTCTGTTTGCTCTAAGAATCTGTTCCTGAACCACGCGTTGCTCCTTAGTAAAATAAGATTTGTTTCTGTGTCTTCAGGTTTTTACGGTGTTGTGTTGAGAACTCCCGTTTTTTCAGAAATGGCGCCGAGTCACTACGTAATAATTTTCCTACGTTTCGAAAGAACAAATTCGTCTAAACGTCGGGAACTGACTATCCAGTGACGCGGCGTAATATCGCAGAAGAACAGAGTTGTCACATTACTGGTTTCTTCACACAGATATACAGGGTGATTCAGGAGCAAAAGTAAATATTTTGGGAAGTGATAATATGCGTCATCGTGAGAAATAAAGCTCCTATGAACTTAACGACTTACTCCATGGAGCAGAGTCCTTCTTAACAAGCTCATCCGTTCTCAGCTAGTCAAGAAATTTCCCTCATTTTATGGAGCCCGAATATTCATTACCGCATTCACAACAGTTCGCCACCTGTCCCTATCCTGAGCCAGATCGATCCAGTCCGTGCCCCAACATCCCACTTCCGGAAGATCCATCTTAATATTATCCTCCCATTTAAGCCTGAGTCTTCCAAGTGTTATCCTTCCCTCAGGAAATCCCACCAAAACCCTGTATACATCTCTACTCTCCGCTACACGTGCTACACACACCGCCCATCTCACCCTTCTCGATTTGGCCAGCTGAACAATGCTGGGTGAGGAGTACAGATCATTAAGTTCATCATTATGTACTTTTCTCCATTATCCCGTTACCTAGTCCTTCGTAGGACCAAAATATTCTCATCAGCACCCTATTCTCAGGCACCTTCATTCTACGTTCCTCCTTAAATGTAAGCGACCAAGTTTCACACCCATACAAAACAAGAGGCAAATTATAGTTCTGTATATCTTAATCTTTAAATTTTTGGATAGCAAACTGGAAGACAAAAGATTCTGCACCGAATGATAGCAAGCATTCCATGATTTCAATTTGCTCTTCATTTCTTTCTGAATAGAATTTTGATGTGTTCAGGTTGTTCCCAAATATTTGAACTCTTCCACTCTCTCAAAGGAGCTATTATAAATCTTTATATTGTGAATTCGTCTTACATTCTGATCTCGAGACATGAATATGTACTTCGTTTTATCAACTTTCACATCTAGACCAATCCCCTTACTACCGACGAAAAACGCTTTTGTGTATTTCTTTATAATGTGTAAGGTTCCAGAAAAAAAACCAAAAGCTGATGTGTACCATTTAATTTCAAGACATCCTGGTTTACCTGAACCCTCCTAATGACATAATCTACAGCAAAATTAAAAAGCAATGGCGATAAATCTTCTCCCTGTTTCAAACCATTCCTAATAGGAAACATGTTAAGACAGATGCTTGCCTACCCGGAATCTGCAATAGGTTTCATTCAGACACATTTTTATTAACCTTATCAGTTTGATTGTGATAATAAAATTCAATGGAAATATTATACAAGACCTCCCTCCTAACTGAATTATAAGCGTTCTTGAAGTCTATAAATAGCTGGTGGGCTGCGTCACTGTATTCCCATTTTCTCTCAAGTATTTGACGAATGCACAATATATGATCAGTAGTTGATATGTTGCTTCGAAATCCACATTGATTGTTCCTCTGCATATGGAGCTACCCTTGACAGCAGGATGTTGGATAAAATTTTGTACGTAGTTGACAAAATTGATATGCCCCTATAATTACTACAGTCTGTTTTATCGTCATTCATATAAATGGGTAAAATGATCGACTCCTTCAACTCCTCAGGAGATTCCTCCTTATTCCAAAGAAAAATAGATTTATGGATCTCACAGCGAATTGTTCTACCCCTGCTTTAATCAGTTCTGCTGGGATTTGATCAATACCTGGTAATTTGTGGCTTTTTAGCTTTTCAATAGCAATTTCAACCTCAAAGGCACTTGGCTCAGGCACTAGTGGTTCTGCTGTGTGTATTTCTGTCTGCGTAACACCACTAACCCCATTTACATTCCATAGCAGAGAGAAGTGGTTCCGTCACCTAACCAAAATACTGTGGAAGTCTGTAACCAAATCACCCTTCTCATCCAGTACTCTATTAGTTCTAGGCTGCTAACCCTTCTTAAAATCACTGATGCCCCTATACAATAGCTGATATTTTTTATCTTACTGTTAGTTTACAGTTCATCAATTTTAACTTTCAGACATTCCTTCTTTTTTTCCTGAAATGCCTGCTAGCATCACGTCTTAGATTGTTTTGATTATATGCATTGCTTTGTTTTGTATTCTGTAACAACTGCATTCTAACACGCTTCCTTGTTCTAAAGAAGGTAAGAATTCTCATCGAGCCATGGTTTATGATGCTTCAATTCGCACAGACCTACAGCGCTTTAGCTGAGATTTTTTATATTTTCTTTAATGTTATCCCAAGCCCTACTTATGTCTTCGCCGTCACTTAAGTTCTCCAAAGCTGCAAACCTGTTTAGTTTTCAATCTGATACTCTTTCTTAACCTCCAGCTCTTTTATCTTCCTGAGATTAAATCTTTCCCCATAAAACTTCAGTGCTGCTTGATTACTTACTGCCAAACTTTCCATAACTTTTGCAACCACCAGATAGTGATCGGTATCACAGTCAGCTCCTCTGAAAGATCATACATAGAGTACACACGAATGCCATCTCATGTCTATCAATATGTGATCAATGTGGTAGTTAGTCTTCCCATCAGGAGAGGTCCAGGTGTACTTATGAATGTTGCGGTGTGGGAACATCATACTCTTAACAATTAGAATTTTTGATGTGGCAAAGTTTACTATTCTTACAACATTATTATTACTATCTCGATGTAGACTACTTCCAGTTGTCGGTTTGAAAACATTCTCTTTCCCCACTTTTGCATTGAAATCTCCTAACGGAATTTTCATACGATACTTAGGAAAATTATAAAAAACCTGCTCTAATTTCTCATAAAATCTGTCTATTAAATCATTTCTTCTCTCTTCACTTGGTACATGCACATTACAAACAATGAAATTACACCAGCGAACTTTCAGAACTATATATGGCAACCTATCACTAACTAACTCTATTCTCTTAACTGCTGCTGACACTATTCTGTGGTGTACAAAAAAAAATCCTGTTCTCAGTTGAAGATTTTCGTTTCCTCTTCCACAGAAAAAAATTATAATCCCCTGTTCTTACTGTGCCCTATTTTCCCCCACTAAATCTAATTTACATCTTGCTAATTCCCTGGCTGCTACTGTAAGTGAACCTGCCCTATACGGGCTCCTAACATTCCAGTACCGAATTTCATATCCCTTTTCCACTGCTTATATCATACCGAAGTATCAGTACAGTTCCAAAGTTTTCTTTGTGAACGTTACCTGACGAGACACTTCTTCGATCACGAGTTGTTAGCACCTCGCCCAAGTACCAAGCTTGAGGATAACCCCTTGTCGGCTGTCCGCGAATGCTTATTCAATACATTCGCAACTACCCTCCATAGTGGAGGCCGTTCCTCCATCCGCAACGTGAGGACGGGCCATGCCGTCTTGACAGGGACCCACTTATCACGCAGTCCTTATTAACAAGTGTCTAGTTCTGACTGGATATCAAGATAGAGCTGTCTCAGTCTGGCGCGCACTGGTCGCCACCTCCGTTTCCTGATAAAAATATTTTTTCGTTTGGGAGTTGGAAGAAGAGCGAATTTTAAGAAGAAAGCTGGATACACGAGACGAATTGCGCTCTCTCTCTCTCTCTCTCTCTTTGGATGTTCGATAGCGGCATAAAGAAACGTGAAGAAGTCATTTGTGTATTATGGAATGTTCGTCAATGTTGTACACAGCTTGGCGATATACAAGACATCACTCAACAAGTTCAAAGTGAATTTTATCTGTTTCAGATATTTGGATGCTCTTGATTCTAATTTGGATCCTGTAAAATACTTGTATTAAATTGTTTCTATTCTCATTACCACATATGAATATTGTAATGATATATTTTCAACATGTTTTACCATTTATTGCTGAAGAAGTTAAAATTTAACTCCATATGTACCCTGTGCATGTAAGTGATCCCTGAAAAAATAGCCGAATCTTGTAGCAATACTCTTCTGTAAATGTGGATAAGCTAAATTTTATGGCAATTTGTTGATAATAAAACTTATAATTGTAAGTGTTTTAAGAATAGTCAACTTCTTGAATATATCAGTTTCGAATTGTGCCCCCCCCCCCCATTTTTGCGTAACCTCTTAAATTCTACAAGTCTTCAAACGCTGAAAACATGTAGCTTTATAGTTTAGTAGGAATTTCAGGAAAATCTTCTCACGTTCTCTGTCGGTGACTGTAGTAGCTCCTAGAACACCTGCTTCTTAATGATCTTCGTCAGTTTTTTTAGAATTCCGAGATTACATTATGAACAAGATCCATTACAACAAATTAGCTAGAGTGCTATAGCACTAATATGGCAACATTAATTCAAAGTGTAGATTTTGTGACATGCACAAATTATAACGGGTAAACTTTTGTGTTGGGGGACGACGGTGGCACAGTGGTTAAGGTGCTGTGCTACAAATCGGAAGGTCGCTGGTTTGATCCCAGCTGGTGTTATCGGAATTTTTCATTGACATAAAATCCTTCCGATCGCACTATGGCCCTGGGGTCGACTCAGTCTCTAACAGAAATGAGTACCAGGAGCATTTCCTGGGGGTAAAGGCGGCCGGTTCCTAAGATTGACAACCTTACCACCATCCTGTGCCGTTTACATGAAATCTGGGAACCTTAACTTCCTGGAACCCTCTGGGCCACTCCAGGCCTGTAACGGGACAGCTTTACCTTTCAAACTTTTGTGTTACTTAAGTTTCTTCGAACTGATTTATCCAAGTCGTTTCAATTAGGGGAACAGCCATGTTGAAATCATGCACTTTTCTAAATATCGTTCATTACAGTGTTCATAGCAGTGCCCAGTGTGCAATGTTCGCAAAAAATGCGACATTTTGTTTTCTTTTTGTTACAGACAAAATGTCTCAAATAATGGGATAAAGAACAAGCTCTACGTGCAGCTTAAAGAGGAATAAAACGAACTGCCTTAAGGTTTCAATCATTTATGTATTTTTAATAAACCAAATAATTTACACCATAAAGCACTACCAGGAAAGCAGGACGAACAAACCAAGTACGACATTTTCTTGTGAAATGTAGAAATATAACAGACCATAGTCAACATTTTGCACTCTGGGATGTTGGAAGTTTTGTGAAACCAAACAACATTTTGAGAGGCAGCAAAGTTCTTTACTTTCCTCTCTATTAAATATACATAACTGTTGCCAAGAGAATAATCACTCCTACGTAGCGTATCTGTGCTCTCCTACAAACTCTGCGTTTGAAAGGTCACAGCGTCTGTAGCTGAGGCTAGTCCCTGCTTTCGTCAGATATAAGCCGCCGACGGTACGTTCTACATATGAGCAATAATGATCACAAGTTAGAGAAACAAAACTGAGCTGAATGAAAGCTATCTCATTAATATTTTACTCGACATTAAAAGACGAAACGAACTAGATAATGAGGGAAAAGCATAATTTTCAATTGTTGGGAACTGGAAAGTAGGTCTTGACCACTAGGTCTCACATCTGGAAACGATACATCTAAAGCTTTTCATTTACTGTTGTAGAAACTACATTATTTTTCCCATTCTGACTCACATTCGTACCGGTAATTAATTACCCTTATTTTCATCTCAGCGCGAAACTCTTATTTCATTTCCTAGAATTATCTTCTGTCATTCTAGTATTATCATGCAATTATTAAAATAAATGTCTTTATTCTTTGCAATAATAAGGATGTAATTTTTCGATACACAAATTTTATTATAATAAATATAAAACAGCTAAATATTTCTGCAGCTTAAAGCAGCCATCACCAGAACGTACCAGAAAATGTAAAAAGAAAATTATACAGCTGTAGGTATATTATATGATATTTAGTAAACGAAATTTGTTTTCCACCCTTTGGCAGTGGTAATATATGATATATGCGTATATGTACATAAATAAAAGCACATACATATATATTATAAAATCTATGTCCCATATCTCGCCCTTACATATAGCATAAGTGAACGGCACATATGGAAGATATTTCTACAATATAAAAAATTATTTTGAAAAGCCGTTAAAAATTAAGTTATATAAATTTACAAATTTCTGTATGAAAAACAAAAATAAAAAATAACCGACATCCACAAACTTCCACGTTTTAAGCTGATGAATGGTAAGCAATATATGGTTGGTTGAAAGTACAAGTCATGACCCGTTCATCTATCCGATATTTAATTACATTAGTAACACATTAGTGTATCGATCTATGTAAATCCGTTGAGGTACAATATAACATAATACTGAAAATATGTGGACACAGTCGCACTCCGGTTGTACATACACCAGAATAACTCACAATGAATTACAACGAGCTCAAACCACGATATAATACATGACACGTGTCCAATATTCGAAATGTACACCCTTTCGGGTTCTATTTTTGTAGCCACAATGTCTGAGCATGGCTGTGTAGTCTAATTAATTAAGATCAGAAGTAAAAAATACGTGCCTCAGAAATGTACAAAGAAACCTATCATAATGTTGTAAAAATATCAGAAAATTATCACAAAAGGAAAGTAATTTTGAGAAACTAAAGAAACACATCTTTGAGAATACGTACTATGGCTGGTGTGTGGAAACAGTTTTGTGGGGGGAATATATGGGCGATATTTTCATTATTTTCAGGCGATTTCGCAAATTTGTGAAAAGCGAATATTACATCTGTCATGTGTCTTCTGTCTGACTGTCCCTCTGTCTGTCCGTCTGTCTGTCTCTCTCTGTCTGTCTGTCCGTCTGTCTGTCTCTCTGACTGTCTCTCTCTGTCTGTCTGTCTGTCTGTCCTTCCGTCAGAATGGAAAAATTCTGCTCCGATTGGAAGTATGTTCAGGAAATATGATATTTGATTATTTTTCGAAAATATGTCGAGGACATTCAATTTTGTTTAGAATCTGAGAAGAATAACAGGTACTTTACATGAAGTCCTATGTACGTACACGATAATATCTGGCTGAATTCTTCTTAAAATAAGAAATGCGTTAAAGTTGTAGAGAAAATCAAAACAGGCATTTTATGCTCAATACGTTCGTTCTGAAAATCGTGCTGTTTATGCGATTTTGTGGAAAAGTGTGGCAGAACAAGACAGGGTACGGATAGCAATACAATGCAGCCCAAGAAAGACGCCACTTTCGTGCGGGATACCTAAGGCAAGAACAGACACACAATCCTAATATTTGATGTATTTTTCGTAATTGATTAATTCCATCCGATTTCGTAAAATTTTTTATGGCAACACCAACAAAAACTAAGAAATTGGGCAACGATCTTATCTGTCATTAAAATCTGTTCTGAAAAATTTTACGTCCAAAGAAGCCCACGAGAAAACAAATATTCTTTTGTTTCAATGTAGCGTTTACATGTAAGGTGCGAAAAGATTGAAAATTATTTGGAATATAATTTCTTTCAACAATTGAGCTAATAATTTGTTTTGTTGCCAGTGACAAATTTACCACAGAAACATTGTAGTACAACCAATATCTTTATACAGTTGACAGTGACGTGTAGCTCAACAATAGACACAGAATGCATTGTTGCGTTTCCACAGTAAAATATTTACGGGAACGCAGCACTATATCACCTTATACGTACATTGCCTATCTTGTCTAAACACAGAAAAGGCTTAATAATAGTATTATAGGTAATGGCCTAATTATGGGGATTCGGGATTCAAACAACATTATTACCCTAAACCTGTGCATGCTAAATATTGTACAGTGAGTGAATTGAAACAAATACACCAAAAAAATATAAAAAGCTTATATTACTACACAATACTCCTACACTTTGCCGCTAAAAGCAATCCTCTGGGAGCCCCACCTTGAGAACAGCATGATGGGAGAAAAGTGTAGAGAAGTGCGTGATATTTATAAAACGGGTTTTGTAAAATTTGTTGGTGTATTCGTTTGACTTCTACACTTGGTAATACAGCTACCTAAAACGAATGGGTAATATGTCTGCTTCGTACTGAGGTGGCCCCCTTTCAAATCCAGGCACGGAAAAAAACTAGCCAGACAGGCTATCTTCCTTTCACTTTTCAAGAATATTGCGAGTCATTAGTGTAAACTGCATCACGACAGCAAACGTACACACCCTTTCCTATTCAGCATTCATCATCACCCTACCTTTCGACACCCAGTGGTCTAAGTAACTGATAAAAGTAAATAAAAAACAACAAATTGAAACTAACGAACAGCCAGACCACAACACGAGACTGAATGCAAATCCATGCTGTCGTTCGAAATAACTGACACACACAAGTGTTATAATTTTCGTGCAGCATTCGTAAAACCAGTGAAGAAGTGTAAAATGATAGAGGGTAATAAAAAAATATGTCAGGAAGTTTAGAGTAGGAAAGACAGCAAACAAGTCGACACGTGTTTGTTAAACCCCATTCCAGCCCGTATACGTGACACTATCAGCTGCGCGACTGTTCAGAAAGTGCCTAATGTCTAGAAGCCACCCTAAATTGGCTCCCCTTGACTATCAAGTTTCTTGGCAAGCTGTTTGCCAGAACGCTGCTAGTTCCAACAGCAGAATATAGTGTCGTAATGGCCCACAATATTGTTATCTCTATTTTACTTTAAACTCCTTATGAAATGCAGAATTAGTGTGAGATACAGACTTAATTTCAAAGGAGCAACGACACTGTAAATACGCATGTCCCATTTAACATTAAGGATTTCACAGATACCATGCAATAAGGCTTCAGCGTAAAGACTGCTTTTGGCTGATGTTCCACTGTTGGGACTTAGTGTTATGACGTTATATTTGTATGGGGCGAGTCTGGCAGTCTGTTATGCGTAATTAGAAGTGCTAGTCGAAGAGCATAGCGGCTATGTTTGTTGAAATACAGACGTCACGCTGCATACTAAGAAACTGTATGTAAATTTCCACAACAGTGTATAATAATGAGAAAAATCAAATAGAAAATGCAAATTATCATACATATTCCAGTAACTGCACTATAGATACAATAATACACAGATATGTGGTAATCCTCCTACATATTTCGGTATTTTTAAGCCATCCTCGGCGAGGTATTCTAGAAAGAATAATATATTAATAGCCATTTATATCATGGATGTGCAATGGTAGAGTTAAAATACAAATGTTAAACAGTTAAAAAGATAAAAAAGCTAATCGTAATATGTAACACGGTAATTATTATTTGATTGCACACAAACATCTAACTAAACAAACAAAAAATTGTGTTCCTCGAACATATGTTACTCGCATTGATTATCTTTGAACATTATTGCCTTCTGGGATGTGAAGCCTTGTTATCTGGTATGAGCAAACCGACGTTTCAGAGCATCCAGCTGCCTCAAGCATCCGGTTCGCTGAATAAAACTTGCACGCACAGCTATGACAGGCAGATACAGGGATTGGGGTGGGCCGAGCAAAGTGCAGAGTAAAGACAGGCAAGTACAAGTTGATGGATTGGGGTGGACCGGGGAAATGTGCACAGTAAAGGAAAACGGCGGGGGATAGGGAAGGACCGCAGCAGAGTGCAAAATAAAGACAGGTAGATAAAGGGAATGGGCTGAGCGGGGCCAGAGATGAGGTAGGGCCAATAGCCAAAAGATTTTGTATATGGTCGTCAGTTTGTTTGTTTGTTTGTTTGTTTGTTTGTTTGTTTGTTTTGCTTGCTGGCTTGCTTGTTACTAGGAACGAAGGATTACGTCTTCTGAAATCAGGGTGTTTGTTGTGTTCCTTTCAGAAACTACCTAAAATATTTGCTGAAACTCAGCTCGGCTCCAGATTTCTTGCTTTGACTGTTAAGAACGAATGGTATTTGCTGTTGGTTGGTGAAGCCCTGAAGAAACTATATTTCTAGCTGCATTAATTTGGCCTCTGTTCTAGGTTAACTGCATGAAATATCCAAATCAAAGTAAAACACGTTTCCTTCCGTAGGAAATTCATTCCGATTCCATAAACTGAGATTACTCTATTTATCCTAGTGAACAAATGCAGTTAACTTTTGATTGTTTGTTCAGATATTCTAGATGATACTGCTAGACTTTGCAATTTGATGGTTATTAATTTTCTACTGCAAAATTAATTAAATACTTTAAAGACGGTACAGAAAGAGAAGAAGAAATGACGTAAGGGTAGAGATGGAATTGACGAGAACAGGAGACGAAAGTTGGTGTATTTTATAAAAGCCCCCTAAGGCAGTTCACGATTAAGTTTGCTGTCTGTTGAAAAGTTAAATATGTTCTATATAAGGGCGGGGGCGGGAGGGGGAGGCGGTGGGGGTTTTCGTGTCGCGAGTTTCTGTTCCTCAGCAACAAAGCGAAAGAGAATCTGACACACAAGAAAGTATAACCATCAGGGGAGGGATATAAATCGTACTTCATTTTGCAAACTTAATAAAGATCGCTTCAGTGCAGTAAGTGCAAAGCACAACACAGAAATCGCAAGTAATACACCACGTGATAAGTAGCGTTTTGCAGCATGCTTCTTCTCTTCCTTATCTTATTATTCACTTCACTGTAAAAGAATTTAGCTTGTTCCGTCTTTATGTACTCATTTCATCTTCTGCAAGATCTCGTCGCACAATGTTATGTACGGCACAATCTCTTTCCTATTATTTTTCCTCCATTCTATTAAATGTTTTATTCTCATTTGTTTATGTTTCTATTGTACGTTGTTTTAACTCTATCATGGGTTTCTTCCTAATGTGTTCATTCTTCACAATTTGTGGTTACGTAGCTGTATGTAGGTTCTGTGCAGTACGTTGTGTCATTTTTATTTGCAGGATGTCCTATCAAGGCAGTGTCAAGCTTTATAATTAGGTTAACTGACGTAATATTCGTATACGTTTCAGGACACTGTAATATGTTACATATATTTTTATACGATGGGACAACGGGTTTTTAATATCAACACACTTCCATTTTTGGACAGCAA
>Ga0136643_10004893_pt1 | contig 18705 bp, 14 predicted proteins | sample TergutLab28metaG_FD_96883 | JGI IMG/M metagenome (GOLD analysis project Ga0136643, IMG submission 96883) | Labiotermes labralis P1 segment gut microbial communities from Petit-Saut dam, French Guiana - Lab288 P1 (version 3) (version 3) | ecosystem: Host-associated > Arthropoda: Insects >...
CACACACACACACCCTGTGTCTCGTCTACGTTATTGAGCATTCTCGGCGAATTTTCTAACTTCAAAGCCGTAAACACAGATCTACGAGCAACTATAAAATAGGAATCCTATACTACACAATAACAGCCCCTTGCGTTTTTCAGATATCGTATTATGTTGATTCCAGCAGGTTCCACCGTTGAATCGAATTCGAAATTCAAAAGAGAACTGAAGTGAAAAATGGATCGGATCTGACAAGAAAACGAAAGTAGCATTGCTGACAAGAATAACTGCTGATGTTATGTCTCTGTGTATGACAATGAGTTAAAATTTAATCATTGGTTTAATATTAATATTTCTCAAGTAACTCAGACCACTTCAGAACACCGGCCACCCGCGAGTACAGCAATAATATGAACGGTAATAACGTTGCACACGAAGTTGAAATGTGGCACTGCAATGAAACAACGTTACCACGACGGCTGATGACTGCTGGCAATTAATAGCATTTTTTTTTTTTGCTAGAGACATTCCAGTGTGTTAAACATTACAAAGTGGCACTTCATTAACCTCAACACAATTAATAGTTGTGTTATTATTAGAGAAGACATCCACCTTTCTTTTTTTGGTATGTAGTAAAGTTGTGTTGATCGTAATTAAGTAGGCTAATGCTTTGCATCATTAAAAGCCTTGGGCTTATTGCATGTTACACTCTGTTTGAACATACTGGTCTACAAGTTAAGTAATACGTAATTCTGTTTCGTTATGAAGTTTTCTAATATCCTACGCCAGTTAAAGTGATGTCTTCTACTTTCTTTATTTTAAGCTCATTGTTCCGTGCATCATGATTCAATATTAATAAAAATCAGCCTAGATGTAACAGTATTCAGATAATGCCATAATATCGGTACAGCCAGATCTGGCCACGGTGGAGGGAAGTAGCTGTACCGATATTATGACCTGTAACGGAGGCTGCGGTTAGTTTTTAATACCCCTGATGATGGGTGCTGTGACACCCGAAACATGTAGAGTGATTTTGCAGTAAAAAAAATATCTGCATACTGTTGCATCTAGTTGGATTTCTATGAATATTCTACTTTCTTTCTTGCGGCTCAGTAAAATTTTGACAGTCTCCACTATCTATCCCGGTTATTGACATTGTACATGGCATGTGTCAGGTTTTGACATCGTACCGATATGATGCGACAATTATTATTTAATATTTAAGCAAAATGTTGTAAATGTTCTACCATACATTTATTACCCAAATTGTTTTACGCACGTGTGACAGGATGGTCACATAGCAGCCTCTCTCTCTGTTCGCATGTTTAATCCTCGCACAGAACGGTCATTGTATAGGGCCAAACGTATTAACTACATTTTCTCCAACACTGAGTTATATATGGGCTTAGTGTAATTCGTAAACTAGGCAGCGATAATTCCACTAAACAACAACAACAGTTTGGTCTATAAAATATAAATGTCCTTAATTTATCATGAGGTAGAAACTGAATATTTAAATAAAATTCAGTTCAATATAATACTTCAGAGGGCTTGTTTCTGGAACTGCCTAACAGAGTTCGAGTAATAAGACGCAGGAAACCTACAACGAACGCTATCGAAGAAATCTGAATGAGATTCGTACACATGTATGCCTTTACATTCTCTCATTTATATAAGCTCCAATAAAAGTTAAATATCTTTATAATAAAACTGATAAACAAAAATGATAGTTTTATTATATACAAAACAGCGTTGCCAGGAAATAAATATTGTGTGGCTTCGTTTAACGAAATATAAATAAAATAATTTCTTAATTCGCCAGTGTACGTTAACTGCACTGCTTTAGTACAAAATTAAATATTTATATGTTCATGATTGATAGGTTTATGCATCGGGAATAAATTTATGCCAATTCAAATAAAACACTTAGAAGCGCAAAGAATATACTTCGAGAATATATGTCTTCCGAAGAACAAATTGCATATCTTTAAGGGTGTGGTTTTCAGTAACAGGCACTTTAGCATATAAGAATATAGACAAGTGGGTGTAAAGTCCTATAAAGCCAAAAGCCACATTGGTTCCTTCCTCATCATATACGTCCGAAGAGCAGTTGTTGAACTCTGATCCACTCTCACACTATACTTCTGAATGGATATCGTAAAACGAAGTGTCACTGAAATACTAAGACATTATACTTTATGGAACAATAATGCGCTCTACGAACCAGCTAGTACTGCCGTACATAATATAAATAGTGTGTTTGAGAGATACTTACTGGTTATATACATACGTTGCATAACAGGGTGAGTTACACGAATTTTAAATGAATTAAGGTGCGTTGCTCTCTAGAGAATTTTTCGACAAAGGCGGATACTGCAGTAACGACTAAGCACGCGTTTGAACTACGTCAGATTGATGTTTTCGGGTCCTATTTGTAGCTGCTGCAAACTTTAGTGAGAGCTACCGTATGTCTATCGAATTGAAAACATTAATCATTGACGTAACTCTGACCTATACTGAATTTTACTTTGGTTCGAAAATCATAACTTTAAATTCAGGGAATTAAGAGCAGCAGATGAAGGATGGAGTTCATTCCGAAGAGTTGTTAATCATACTCCAGCCTTTGTGTTGTTATTACCTAGAAGACATTCTTAGTTTCCAACGCACTGTAATTCTGCAAACACAGCTTTATTATTTCAAGAAATAGAGTTCAAGTTGAAACTGCTAAATTGTTTTCATTTTATCTGATAACAAGCCTGGCAATGCACTATAACGTTACATTGAGGCTCTTTCGCGCAACCATTGCTACAGTGGAAAAGCAATAAGAATTGCTCATTCCGAGGATGTGTTTGCAGCCTCAGGCTTCCATCACGCAATGCGCAAGCGCCATATATTCATCCGTGGCCTGCCTGACTCTACAAAATTTCCCACATTATCTCATAAAAGGCAGGAGTTAAAAAAGGTGCTTTGATTTTCTCTAAAAAGTTTGTCTGAAACATTTCTCATTCCAAGAAGAAGTGAGTGAGATATCAAAAATGTATATTGGTCTTCATCTAAAGTACCTGTCTTCCATGTCAGATAATAATAAAACTTGAATTTTCGCCAAGGAGTTTCGATAAATATTCACATATCAAATGTCATGAAAATCCGTCCATTGGGAGCCGAGTTTTTCCATGCGGACGGACAGGCAGACATGACAAAGCTAATAGTCGTTTTTCGCGATTTTGCAAATATGCCCAAAAAACCGATCCAATTTGCCAGTGCTCACAACCACTCTTCAATTTATCCATGCGTCCTGCGGAAACCACAATTGATCCAGCAGTAAAACTTGCAGAATATTTCTGTTTTATGTCATGATTCCGGGAGCCATATTCCATAATTCGCGGTAAGTCTCAACAGATTCTCAAAGCACTTCATCTACCGCTACGTGAACATGGTTATTTAAAATCTATACTGCTGGTCTAACAATAACATAACTGACAGAATTACGGTTTCTTAATTTCTTTCACGACTATTCAGGTCTGTCTTTGTAACCATAGCCTACCTTACATTTATTGCATGGTGAGACAGAATCGTATATCATGTCCGTCTATCCGTCCACATACCGACCTTTTCAATAAAGTTTTAAGCAAATGAAGACTTTTCATAAAGCTTTGTGTCTAAATCGCTGTAGTAGGTGCGGTTTCAACTTTTTGGTCTTCGAACCTTTCCCCCTGCTAGTCGTGTAGAAGGGCCGGTAAATACTGAATAGAGACCAGGCAGAACCTCTGAGCCGATTTTGATGCTCCAGAGGACAGTTGGACTTTTGCATCTGCCGAGAATCTAACCACAACACATTGGATCATCCAGCCCATAGCCTAGTAAGTAAACCCACTGAGCTCTATAAGTTTCACTTTCTGTTTTGTTAATCCTGTAAAGTCAATAATAACAGCACACGAGTTTCGAATTTACGGTGTGAAAGGATTAGCTTCTTTATTTTGTGAGTACATATATTTTTATTATTCTACATCTGTTTCATTTTCTAAAGCACAGCAAATTAGATAAAGCAAGGAAACACAACCAGAATTTCGTAAATTCTTTCGTGACTTTTACTCGCAAAAAACAAACACTTTTTGGTTGGTTTACGCAGTCCCGTACGAAGATTTATTTATGTAGTACAAATTTCTCACTACATAATCTACTCAGTCGATGCAGAGTATTGGGAGGAACAAAATACCCACTACAAAGGTAATTCCGAGAGACGCCACGTATTGTGCAACTTGAGCTGTAACGCAATACGAAAATCGATAAAACGGCAGAAAAACCAGAGATGCTACATTTAAGGTTTTTACTTTACTAAGCTGTATGAAAAATATCTGCAGAAATGAAAGCCTTCGAGATAAAAGACGATAAATATTATCTATGTGGTGTCTCTCCCAGACATGTCGGTAGTGACGCCGATCTTTCTCAGGTACAGATTCCGCTATGAAGGGAGAAACGCCTCTCTTTGAAAATATCACACGAATTCAAGAAACAAGCTAAATAAATGGAAACTGTCGAACCTTATCAAAGTAAGGAAGCAACGTCAACATTTAAAAAATTTATCCTAAGTACACAATATTTGAACCAAACGAACACAAGAGTCTAAGCTGCAATGAATGAAATGTTCTAGTTTCTCTTCTACATCTTTTTTTTTTGCAGTGATTTTCTACCGCAGTCGATGCAGTTGTGTTTGTACGTAAAACAGAACTCGCGCAGCCAGTTTCTGCAGCTCACACATTCCACTCAGTCATCTTCCTTAATTATTTGCACGTTGTTTTCCCAGCATCACGCCATTTGTTTTCAGAATCTGCAGCTGTCTCTTGATTATGAATATCTGTTTCCAATTACTTATCTTTCTGCATTTTCTGACCTTGTAGACCTGAAATATTGGGGCTATTTACACATTAGTTGTCTCTGTTCTTTGGCTTTACTTCCTCTTCGCTTCTTTTGCTTTTCCTCAAGATTGTTAGCTTCTTCAGTGATAAAAAGAGAGCGCCTGGTTTTTATTTGCATATTTTCTCGGCACTTTAGGCACTGTACCAGTGGCGTACCGGGGGGTTGGGGGGATTCAACCCCCCCCCCCCCGAAATTCCGAAGGCCCTCCAAAATCGTGCCAAACTCAACCCAATTGTGAAAACTGTTAAAAATTGCTGAATTTAGGAAGCCAACACCCCAAGAAGTTCGGAAAAAGGCAGTAAAATTCTAAAACTACCTGGGTTCTCAATTGTTTTACATAAGCAATGACAAATAAATTGGTTGTCATCCTAAATAGACTTAACGTACCAAAAATTAAGAAAATTTTACTATATGAAATGAAATTTCTTGTACAAATTACAACTGCCTCCAGAACCCCTGACTAGGGCGCTTCCGTCCTCAGATTCCCGTTCTCTCTGTCCTCTGTCCTCAACTGAATTTGTTGAACCCCCCCAGACAAAATTCCTGGGTACGCCACTGCACTGGACTGATCTTAAAAAACTGGAGTAGGTAGTTTCTTCAGGGGAAGTGTCAAGAGGAAGTAAAACACTCAAAATACTTACTGAAGGTTCTGCTGAGATAGGTAACACATTTTGAGTGTTGGTTACTGAAGTAGAGGTTACACAACCCAGAGCCATATTTGGCAGTGCCGCTTCTATAGAAGTTATGGTTTCGCTGGTATCAGGAATGGAGAGCAGGCACTCTGTTGCGGTTGGAAGGATTAATACCCGTTGACTCAAAACACTTACCCCAACACCCACGGAAACAACTTTACTGTTAGCAAACCCAATGAAGCACGCCATGCGATATCAAGTGAGTTTATAAGCTGCGACTTCGTTTTTGAAATGTCTTTAAAGGCCCAAAATTTACTTACTCAAAGGCTGTAAAGTAAGAGTACTGTGATCCGGTACACGAATGATAGTAACGTTATTTTCAACAGCAATGTGAAGCAATAAAAGGGAACTGCAATAAGCTCTGTGGCCATTTGAATGAGGAATGACCCTTCCTGAAGTTTTATATTGAGGAAATGCTCTGTGAACAAATTGATGAAAAAGTCCGTGTTAATGTAGACGAATTCCGGTTCATGTACAGGTCTTAATTTTGGTATAAGCCACCCCCGAAATCCTCTTTCTTGTTGACGTCCTTGAATATTAGAACAGGAGGCAGAAATTGACCTGCAGCATTACAGTGTGTTGTCACTGCAATATGTTCACAGTTTCCTCCCAATGTTAAAACACGAAATTTTTAGCGCTCTTGTATGTCATTACAGGGTCAGGTTTCTTATCTATTTTTGTACCACTTTTATCAATGTTGAAAATGTTCCCAGGTGTGTCAGAAGGGTTATTTTCGGTCGCCACTTTCTCCAGCATGTTAAAAAATATTCCGACTGTGCTGCGGTTCATTCTTTGATCTCTAGCTAAAGATCGACTTTCACTACTCATAACCTGCAGTTTCAGTTTGATTTCTGAAATTATTTGAAATTCGCATTTCTCTAGCAAGCCTGTATGCAGTAGCACGAACAGTCGGCGTGCGACAAAATTTTCTTTTCAGAGAGTCTGAATATGTGCGACGATTTGTATGGGTTTATCCTCATTGTTAGAAACAAGGATTCAGTCCAGTTGGAAGATAGAGCAATAAAACGGATAATTTTTAGTACTTTAAAATGTATATGTTTCATTTTTTTCAAAACTATTTGGAACAATTTAAGTGCGGCAGTTCTCCCCAAATTGTTTGCGGTGTCTCTCTCAAACTTCACACACCCCAACCCACTTGCGCCCACACTGAAAGACATGGCGGCTACGTGGTGTAAAGGCAAGGTCGACAAAGCTGGAAACCTGTAATATACAATAATGGTACAGTTACGTCGATTGGAATTCATTAGGGCACATTTCGTGTGCACTAGAGAAAATTTCGAGCTAAAATTAATAAACTCACCCCATAAGAGCCGTCACTATTCCTGCAAAACGGCGCCGATTTTCACTATGGTCACTCACAACACTTCCATAAACTTACTGAAAAAGTTAAGGTGCTGCGTTCTCCAGACAATTGCCAGAACCCACAAAATTAATAAATTCGGTGCCTCTCCTGCCGCGGCAGCTCTCCCGAATTACTATAATCTTCAATCAAAATTTCCGGTGCCCGGAGGAGTTTCGTACTGGAAAATTTCCCATTTCACTTCGGATTTACAGTGATATCATTTTGAACAATGCAACTGCGGCAATGTTTGTTAATTTTATATGTTATTGTAAATAATATGGAACACACTTTTTTCATGCCTCTGCATGTTTCGAGCACGTGTGCTCGAAACATGTAGAGGCATGAAATAAAACTTATTGTAAAACAAAATTTTGTACATCAAGTTGGTTAATTACTAAGATAAATATACTGAAATGCACGGTCAGAAAAACATCAAAATTTCTCACTACATGTCAAATACGCTAAAAATAAATCCCTATACACTGAGAAGGGTTAAGTGGAGTGAAGTTTCAGTATCGCAAAAATATATGAATCAAAAGTAATAATTTAACCCTTTACCTGCTAACGTGGAGAATATGGTGAGCTCCGAATAATTCTAGAAAAGGGCAGATGGGATTTAATTCGGCGTTTAAAGAGTTAAACTTTGTTCCTACACTCGACTTTCACCATTCGGTCAGAAATGAGCAACCGCGGAGCGCATTTGTTAGACCATTTCAGTGAGCACAGAATAACTCGGAGGCGTTCCACACATTCACATGGTAATGGCCGTTTCCTTACACTTACTGTATATACGTCTGGCTATTTATCCTGTCTTCATTTTTACTGTCGCCAGGATTCATGCCGCCATTTCCTGTAATTTCATTCCAGAAAAGAGGTCTTCTGAGACGCGTAACTTATGCGATTGAACATGCCAGGAAATCTCTCTCTTGCGCGCGCTTTGACCAAGTTGCTCAACAGTAATTCAGAACATGTTTGCTCTGGTGAATGTAGCCACAGTGAGACGTTATGCCGAACGCAGCTCATTTAGCACAACAGAACAGTTGTTTTTATGGTGTTTTTCAATCGACTTTGGAAATAACATAAGTATAAAATTTTACGTAATGCTGGAATTGTGTGTACGAGTATGTTGACATCACCCTTAGTTTTCCTAATAATGATTATTAAATTTAACTTACAGACTTCTTAATTAAGTTTCATTACTTTAAAGCAATAAAATTCAGTATAATATTCAAAAATATATTCGTACTTGGTTATAACTTCATCGAAGCAACCAGATAACTTGTGTCGTCATAAACGAGTGTCACTCTAAGTGTGGTGTTGACAAAAGTGAATGGAAAGTGTTTAGATACAAATTACAGGCCTGCAGACATATTATTTAATATTAATTTTCATTAATTAATCTGAAATTTCAACTAAAATTAAAATTTCAAAATAATAAAAATTCGTCTACAATAATTGTATATTTGCGCAGAGGATTTGTTTAAAAAATATATTACCTTAAAATTAAAATTTTGGAAGAAAAAGTTCTGAAGAGAAGAGGACCGTCCATCGGAACGTTCCAACTTCACTTGCTTCACCCACTGTCAACCATGTCACTTCGTTCAGACTTTCAAAATCGCTTCTTTCGATCCGGTCCGTTCAACGCACTAACCAATAGCATTGATACTGTTTTTCCAAATCCTTTAGATCGTAAAATTTACGATACTAAATTCCCGACAGACGTCAGATTTATTTTTTTCCTGTTTCTTTTTCTCGTATCACTCTAACTTCTGTTTCAACGCTCAAAAGCTCCCTTTTTCCTGACTGTAGCCATGTTGTCACGTTTTCAGTCTCCTATTATCTACAGCAGTAGAAACGTAAAGACAGACTTTAAGCACCAAGTGAACTGCTGTTACTGCTATTATTTTCCAAACCTCGAATTTATATAGCTACCTGCTCGAGTTAAAAGGCTTGTCTTCTGAAGGGCGAGACAGTAGAATTCCCAGCCTAGTCTAATTCCTTGAAAATTGTATTGGAAATGATGACTGGCAATGACGCTATATTCGAGGTACATGCTCTTATGTATGTTGTATGGCAGGCAAATACGTGCATTATGAGGAACTACGAGTAGTTGGTACCAGACAATGTATAACGTTATAGCCAAGCTGTCGCACACACCGACGTCATTATTACAGAGTTCGACTGTAATTAAAAAAAATAACAAATGGTTAACCCTCAAACACACACATTAGAACTTCATTAAAAGCATAACAATTGCGGTCCCTTCGATTCGTCACTGCATATAATTTCTCTAGTTATTGGATGACGCAACATACAGACGGAAGTAATTAAAATAGTTTTTATGTCTGGAGTTCTACTAACTAGATAGGTTGTTACAGTTTATCAGTGGCGTATGAACACCTATAATGATTTCAACCCTGAATGGATTACGTACTGCGAACGAACAGTTTTTGATAATTTTATAATCGTAACTAGAATAGATTTGTCATACAGTACTAGTCAAACAGTTTTAATACCTTTTATGATTAATTGTCGTGTACGGTAAGGCGCTGTCTTGTTTACTGATTCTGCTGTGTAATAGTTGACTGATTGAGGTAATTTATATGATTTATTTTATGCATCGTTTTGTTCAGTAACCTTGGTTTTTATTTTATATTATTTAGTTTTGGATTTATGTTACATTGTCTATGTCACATGGAACGACGTACGATGGGTATATTTTTTATATGCCGAAGTTCGTAGAGTTCATTAATCCCGTAAGAGAAAGCTGAGCGCCCCATTGTATGCACGCCATTCGATACCACGCAACCCGATGCGCGCAAGTAAGAAGCTCTATAAATAGTGTCTAATTATAATTGTGTGAACAAGCTTTCGTCCTTCCTGTGTAAAAAAACTCTTGTTAAAGAGAAAATTAAAGAGGTCTTTTCTCCTACTAGTAACTCAAAGTACGTTATGTTGAGGTTCATGGATTAGTATTTAAATTGTATTAATTGAAACCGTGTAGCAACTGAGTACTTTCGGTTCAGTGTGTTCGGCTTTATAATTCTAAATTAATTTCAAAATTACGTATCGTGTAGGGTCACACTGAATCGAGAACAAGCAATTATTTTCCAAACTTAAAATTTGGTACGCAGTAAGTACTTGTGTAACATGTAAATTTAAATTTCTCTTTCTAATATTTGAAGAATAAAAAACCAACTAGATGTCACTTGCTATTTTTATTTTACTTCTAAGAGACTCAACATATTTCGGGCATTAATATGCCCGAAATATGTTGAGTCTCTTAGAAGTAAAATCAAAATAGCAAGTGGTATCTAGTTGGTTTTTTATTCTTCAACTATCAGAATGATGCAAGGTCTAATAAACATCAGATTCTCTTTGCGAATTTTACGGATTTCATTATTTTATTTTTTTATTCTTGTATATATATATTCTAATCTGTAGTAAAAGTAGACTATACTTCAACCCTGCTTAACCCGCACTACTCCAGTAGGCAGCAACAGAAATCTTCACTTTGAACAGCCAGTTTTCTCTTACTCCTAACGAGAAACCTAGCCACGATTTTATCTCTACGAGTGAGTGAAATATTAGGAAGAAGATTTTCCTGCGCATTTATACATATTCCCACTACAGACAAACAGTTGTCTGTAATTTGCAACAACGGACTAAACCTCCAGGTGGCAGCCCTACAGTTGGCTAGGTTGGGGTAAGAGGAGATAATCGCGTGCCACGCTAGGTCATCTACCATTACGAATCCGTCAGGTAGGCTATATCCGGTCAGGAAAGCCATATCCCTTGAAGTAACTGCGAGCACAATTGTGTAACCACCCGTGAGCGTAGCTGTCATTGTGCTGTTTCATGCACATGACTTCTATTTCATATCTTACAAGATCACAAATACTGGATTCAGATTTGGATGGCTTGTTCGCCTACAGTAAACCTTGTTTTATGGCCCTGTACATAGAAATTGTCCCTGCATTTTAAACTCCCACTTTTTTGCAAGATTTTATTAATTTCATGGAGTTATGTTTCAATATATACAACAGATTAGCTGACTTGGGAGTATTTGTTTTAATATCTTACATCTTTGATGTTCTCGAATCTGGATTTAAGGCGGTTGCCGGTATGGTCTATAAAATATATAAATACAAGGGAAAGATTTTAAATATTGACAGAATGCAAAATGGCGGGTTCCGATGACGTGGTGTTTAAATACGAGTAAAAGGATAAGAAATATAATAATATCACTTATTAGATATTCTTAAGTTCGAAAAAAAGCGTGAAACCAAAGGCGACGAAGTACAAGAACAGGAATAGTATTAAAAAGATTATGCTCAGGTCTCACAAATCTGTCTTACACTGAAAACGTCCTAACCAAAATTTTCGGTCCCCATTTATTTAGCTACGGTATATAATCGTCAACACTTGATTAGCGTGTTTGAATAAAAAAGAAAATATAATGTAAATGATTTTAAAAGTATTAAGGGACGCCGTATATAGAAGTAACACCACAACGTTTACTGACAATACTGAGGTCAACTACTAAAACCGTTATCGATACAACTGTTCTTCCCTCTGAACAATCTGTGTAAGAAACAGGGTTCATAAACACACACAAGACAAAATTTGTAACCGTTTTACCGATATTCTGGTCAAAAATTGTATGCAATTCTTGTTTTTCCCATACGCGATATTTGTGATGAGAGTAAAGGCGTTCTACCCAATGGAAATAACGCGCTGTGTACGTCACTTACTGCTGAGGTATTTTTACATTTTAACGTGAAATATATTCCACATTCCTAACTTTGTAAAAATAGTAAGAAATTAGTTATACACGAATGTAACCTACCTTTTTTTCCCTGCTTTGAAGCGTACGCATGTCGTCATTAGCGTATCCTGTGGTGGTTGATGTGGAAACCCCGTAGGGCTCTAGGAAATGAGAGACTACAACCCCCCCCTCCCGACTGTGCATCAAGATGTGGGCGAAGCTGCTGTAACATCGGACAAATAGTTTTATGCCACAGGTCAAAAAAAAGTCTTTAAAAACTTCATGGAGACGTTTCTCTGTGTAAAGAGATGTTCTCGACACCGGCTAATATTTTTATATAGCTTTATATTGCAATGTGTTTCAACAAAATTTAAACACATACAATAATATTTGTAACAGGATCGTGACAGCCATATAACTCTAAATGGCTCTACGGGAGAAATGTCTGTGTAAGAAAATAGTGTACCGGGAACTTTATGTATAAAAACAGTCCCCACCTAACACGGAAAGTATGTTAATCTGCTTGTAATATTTACGGGATTTTGCAGTTATACTCTTAAATCATTTCTCAAGCCTCGTGTGACCTAACTGTGACATATTATTATTATTACTAAGTCACTGAATTTCCCCCCCCCCCATAAGTCTTTACAAGCAATAAGACGTGCGCTATTACTAGTAAGGTATTTTTGTGAAATTAATAGCCTACCTTTGCCGTTGTCATGATACATGTGATCGCGGGGGACATTTTTCAGAAAAAAAATATTCTTATGAAGCGGGAAATACTCGTTTATAGTACTGAATTTTTTTATCGATTTGTCAAATAGTCAAATATGTTTCTACCGGGGAAAAAAATTATCAGAAGTACATAAGCATTAGGAAGATGAATCGGATGTTAAAGAAAAAAATGTAGATATATATAAAGTTCGGAGGAGACGTCAGTGGGCTCTTGTACGAAAAATTCACAAATTTCGATAAGAATATTCCGTAATTGCTTTGTAAATTTTACTGCTTTACCGTATGAGACAAAATATGTAGAATTAAATAGAGTTACTTGAAATCAACAATAATCAGCACTTTCAATGGAACTTTTTTCTGCGAATGTGTGTCCGGGCAACCAAGAATGCAATTAAAAACGATGGATTTAAAAAACATCCAAACCAAAAAAATAAATAAATAAACGGTTTGTTGCTTGTAATGGAGTCATTATTGATGTTGATCGAGTTTCTGGGATAGCGTATTGTGTGTTCGGCAAAATGTGATGCTGTTACCTTCAGCCTGAAAGTCAGTATGGACCGAAAATGAAGGTAGAACTTTTCTCCGAAACGTCGGCAAATTTTTACTAGACAATACGGCGTTACGCCCAAAAAAGTAAAAATTTCTGGAAGAGAAATTATTCAAGTTGTACAAGTGGGACACTCAAACAGGATGAATAGAAACTGTGAAATGAAGAACTCTAACAAACGCAGCATATGGATAAACAAAATGTGTTAAACATACAGAAGGAATAACGTTAAAAGAAACATTTTGTGAACCGCAAGAGAAAAAGCGATAAAAGAACTCCAGAATTATCAATATTAAGATAAATGCACATTACAATAGAAGAAAATGAGCTGAAAGTCCCAGAACGATAGGTGTGACACGAAATACCAATACAAGTTTGAGAATCCAAAAGGGAGAAAAGCAATTCACAGTCAGGATTCACGGATCTACGGTTGAAATTTAAGGTACAAATGCTAGCAATATACACAGGATATTATTTTATCTGACAAAACGCATCATTTCGCACTCAGACCGTTTCTTGTCACCTCAGGATGGGCAGCACTTGCCATTTTTCAAATTTCCCGTAAGTCGTCTTACTTCGGTTTTACTTCAAGTCTCTGAAGTTCACGTTGAGTTCTTACGCACTACATTTTCAGAACGTGATGGCAGTATATTTCCCTCGACTGGCACATAAGCGACATATACACTAGGAAAGTTATTCATTGCTCGTCGAAGTTATATAAGTCAAATGAGCCGATTAGGAGTGACAAGCGAGAGCTAGAATAATTTCCCAATGAAAATATACAGTGCGTTTCTTTCATCCCTGAACAATGCAGGGCTGCTTTATCGCGCAGAAAACCTATGTAAGTCGGAACATCCGGTGACAGCTACGGTGTTCAGGACAACGAAAAGAGGAAGACACTCTACATGGAATTTCTGACTGGCAGGTTTGTTTCGCCATTCAACGAAAACAAAACGTTATTATGTTGTGAAACACTCCTGCTGCTGTAAACCAGATATTCATTTGTTTGGGTGTTACATAACATAGAGTGTTACGTGGCACTATAACACTGCTTTCAGTAACACAACACTAACCGTTGCTCTAATTATTTATGTGCTCGTGTAATCGGATCCGGGTCTGTCACTCATTGCGTCGTTTTGTGTCATACGAAAATCCTCGGAATAAGCTGTGCAGGATAATACACTGTAATTTTAAAAATTATACTGTCACAGATTAACAAAAACGCAAACAGAACGAGTAGTTCAAGGTTTCATTTACAAGGAGAGTAACCAAAACTTTGGTAGCGAAATCTAGAGTTAAACACCGCAAATACTGGATATGGTGGTATTATCTATCACCGTTCGACAGAAGGTCTCACTATCTTGGTACTATTACCCCATTTCTTATATGGTCTTTGGGGTTAATTGTGTTACCAAGGTTTCCCACTAAGCATTTCCTCATTCTTTATCAACCATCTCTCCCAAGTCCTAGGCACGTTTAGTGTGCAACATGAAGCCTTAGGCTTGCCACATATAAATTATTATTATTATTATTGTTATTATAGTCTTCATCATCATCATTATTTTTATTTTTGTCATTGCCTAATCATCCTCAAATCATTATCATCATTATCTTCTCCATCGTCTTATTTTTCTTCTCCTTCTCCTTCGTCTGATGGTATTTAGCTCGCAAATAATAATAATAATAATAATAATAAGTTTCAAGCCGCTGACCTTCTCCACGACAGGGAGGCTTACATAAATAGTTAGGTATAGTTTCACTCATACGGATGGAAGAACGGCCTCCAATAGGGGGCGTAGCTGCAAATATGTAGAATAAGCAATCGCGGACTGCCGACAAGGCGTGGTCCTCCAACTTGGAGTTTGGCCGAGGTGTTGACAACTCCTCACCGTCAAAACTGGCTTAGTTACGAAACATACACGTGTGCCTCAGACCTGGACTGAACCCTTGGTATGACCTAAGCTATGGAAAGAGGACATGAAATTTGGTATCTCGAATGTAGGAGCCTGTATAGGTAAGGTTCATTTACAACAGCAGCCAAGGAATTAGCAAGATATAAATTATATTTATTGGGTTTAGAGGAGATTGGGTGAGACAAGGGGTCACGGTAAGAGTAGGGGATTATATTTTTCTCTGTGAAAAAAGAAACGAAAATCATTAATTGGGAACAAGAATTGTTTTATACACTGCAGAACAGTAGCAGTAGTTAAGAGAGTAGAGTTTGTTAGTGATAGGATGTCATATATATATATTTCTCAGAGGTCGCTGGAGTAGTAGCCTATCATTGTTTTGAACACGCATGCAACAAGTGAGGAGAAAAGTGATGACTCAAAAGAAGAATTGCAGCAGGTTTTCCATCATTTCCATAACTGCCGTATAAAAATTCTGTTAGGAAAGTTTAATACAATTTGGAGAGAGAAGATATTTTTAAACCGACAGTAGGGAATGAAAGTCTGCATCAGGATACAGATGATAATGATGTTAGAATGGTAAAATTTGTCACACCAAAAATTCAGTAGTGAAGAGCATGATCGTTTCCGGACCGAAACATTCATAAATACACCTGGATATCTTGTGATGGGCAGACCAGATTGAGCATATATTGGTTGATAGATAGGAGACAGTATTCGAGTATACTCTATGTACGATCTTTCAGAGGAGCTGACTTTGATACTGATCACAATCTGGTGGATGCACAAGTTAGGGAAATATTGGCAGTAATTAAACAAGCAGCACAGAAATTTGATGTAGAAAGTTTTAATCTCAGGAAGCTAAATGAGCTGGAATTTAGGAAAGAGTATCAGATTGCGATCTCAAAGAGGTGTGCAGCTTTGGAGAACTTAAGTGATAGCGAGGATATAAATAGGGCTTGGGAGAACACTGAAGAGAATATCAAAACCTCAGCTATGAAGAGAGTAAGGTTGTGCGAATTGAAGCAGCATGAACCATGGTTTGCTGAAGAATATTTACGTTTTTAGATCAAAGGAAGCAGGCTAAAATGCATTGGTTACGAGATCAAAACTAAAACAATGTAGATAATCTAAACAGTACAAGATGTGAAGCTAGTAAACACTTCGAGAACAAAAAGAAGGAATATCTGAAACCTAAAATTGATGTACTTGAAACTAACAGTAAGAACAAGAATATCAGAGGCTTGTATAGGGGCATCAATGACTTTAAGAAGGGTTACCAGCCTAGAACTAATATAGTAAAGGATGGGAAGGGTGATTTGGCTACAGACTCGCACAGTATTTTGGCTAAGTGAAGGAAACATATCTATAAGCTATTGAATATACAACAGGTTAATAACGTTAGGAAGACAGAAATACTTACAGCAGAGCCACTAGTGCCTGAGTCCAGTGTCTTTAAGTTTGAGGTGGCTGTTGAAAGGCTAAGAAGACACAGGTATTAATAAAATTGCAGTAGAACTGATTAAATCAGGGGATGGGACAATTCGTTTTGAGACCCATAAACATATTAATTCCATTTGGAATAAGGAGGAATTGTCTGTGGAGTGGAAGGAGTCCATAATTGTACCTGTCTTTAAGAAGGGTGTTAAAACAGATTGCAGTAATTATGGAGGCTTATCACTTTTGTCAACTACATGCAAAATTTTTTCCAACATCCTGCACTCAAGGTTAACTCCATATGCAGAGGAAATTATTGGAGATCATCAGTGTGGATTTCGTCGCAACTCGTCAATTACCGATTATGCATTCTGCATTCGTCAAATACTTGAGAAAAAATTGGACTACAATGAAGCGGTATATCAGGTATTGATAGAATTAAAAAGAAACTTGTGATTCATTTAGGAATGAGATCTTGTGTAATATTCTCATTGAGTATGGTATCCTCATGAATTTGGCAAAGCTAATAAAAATGTTCCTGAATGAAACCTATAGCAGAGTTCGGGTAGATAAACATTTGTCTGACATGTTTCCTATTAAGAGTTGATTGAAACAAGATGATTTATCGTCATTGGTTTTCAAGTTTGTTTTACAGTATGCCATTACGAGGGTTCAGGGATACCAGAGTGGCATGAAATTAAATAGTACACATCAGGCGTGGCGTCGGTTAATGCTGATGATGTTAATATGATGGGCGGAAGGGTACATACTGTAAAGAAAAACATAGAGGCATTAGTAGTTGCTAGTAAGGAGATGTTGATGTAACTGGGTACATGGTCATTTCTCGAGGTCAGAATGCTGGAGTAAGTCACAGTATAAAGAATTATAATAGTTTCTTTGAAAGGATGGAAGGGTTAAAATATTTAGGAACAAACTTAATGAATCAAAATTCTATTCAGGAAGAAATCACGAGCAGATTGAAGTAAGAGAATGCTGGCAATTTTTCGGTGCAGAACGTTTTGTCTTCCAGTCTGCTGTCCAGAAATATAACGATTAAAATACACAGAAGTATAATTTTGCCTGTTGTTTTTTATGGGTGTGAAATTTGGTCGTTCACACTCAGGGGGAAAGTAGGCTGAGGGTGTTTCAGAGTAGGGTGTTGAGGAGATTATTTGGGTCTAAGAAGTACGAGGTAACAGGAGAGTGGAGAGGAGCATTGTATACAGGGTTTGGGCGGGGATCCATGAGGGAGAGAGAAACCTCTTGGACGATCCAGGCGTAAATGGGAGGATAATATTAAATTGGATCTCCAGGAATTGGGCTATGGGGAATGGACAGAATTTATCTGGCTCAGGATAGGACAGTTGGGGGGGGGGCCCACTTGTAAAAGCCGTAATGAACCTTCGGATTCCACAGAATGCGAGGAGTATTTTGAGTAGCTGTGAACCTGTTAGCTTCTCAAGAAATACTCTGCACCATGGTGCACAGTTCCATTCATTCTCAGACTCGGTACTAGTCGAAGGTGAATGGTCAAATCATGCCCGGCCGCTTCCCTAAAACCGCTCCTAGAAAGAGCGCTGTCACTTGGTAAGTAGAAAGCTGGGTGAATTTCGGAATCGGTGTGGACGTCTTGTAGATAGAAATATCCTTTGTTCATGCCAATAATCGAAATTCGAATGCTACGTCACTTGTAAATTCTATATAAGACCATCCTGTATCCAAACAACTAGGTCTGTCTGTTGCTAAAAACACTGTCCGCTCATTTTGCGTTTTAACATAGTCCATGCTGTTGGCTGCCCATACGCGTGGCGGAGTTTCAGATAGCAAGACGCATCACGCGATATTACGTCACGAAGCGCCGACTTCTTTTCCTGGCCCATGGGGGGGGGGGGCGAGGGTGACTACGGACTTATTAAACAAAAAACCTGCGTTGTAACGCTCCGGCGTCTTACGATTTCAGCTTTCGGCACGTCAACTTGGATTTTTGCACTTGTGCATCTCATTGCAGGCAGGTTGGAATTCTTTTGACAGTAATTTTAGTTGGTGTAACGATGCTGTTTTTGTCCATCTCACCAAGTAGTTGTTGATTTTAATTGTGGAAATTTATAACCTGAGATTTTACCTTTTTATAACGAAACCTGAGCAAATTTCGGACCGGATTAGACATTAACGTGGAAAAGTCGAGTGTACTACAGAAAGGTTTTTACAGCTGTTTTAAGTGTGCCTTGCGTTGTTAGGCCAAACGTGTATTTGTATAACTGGGAAACATTGTTATTGTTTAGTAGTGTTGTTATAAGGAAGCTGTATAACATTGTTATTGTTTAGTAGTGTTGTTATAAGGAAGCTGTATAACA
>Ga0136643_10004902_pt1 | contig 18684 bp, 15 predicted proteins | sample TergutLab28metaG_FD_96883 | JGI IMG/M metagenome (GOLD analysis project Ga0136643, IMG submission 96883) | Labiotermes labralis P1 segment gut microbial communities from Petit-Saut dam, French Guiana - Lab288 P1 (version 3) (version 3) | ecosystem: Host-associated > Arthropoda: Insects >...
AGAACATTTTTAAGGTACAATAAAGTGAGCACTCAATAATTTCATCATACGTTATTTTAACTTTTACTGTAAACGAAATGGGATCGCATTGAGTGCTCACTCAATACGATCCCATTTCGTTTACGGTCGAAACACATTGCCGTAATGTAACCTGACTGTACTGATATATTGTTGTGTATTGCATTATACAAACTCTTGACTACGCTTGTACATGTTTCTCACGCGAGTGTTTTAACCCCGCCACAAAATTCAAATGATTCATGAATAACAGCTGCAATGCACGCACTTAATGGTTACGGTCTACATCAGATATTCGAAATATTGACACTTAAAGTGCCTTGACTCAGTCACACTACGTTACAACGCGTCCCCATCTGCGAAATGACCGACATACACAAATGTCAACTTACCCTGTAAGCGACTTCTTACGTTCGTCAAATACAAAGGTTAAAGTGCGCCACAGATATATCAAAACATCCCTCCCAACTACAGACGATATGGATAATAACTCAAAGCTTTGTATGAAAGAAAAATTACAGAAAGCAGTCCGGCGCAATAAAATTTTATTGGAAAAGCTCTGTATATTTTGTTTTTACAACAGCAGCCACATGTTTCTAGCCTTCGTGGGTAATCATGACGCTATTCATACATAAATAAAAAGGACCCATTAAAATTCGAAAAAACGTAGCTTCTAGTCTATCTAATAACAAAGGACATTCAGTATGGATAAGAAAACAACTAGATGCCACTTTTTGTTATCCTTTATTTCTCCCTTACAAGTTGCTCAACATGTTTCGGGCAACCATGTGCCCATCTTCGTAGCACGAACTCCTCAGTGGATACACCACCTGCTAACCGGTTCTGACAGCCTTCCTGCAGCCACGGCACAATACCAACACGTGGCGATAACACTACGCAGTCGTCAGCTCCTGAAGATGGGCACATGGTTGCCCGAAACATGTTGGGCAACTTGTAAAGGAGAAATAAAGGATAACACAAAGTGACATCTAGTTGGTTTCTTATCCATACTGAATTACGATGCACGGTCAACCACACATCAGATTAACAAAAGACATCTTTGTCTCCGATAATATTAGTTGTATAGGATGCGGCCACAGAAAGTGGCGATTTTCCCATCATCGGTTTGACGAATCGGGTTGAATATAATAAACAAAAATATCACACAGTACCAGCAGTAAAATGCTATTTAATATATACTTTACATTTTCTAAAACTTGGGTATCCTAAGTGGTCTACTTGGCGTGCAGTACATTCATGTAGTTTGACTGACAGTGAAACATTAACTTGGCAACCAACGTTTATCAATAGCTCTAATTTCGACCCTGACGTTCCCTTTCGTCCCTTAACTCGATGATATTTAGAAAAGAACTGTAACTAATGTCCCGCAACGTCGGGGGGGGGGGCAACTTTCGTGTCTTTGTGCAATTAAGGTTAATTTCCTATCAAGGTTACAGGAATGTATGGCATGCCAGGAAGACCAATTAACAGACGCAAATTTTCAAGATGTAAAAGGCGAACAATAAACAACAATTAACCGCTGAACTCTGTAATTTTTTGTGCTTCTTATATTTTATCCATTTCATCAAAAATCGTCATGTTCTACTGCCTCACTCTACACTACCGCCTCTAACTGATAATGAATTATACACAAAAGAATATAATGTGGCAAGTTTTTACGAAAGAACTAAGCAAGTACACTGAAGAGCAGCTGGAGCCCACTTCATTTAAATCACATACAAATTTGGTCTATTAAAGGAGAGAATTCTAACGCCAGAGAAGCCGACGTGTCTAGCACGTAACAAGGGGGTTGGGGATGGGGGGCTTGCCGGAGGTGCAATACCAGAGAACGCCGGACTGAGTATCTTCTTCCGTCCCGCACTAAGGCGACTGCCGCTTACCATTTAATAAGATCACGCAGCACACTTCTGCAGCGCCAAAGCTGTCACCTCCGCCGGACTAAACCTTTCTCATTTTCCACGTTTTCACACACTCGCCTCCAGCAGTAGCTACAAAGACCACCGTTTCTGCTGACTAGATGAGCTGTGTATGTAGTACGAATGACTTGTGATGAAGACAGTGATCCTACAGGCACAGTTTTGTACCTTACAAGGTTTAAGCGATCCCAACAAGAGGCAGGGAACAGGAGGTGCAGAACAACTTGCAAGACAGTCGACTTCACAGAGGCTCAACTGCAGGCACAGGTCCCGTGGGGAGATTTTTATTGAACTGCGTTTCAAACAGTCCCACTCTTTATAAAAGCGACGAATACATTATTGTGCTTATAACAGCCCGCCCCTGCATCCTACCACGAGCCAGCTGAATCCACACCCTCGCACTCTTCTGCATATTCATCCAATATTACTTCCAAACGCAGGCCTATCCCTAAGCACTGCAAACCACTTCTTTCCCTCACGGGATTCAGGCTGAAATATCGCATGTATGTTTTGTGTTGCCTTACGTGCCGCATGTCCAGCCCACCTCATCCTACACGACTTGATTGCCTTAACAACATACAATAAGAATACGAATTACAAAAAAACATCCAATTGCGTTCTATCTTAAGCGTGTTATTTAATGACGCGGAGAATTGGTAAGATTCTACAGCGTCCGCGAAAGACGAATAAATCAGTGTCGATGGAAGGATAATAGTGAGAAGAGAAAGTGTAAGCACTTGAAAGAAAAAAAACATGTCCTACTGCAAATTGGTCCACCACAAATCCCAGCCATGGGAACTAGATCGCAACGACCACGCATGCACATGGCAGGTGCACCTGCGTACGAGTGCGTGCCAGATAAACGACTCCAGTAAACGCGAGACGAAGAAGGCAGCCGTGGGAACCCGAATTTGGTAATAAAAGCTGAAGAGTCAAGTTTCACTGACCGAGGTCAACGCACGGATGTTGGACTAACGGAAAAATCGCTTTTACAAATATTACTGACACAAAATGTCAGGAGTGTTCGACATTAAAAAATAAAAGTTGCAACAAACATGGCGAACACGTTAAGTGCAGGGCGCTTTATTCTATCCGGTCACCATCCTCTCCTACTCTTTTCTTTTTCTGTTACTAATCTGTATCCTTCGCTCTGTAATTCCTTGAGTTACTTAATTTTTCTTCCCGCATTCTCTCTCTGTCTCCCTACCGTTGTTAGGTTTAGTGCAAGTAACAAATTATTCATGTAAAACAAACAAAAGAGGCAATCTACTATGAGGTAACATCAGGAGCGTTCGCGCAACTACTGTTGTGGTGGAAACGCAATAAGTATTATACAGGGGTGCTGATAAGTCCTTAGCCCGACCAGGAAGGAAACAAGCTGCATTCCCCGCATTTTATGGAAATTGGAGGTCCATGACCACATTCACAAGAGTCCAACACGTGTCCCTACCCTAGCCAAATCAATCCATTCCTCTGCCCATCACACTTTTGACAGGCGCAGCTTGTTTCCTTCCTGGTCGGGGTACGGACTTATCAGCACCCCGGTATATATTGGGAGTGTGTGCAGCCTTAGTTATACAGCATGCAATGCGCATGTGCTATATTTGTCATATGCTCGGCTCTTTAATGTTTTTCCACATTACCTCATAAACGGCACGATTTTCGGGGGGGGGGGAACTTACTGAACTTAAAATGCGTGTTTTGATTTTCTCTACAAATTTTGTCTGAAACATTTCTCATTCTAAGAAGAACCGAGCGAGATATGATCAAGATATGATCAAGATATGATCAAGATGTATATCGATCTTCATGTATAGTACTCGGTTGTTGTCAGCTTTTAATAATGCTTGAATTTTCTCGACAGACGTTCGAAAAACACCCAAATGCGAAATTTCACGAAAATATGTCCAGTGGGAGCAGAGATGTTCCATGCGTATACCCGGAAGGACATGACGAAGCTAATAGTCACTTTCAGCAATTCTGTGAATGCGCCTAATATAGGAAAACATACGACAATTTTTTTTTAAACTTGCAATAAACATGAACACAGGCGGAAAACCTGGAACAAATCTACTAAAATGCTTCCATGTGTAAAACTGAATTCAGACGGGATATTTATACGACAAAAGATAGACGCCTTCTTACATAATTTACGAGATAGCAAAAATCACGTAAGAAATCACGTGGGACCGGTCGAAAAGCTCTGTTGTCGACATAGAAGTCTAAGCACTTTGCACAATTGCCTCCCGGGGAATTCCCGGTATGCCAGCAGCATTATCACAGCGCACATTACTTTCCATGGGTGCGTGAGACGGGTGACCGGCGCTACATCACTTCGCGGGTCGCCTAGTGTACGGCCCTCCCTCTGCCGGCAATTTATTAAAGTACTGAAACTGCGCGCGCGTACTGCATGACGTCATGGACAGATAAGCTGATATCCTTTTTTTGATATCGCAGCAGCTCTATCTACAGCTCTGTGCCTCGATGCACAGACGGCAGGCGTTAGTTCTTGGTAGGCCTGTCTGATTTTTCAGCAAGACTGCCTTTTCATATAGTTGTTGGCTTACGGATGGAGAAATCCATTCAGTTACCGTAATTGTTACAAATTTGTTAGAGACATCTTTAATATGCCTGTATAAATCCCAGGGAAGTGACAGGGGGTTACGGAGTTACAAAAACTTTTACAAAGCATATTTTAGCAGTAATTAACGTCAGTAAACCTTATTAACATATCTCAATTTGATAAAAAATATACATTCCGTACGATTAACGCACTGTTCACTAAAGGTAAAGGCAAAGGTAAAGCAATCCAATTACAGGCCAGGACAGGCCCTGTGTGTTCAGGGAGGTTGAGGTTCCCAGATTTCAAGACAGTAGGCACATGAAGGTGGTAAGGTTGTCAGCCCTACGCACCGGCCGCCTTTACCCCCAGGAAATATTCCTGGTACTCATTTCTGTTGTGGGCCGGGTAGCTCAGTCGGTATAGCGATTGACTGCGGGCTGGATGGTCCGGGATCGAATCCCGGTGAGGACGAGATTTCCCGCCCGTCCAGACCGGCCCTGGGGCCCACCCAGCCTCCTGTAAAATGGGTACCGGGTCTTTCCCGGGGGTAAAGTGCGGCCGGGGCGTGTTGCTGACCACTCACCCACTTTCAGTGCCGCGGTCATGGAAGACTAGAGCTATACCTCTACCCACCCTCTGGGCCACAGCGGGCCTGTAACGGGATCACTTTACCTTTCTCATTTCTGTTAAGAGGCTGAGTCAAGCCCCAAGACCATAGTGCGGCCGCAAGGATTATGCCAATGAGAAACTGCAATCGAACCCGCGACGTTGCGACTTGAAGCGCAGTGCCTCAACCAACTGCGACACCGTGTAGCCCCAACCGTTAATTAGCAACAGAAGTGACATACTGCAAGGATTGTACTGTACAAGTAAACGAGTATTATAATGCAATATCTACGGGTGGTCGAGATGGCCCGAATATGTAGGAAGAGCAGAATGATAAATATACATTATTTCTCACGTAGAATAATAAATATATTTGTTGTCCACGATTTTGTATATCTTGCTGGTTGCATTATCGGATCGAAACAAAATGAGTCAGTTGAAGTCCTGCAACACGGCCAACGACAGGTATTTCTCTGCTGCTCGCCTTGCAGTACCTTCTGCTTTCGTCTGAATATGCGGCGGCGAATCAAACACGTCCGCATGCCAAGAAAATTCGTCTCGCTTGCCACTTTGGGCTCGCGTTCCAAACGTTTCCCAACCTTATTTTGGGCAGCCCCCTGGAATTTGACCTATTATAAACAACACCAACCCATGCCCCTATGTTGGAGAACAGTCATCACTACACACACGTAACACCGCGCACCCCAGTAATTATATCTAACACAATTCAGCCCTTTAATTAAATCTGAAACGTAATTTCATGGTATATATAATTCTGGCTTTCAAATACGGGCTGCTAAGTTTTGGGAATAACTGGTAAATGTGCCTATCCTAAGGAAAACTTGGAATTAATAACAAACTAGACCAGCGGGTGTCCGAAGATGGTGATATATATTTACAAGATTTGTCACGAGCCACAGAGAGCAAACATCTTCAAAAATTCAACTGTCGGATACCACGTAAGTCCGTATATAAGGTGCCTCGGAATAAAATGCGACTACAGCTCTCCCACTAGGTTATTCAGGGGAGGGGGGGGGAGTCAAAGTCATAAATGTAATCAAGACACTGAAAACGTTTCAGACAGGCAGATATAAAAACTGAAAACAGTAAGTAACTGACCCCACGTAACTCTGTACATAATTCAATATAGCCAAATGCAGCTCTGTGAGTCTCTGTTATTGGGAAATGACAGGTCACTGACGTGTTACTGAGAAATGCATTACGGCCTCGCTTACAAGGCGGACCCTCATTTTCAGTGCGGCTATTTCCGAAAGAAATTTCGCATTACATTCGAGTTTACAGGTTAAGTGCGCAGTTACCTATACGCATACCTAATTGATACCCTACCTTTACTCTGGCCAGTGACCTTATCCCTCAGCACGTTGATCTGGTGTACTCGTCCGAACTCCTCGAACATCTTACGGAGATCATTTTCGTCCATGGAGCGCGGAATCTGACCTACAAACATTTTGATGAAGTCTGGATCCGGCTGCTCTGAACTGTTGACACCAGTACTGCCACTGCTGCTGTTCGTCATGTTGTTCACGGGGTTGTTCATCGCGTTACTGCAACAAAACCAATACAAACAACTGTCACTTTATGGTATACCACGTGCGGGTAACTTTCACTGAATCAAAATGAAATTAACCCTTTAAACGCCAAGTTAAATCCCATCTACAAACTGCTGGCATTATTAGGAGCTCACCATATTCTCCACGTTAGCAGGGTAAGGGTTAAATTAAACGACGGTCTACTACAACTACATTTACTGTAAGGATAAGACATGCAAAGTACTGCACGCATAACGTAACACTGAGAAGCATTCGCGTAACCACTGCTGTCGTGTAAAAGCAATAATACATATTCCGAGTGTGTGTTAGTAGCATTACGTATCAGCACGCAAAGCGCATGCGCCTTATTATATTGTCTTCAGAGGTCTATGAGGCTCTCCCATATTTTTCCACATTATCTAACAAGCGGCACGATTTTCAGATAAAATTAATTAAACATAAAATAGCGCATGCGCCTTATTATATTGTCTTCAGAGGTCTATCAGGTTCTAGCACATTTTTCAACATTATCTAATAAACGGCGCGATTTTCAGATAAAATTAATTAAACATAAAATGCGTGTTTTGATTCTTTCTACGACTTCCGTCTGAAACATTTTTCACTCTACGAAGAACCGAGCGAGATGTGATAATAAATGTATATTTGCATTCATGTAAATACCCGTTATTCTTGTCGGATATTAATGAAACACGAATCTTCTCGACCGATTTTCGAAAAATACACATACAACACAAATTCCACATAAAGCGGCCTGGGATCGAACTAAGGTACCCGCGTTGAGAGGCTTGCAACTAACCGCCTTATCCCTGGCACGGCCCAGGGCCACAAACAATGACGGAAATTTGGTATTAGCGGTGCTGAACTTTCCGGTCTTCTACTACCGTCAATTACGTGTTAAAAGACAAATGGACGAATAGATTTGCGTAGACAGAGCAGTTTTCCAGTTTCTACAGGGGGTAAGTCCTCTCAGCATGTGTAACAAACGCGGCAGCAGTTGGAGTACAGTGATAAGAATGCTGCACATGCTACGTTAGAAATATGGTAATTATAGCGTCCACTAGCGTGAAGCGAGTGACGATGTGTTGTCAACGCACACAGCCTCAAAACACCTGACACCGAAGAGTGCGGTTTCCTTTCAACAACGACCATACGAGGTAGGGCAGTGTGATAACCATGACAACCACAAGACGCGAGGGTTCAAACGCTTATGAACTTACACTGCATGTCATTCTAGGAGGGAAAAAAACGTGCAATGGTATCATCACACTTGTCACCAAGCATATGAACTGCTGATCCCACCGGCCGCGCGATGTAAGGGGTGGGATTGGGGCCGTTCGTTTGCTGGGACTGCGGGTTCGAATCCCGCCCGGGGCATGGATGTCTGTCTGTTGTGACTGTTGTGTGTTGTCGGGTAGAAGCAGACTCCAGTTGAAATGTGATGGCACACGGTGACGTACGGGAGGGGGAGTGAAGGGGAAACTGGCGAAAGGAGTGGGTAGCCAGTACCCTTCACATTACCTCGGAACATCGTGTGTCCAGCATTACTACCGCTGATGCGCACACCTCGGCTGCCAGTATTCGACTGAACTAACGCCCCCGCCGATTTAAATGGACTCGTCCGTTTCGCCGAAAGACGAAATCTGGTTTCTGCGAGTGTGCCTTCCCATTTCAATTGGCCTGTATCTGTGACGAGCCGATCACTCGTCCAGAGCAGTCCTACCGATTATGGGGCGTCTGAGTGTGATCTCGAAACCTCAACAATGAGCAGGCCCTGGCCCACTAGGGACTGTCCAGCTATGAAGAAAATGTATATACACTACGCTGGTGGGATCAACATGTTCAGTAGGCGGAAGAAGACTTATTAAGCAGCAACTGATAATACTGATGATGATGATGATGATGATGGCGACTACTACATGTGAGACTTCAGGGACTCACAGCGGTGTTGGTGAAGATTCGATTCTTCTTGAATGTGACGCTATGAAGAATGGTAAGTATTTACCAAGTTTTACAACGATGCTGAAGCCTTCCAACTCCAGGACCAGTGTTCTTGGACTACCTGATCCTGAGCTTACGGAATTTACTACCCTTCGGGACGGCGGTTACTATTCACTGATCGGCAGGGCGTAGTATCACACAGGCCTGTATCTCCATGAGTAGAGCTTGTTATTCTTGGCAGTGTTGTCATTGATCTTGGACTTTTCATTGTTGTACACTGTTGGACATTGTTGTGTTATAAACAACTATTTCATTACAAGCAATTTCCGTCTTCAGTACCCACTTCACTGTCTTCCATCACATTTTCTTCATCCCCACTAACGTGCACTAATGGTTTAAAATTATTTTTCTTCTTCACATTGTTTCTGTTTTAATGAATGGCCCTCTCATTAGGTCGAACTAAACATGCGTGTGTGTGTGTACGTACGTATGTGTGTATGTATGTATTATGTATGTATATATGTATGTGTGTGTATGTTGTATGTATGTATGTATGTATGTGTGTATGTACGTACGTATGTGTGTGTATGTATGTATATATGTATGTACGTATGAATGTATGTGTGTATGTATGTATGTACGTATGTATGTGTGTGTATGTTGTATGTATGTGTATGTATGTGTGTATGTATGCTTGTATGTATGTGTGTATGTATGTATGTATGTATGTACGTATGTATGTATATATGTATGTGTGTGTATGTTGTATGTATGTGTATGTATGTGTGTATGTATGCTTGTATGTATGTGTGTATGTATGTATGTGTGTGTGTTTTTAGGTATGTATATATGTACGTATGAATGAATGAATTCTTTTTCCTGTGGCGCTGCGGCCCAACGCGCGCCACATGGCCTCACCATTCTTCAGGTTTCTAGATCACACACAACGACGCACCACACTCCTCTGGACGACTGATCAGCTCGTCGCAGAAACCTCCACCAACCAACACACAACACTCAAAAGACAGAAACATCCATGACGCCGGTGGGATTAGAACCCACAATCCCAGCAGGCGAGCGGCCACAGACTAACTCCTTAGACCGCTCGGCAACCGGGACCGGAGAATGAATTAATTATACTAAGTAATGTATTAAGTGTCGTTAAGGTGCTATACTACAAACTGGAAGGTCGCTGGTTCGATTCCAGATGGTGTCATTGGAATTTTTCATCGACATAATCCTTCCGATCGTACTATGGCCCTGGGGTCGACTCAACCTCTTACAGAAATGTACACCAGGAGTATTTCCTGGGGGTAAAAGCGGCCGGTGCGTAAGGCTGACAACCTTACAACCATCCTGCGCCATTGTCATGTAACCTGGGAACCATAACTTCCTGGAACCCTCTGGGCACCTCGGGTCTATAACGGGACTGATTTTTTTAATGTACTAAGTAATACCGGTGACTATTGGAGAAAAGTTTCGTAACATTAACCCAAATCTTGAAAATACATGGTCCATAGCACCCTCTATTTATTTTAAATGTTACTTTGTGTGTGTGTTTTTTTTTTAATTGTCAATATTCCCTTGTGAAATTTCCTTTACACTTGTAAACGATTTCTCCAATACTTCCAATTTAAATATTAATTACTGAAATTAGTACTTAGTACTGGAATACCAATTTCAAAATTAAACACGATAATACTGCACATTCCACCTCTAGATACTCCCAACACACACAAAACCCGTCACCAATCCATTCTTACACATCCTTCATAAAATAATCCAGCGGTTATGTAGCAATACAAAGTTCAAATATCTTCCAATCAGCACCGCACATTCAACATTATCCAAACACTTTTCGGCCCAGTACCGTAGATGGTATTAAACTGATCAATCTGCCGAAGCTACAACGGGTGGAACTTTCCCTTCACGTCTCACACCCGCCTTCTTATGTTGTGTCGATTACGAACATGAGCAACTTCATAAATTTACATTTACCCAGAGAGGTAAGTTTGCCGAGAAACGGTGCGGTAAGCTCTCAGTTTCACGGTAAATATGAACATCATCTTACAGACACATAGAGCGGTGTAATGGAACCCTCCCACCCCGACTTGCTCACAGATACTGGAACGAATCTTCCCTAAAGCTAAATTTTGGTTAATGCCTTTATTATGTAAATCTTACCCTATAGACGACCGTGAAGATGCAGGTAACAAAAGACGACTCAATTAGTCAGGTTATGATACGGTGGAGAGCCAAAGGGCACGAGACATCTCGACATAATATCTCAAACGTTTCCGCCATCTCTGAGTGGATGATTCCTTCCTTAACCAACCCGAAACCAGAGAAATGGAAAAGTTTCAGACCGTTCAAATTGCGGGCTATGTGGTTTACAGGGTTAAGATTACGATATTCTGAGTTCTGATACCGTGTAGTCTGCAACAGCGGTAACGGTGTTTCGGAGTAATCTCTGACTCCATCTTCACATAAGAACGAAACCTTCTTTTACTGTATAGGTATACTATATACAGTAAAAGCAGCTACACACTTCCTAACCACACCAAACGAAACCTTCGTAGAAATCGCCTATAAAATAGACTACACGGCGTCACGCACCAAAAGACAATGATGTAAATATTCATCGCTGGGAGATGATCACACATAATGTATGAAACTTTCAAAACCCACTGGACGAAAAGAATCCCAGTGATCAAACAAGTTAAAAAACCCATTAAAATTAATTGGTCAATTAACCCCAAACCCAAACCAACTAACAAAAAACGAACCTACGAACAACCTAGACACAAACGACAGTAGCCAAGGAGCACATTTAAACTGCTAATACACTTAACCAAAACTACGTCACTTAATGTGTCCCAAGCCAACCTACAAAATCTATGGCTATCTTCTGTACATGACACTCAGTTGATCAACCAACTTCATGTTCACACTCAGTCCGAAAGGTCACAACCGTATTCACAAAATTTCGAAAATAAATCCTATTCTAAGCCAATTCATACTAGTTCATAGTCTTCAAACATATTTTCCTAAAAACTCATTTCAACATAACGTTGATTAATACAAGAAGATTATTTGTTTGCTTTTCAATCACAATTTAGACGCGTTCCTTTCGCCCATCACATCACAGCACCTATTTTATATAGCAGAAGAGAGCGAGAGAGAGAGAGAGAGAGTGGGGTTAAAAGTAATTAAGGGTGAAGGCCTGGCACATTAGCCCACATGGGCACTTGATAACTTCAATCTTTTCTTCCACACTAGTTCGAGTTGAGAGGCCTGTATCACGACCCGGCCACTTGCTTTCCACAGAACGGCGTATGCCATTTACTGGATAGGTGACCGAATGGGTACCGGTGACCGAACGGGTCCCAAGGAAGACGTTGCCGCGACGGGGAGAAAAACAGATTCGACGGCGCCAGCAACCAAACCTAGACTCTACAATCGTCCACGTCGCAGCCTAGCCAACATAATGAATGACGACCAGACGTAATAAAACAAACTGCAGACTGTAATGAGCAATTATATATATATATATATGATTGGACAAGGATACCAACCACCAGGCAAAAGAAAATATAAAACATAAAACCCAGACCAGTACATGAGAAAAGAAAGGCAAAACAATAAGATTTTACCGCCAATTTCGCGTCTATAAGAAGGGTGAGAAAAATCATCAATGAAAATTCTGGCATGCTTACGTAAGTTCGAAAAGACGTGCGACAGATCACACTGGATGGCCAGCTGTGATCTGTACAAAATATTTTAAAAGATTTACAATATTCAAATACTGTTATTTTCAACTAAAACACGCACATATGCTTTTTCATGAATTCGGTGTTTTGGTACATTATGAATTAGCCAACAAGGGAAAAGTTGTTGGATTTGATGTAAACACGTCAAATAGGAGGATACTTAGAGCAGCGGCGAATACAGATTGATGTTGCTAGAGCCTGCAAGCATACATACATAAATACATACATACATACGTAGTACGTAGATACATATATACATACATACACGCACCCATACACACACACACACACATATATATATATATATACACGCACCCATATATACATACATACATACGTAGTACGTACGTACATACATACATATACACATACATACGTACGTAGTATGTACATACATATATACATTCACGCACCCATACAAACATAAACACATACATACATACACACACACACATACGTAGTACGTAGTACATACATACATAAATACATACATACACGCACCCATACATATATATATATACGTACATACATACACACACACATATGTAGTACGTGCGTACGTACATACATACAAACATACACGCACCCATACATACACATACACACACACACAACTCCTGATACAGCGCCACCGTCTATTCACGCCCATGGAAGTCTGTGAACATAAATTCCTTGTTAACACAGTATTTCGATATAGCGCCACCCTCGACATACCGTCATAAAATGCGGTGAACAAACAGTGGCGGGTATATCGGGTTTGACTGTGTGTACGTGTGTGCATGAACGCATACATACAGTACATACATACGAGTACACACGATACGCAACATACACACAAACAAAAACAGCGGGAATAAAAATCGGTGAACAAAGTTTGCGAAGCATGTGGTCAAAAAGAATAATGGCGCTATGTATTTGCATTTGTAATAGTGTATTATTCCCTCCTTAAATTTTTCGGTAATATACAACGTGACTGTAAAACCGAAATCAGCAATAACCCAGACGAAGAACGGGTACTACTTGAAAAATAAAAGACCAACTTGATGTCACTTGCTATTTTTATTTCACTTTTACGTACTCAACATGTTTCGGACATCAATATATCCATCATCAGGAGCTTGCGACAGTGCTGTTAAATTACCACATCGGTCGTTTTGTTCTCGGTTCGTTGTATGTTGGAGTATTGGTGCGGCTGGGTTTGAGTAGTGTCCGTGTTGCAGGCTGAAGCAAGCTTCAGCCTGCAACACGTACACTACTCAAACCCAGTAGCATCAAATCTCCAACATACAACGAACCACGACCAATGTGGTAATTTAACAGCACAGTCGCAAGCTCCTGATGATGGATATATTGATGTCCGAAACATGTTGAGTACGTAAGAAGTGAAATAAAAATAGCAAGTGACATCAAGTTGGTCTTTTATTCTTCAACTATCACAATGATGCACGGTCCAATAAACATAAGATTCAACGGGAACTACGACCAGAACACAAAATTTTACAGACGGAATAAATTTAAAAAACTGCAGGGCTCCGCTTTGCATTCCAGACGGCGCTCACTCACCTTCATTAACAGAGAAGTTCCTAGAATACACTTCTGAATTTGACCGCTTCAAGTGGACAATAACGCCAACCATTTTCCAATTTTGAAACAGCCCTCTGTTACCGCTGCCAACACAACACAACATACATGACACATGGCAACACTGCAGCTATGAACCGCCCGGCTGTAGTATCAATAATGAAGACAAGCACCAATCGTTGTATAGCGACTCATCATCAAGTAAATAAAAGCGCTGATACTGCCGGAACAAGCCGTTCTATTATCGTTCGTGTCCACCATGGACTCGCATGGAAATGAAATACTGTCACTTGAAAACAAGTGGCGATGGAACAGCAGCGCGCCCAGATTTCACGCGACGCTTTACTGCACTGACCCACACTCCTGGCGTGATTAACTCGAGTAAAAAAAAATAATTAAAAATTAACCTGGCCTTTGTTTAAAAATTCAGTTCGTACCGCGCAGTAAACTCTTCTTTAAATTTACAACAAGGCTGAAACGACTTTCTTTCGTTACGAAAAAAGAAGCTGTGGGTAACTTATTAGGGAGTAACTCTTATACAGGGTGTCTCAGAAGGAATAGTAAATATTTTACGAGGTGGTAGTATGGACATTTCCGAGTAAACAAGTTCGTATAAACATGTGTCCAGTGGAGATACAGCTGTTTGAATGTTACGCATAAAAAGCCTTACAAAAGGTATGAAGGAAAGACATATGACATATTGATTGCATTTATTGGTTATGTAAATTGTCTCAATAAATTGCAACAGTTCACAGTAAGTGTTCAAAAATCCCACCATAGACTTCAATGCACTTTTCAACCCTCTTGGCAACAGTACGTGTAGCTCTCTTGAGGTCGTCTTGGCGTTCTTGCTTCATGAGGGCAGCACTATTCATAATGCGAGCGGCCAATTCGTCTCTTGTGTTTACTTTTTCTTTGTAGACTTCGCTTATCATCCATCCCCACAGACAAGAATCTGATCTGTACGCGCCAACTTCAAACAGCTGTATCTTCACACCCATTGAAAATTGGACACATGTTTATATGAACTTATTTACTCGGAACAGTCCATACTGCCACCTCCTAAAATGTTTACTATTTCCTCCTGAAACACCCTGTACAAATATAACTGTCTTCTCTTGGGCTGACATTCACGATCTACTTTGAACATATGTGCTCTTCTGCGGTGGGCCCTTTATACTGATTGGGAAACGTTCGCACGTACAGTAACGGAATTGTTTTGGAATTACTGCATTAATAGAAATTACCGTTGGTAACTTCCCAACTATTCCACTTACTATAACCTAACCCAACAAATGCACACAACTGTATTTCAGTTACAAAAACATCACGGCAATGTACGTATAACGTAACAATGTGGCGCGTTCGTGCAACCATTGTTGCTTTGGAAAAGAAATAAATTAATATATTATGACAGTGTGTTTGTTTCCTTCGGTATCCAGCATGGAATGCTCATACGCCATATTGTCCTCAACGGCCCGCCCGGCTCTACAATATTTTCCCATTTTACCCCACAAACGGCACGAATTTCAAAACAAGTTACTCAACATAAAACGTGTTTTTTATTTTCTCTACAACTTTTATCTGAAACATTTCTCATTCTAAGAAGTATTCAGCAAGCTATGATGAAAAAGGTGTATCGGTTTTCATGTAAAGTACCGGCTATTCTTGTCGGATCTTATTAACACTGGAATTTTCTCAACAGACACAAATATCACATTTCCTGAAAATCCGTCCAGCGAAAACAGAGTTGTTCTACGTGGACGGACGGACAGGCCGACGGGTCGAAGCTAATATTCGCTCTTGACAATTGTACGGACGTCTCCCCCCCACCCCCCTCTCCAAAACAGTTAATGTTCTACATTACAGCAATGACTGTTTGTTCTCATATCCAGACATAGCAATACACTTTAAGATGACTATTCTTGCTCTTCAAGCATACCAATTAAAAAGATCGCTATTCAAATGCGAACTACGGGGTACTTATACGTAAAGAAAACCAGCGAAAATTCAAGGTTGCTGAAGTCAGTTAATAATCTTATACATCAAAGCAGCAGGTGCCTAATAAATTTCTCGAATGCATCCCTATTTTTTTCCTTTTTAACTAGCGCGAAGTGTTACTGAAAGGCCTTCGTTAACCTAAACGAAAGGCACGTTATATTTACACTCACTAAGCACGGCAGGAGCGAAATCAAACAGTGCAGAGTCCTCTATATGATGATGATGATAGGAAGCGGAGTGTTTACTGAGGACAGGTGCAAAGTATTCGACGTCTGTTACAAGCGCTCATCACTAGATACCATCGTGAATAAGTTCAATAAGTCCATACAGAAGCATCGTATATTCAGTCCAATCCCCACATCACACCCGATGTTCCATCCAGCCCACACACTACCACCCTACGTTCTGTCTAGTCCACACAGAAGCACCGTATATTCAGTCCAATCCACAAATAACACCCGATGTCCCATCCAGTCCACACACCATCACCAACCTAGGTTCAGCCCAGTCCACACATAAGCACCACATATTCAGCCCAGTCCACACATCACACCCGATGTTCCATCCAGTCCACACACCACCACCCTACGTTCAGTCCAGTCCACACATTAGCACCGCATGTTCAGTCCAGTCCACACACCACACCCGATGTTCCATCCAGTCCACACACTACCACCCTACGTTCAGCCCAGTCCACACATAAGCACCGTATATTCAGTCCAGTCCACACATCACACCCGACGTTCCATCCAGTCCACACACCACCACCCTACGTTCAGTCCAGTCCACACACCACACCCGATGTTCCATCCAGTCCACACACCACCACCCTACGTTCAGTCCAGCCCACACATAAGCACCGCATATTCAGTCCAGTCCACACATCACACCCGATGTTCCATCCAGTCCACACACCACCACCCTACGTTCAGTCCAGTCCACACATTAACACCGCATTTTCAGTCCAGTCCACATATCACACCCAATGTCCCATCCAGTCCACACACCACCACCCTACGTTCAGTCCAGTCCACACATAAGCACCGCATATTCAGTCCAGTCCACACATCACACCCGATGTCCCATCCAGTCCACACACCACCACCCTACGTTTAGTCCAGTCCACACATTAACACCCTATATTCCGTCCAGTCCATACAATAACATTAAATGTAATTAACACCCTTTACAATATTCGCCTACACGCCCATACAGGCTTATGCCAGGACATCGAAGGTAATCACCTTCCTTTTAGACTTCTGATCAAACTTACGAATGATTTTCTGTTTTTCACCCTGCCGGCCATACTTCCTGCCCAACATGTGCCGTTTCACCCAATCACAGTACCTGCAACACAGCAAACGGCAGTCATGTCCTCAAAATCATCCGCTTCTTCCTACTTCCGATCTCCCAGAGTCAATTTTCCTCGCCCATCTGTTGCACATGTTGACAAACGTAAAAGGGAACAGACGAACGCCATATTGAAGAAACAGTGTAAGACGTGTCCTTGTGTTTAAGTATGCACCACGGTGCAAGGAAGTGTGGAGGAATAGAGTTACACCTCCACGCATTCTTAACTTCGGCACTAGACGCCGTGAGCGGCAAGTTCCATTCCACGGGAGTTTGATCTAAGTTTCAGAATTGCGCACCAGGTTTAATTATTACATTTCCCCGACAAACCTTTCACCGACCAATATTTTTGGGCCACCGTTTGACGTCCAAATGGTAAAGACGTTTTACAACTCTGCTAAAAGCCTTCTTTAGTTCGTCTGTCATGAAAGTGACGGCAGGCTTACCAGTGCTCTTTGTTTCGGAACGTACAGTGAGGCCTGCCACACTCAACTGCACTTGTAGGTTGTCTGTCTGACGTAGAATTTTGCTGGGTCTCGTCAGCAGGCCCATCTCAAAGCAAATAACCTAACATACTATTTAATTAGTATACCAACTGATGCACATACATAAAAATTCCACATTAAAACATTAAAATTGCTCCGACATGTTTCGATCCTAAGATCATAATCAGGGAGCTGCAATTTCCTCGCTAAAGTCACTATTACAACTAGTCACTGATTAATTTCGTTGTATAAACAGGGTGTTGTGGCAGCATGTCTTATTGTGTGAGGTTATGTTGTTGAGAGTGCCCGACTACGGGTGTGCGTTCTGTGCTCAGCTGCGTGATACTAACATAACTCACCACCGCTGCCTTACACATTCCTTTGCGATTACTTAAGTCTCCCATCCATCCAGCCCCACGACATACTTACTTACTTACTCCATGGTGCAGAGTCCTTCTTGAGAAGCCAACTGGTTTGCAGCTAGTCAAGAAATTCCACACATTTCACGGAACCCGAAGGTTCATTACCGCACTCACAAGCGTCCGCCATCTGTCTCTATCCTGGGCCAGCACAATCCAGTCCATATACCCACATCCCACATCCTGGAGATCCATCCTAATATTATCCACCTATCTACGCCTGGGTCTCCCCAGTAGTCTCTCTCTTTCCCTCCGTTTTCCCAACCAAGACCCTACACACACCCCTCTCCTCACCCATACACGCCACATGCCCAGCCCATCTCAGTCTTCTCGATTTTATCACCCGCACAATATTGGGTGAGGAGTACAGATCACTTAGCTCCTCGTTATGCAGTCTCCTCCATTCCCCCGTTACCTCGTCCCTCCTAGGTCCAAATATTCTCCT
>Ga0136643_10004906_pt1:5000-18676 | contig 18676 bp, 9 predicted proteins | sample TergutLab28metaG_FD_96883 | JGI IMG/M metagenome (GOLD analysis project Ga0136643, IMG submission 96883) | Labiotermes labralis P1 segment gut microbial communities from Petit-Saut dam, French Guiana - Lab288 P1 (version 3) (version 3) | ecosystem: Host-associated > Arthropoda...
GAGAAATTGCCGCATCACACGGCGTTCTCCACAGCCCTGATTATTCCTTGCCTGATAGTCGAGTGATTTAAGAAAATGGAATCGGTGATATTTCATTGATTTCATGTCACGCCAAAGTAAAGTACAAAGTCCCACTTAAGGTATACCTCTCTCTTTCTGTGTTCTACAGCTCGGTCAAAAGCTTCGGAAACTCTTAATTGGTGAGTTTATTGATCGGTTTGCTGTTTAGACTTCCCAAACGGGGACAACCATCGTGGCTTAAAGCGAGGATAGGCAATCACGAGGTAAAATCGAACACAGGTCTTTTCCCATCATACAGAACGAGCAATATTTACAAATTCGGTGTCCCAGTTTGCAGTGCTTTGCTTCAAGAACGAGCTGGCGCTAGAACAAATTCTTACGAGAAATATCTCCTTGTATTCACTTCTAGATTTTTTGACCTTCATCTGTTTATACAATTTATTTTTAATACCATTTACGCTAAAGTCGCTTGAATTTTGCACACTTCATGTATTGTGGCGTAATATAATGGACGGCGCTCGGCTTTCTGCCCACAGAGTACATGTCACTGGCAGGTTGATTGCTTCAGACTGTAGATGCTGATATTTCAAGTAATGTAGAGGCCTGTTACATCTTACAGTGAAATTTAGGACGAGCTTAGACCTAATCTTGGCATAAAAATCTTTCATATAGAGTACTGAGAAACTGAAGAAAAAACGCAGTTGTAATTTTAACAGCTTAAGAATCTAGAATTTCACTTTCTGGATTGAATAAGGCTTTTTAATTACGTAAGTATTTTCGAGTAGCTATTTATGTTTAACAAACTTCATGCATATTTTGGCCTAAGAGAGAAAAGGTAAGAGGAGAGTAACGGTGAAGGAATAGTTCTCCCTACAACATGCCACGAAAGCTCAGAGGGGGAATAGAGGTATAGTCCTACTCTTTCTTTAACCTTGGCGCTAGATGGGATGGGTGGTCAACGCCACTCCCTGGTCGCTTTACCCCCGGAAAAGACCCGGTAACCATTGTATAAGAGGCTGGGTGAGTCCCAGTGCCGGTCTGGACGGGTGCAGAAAATTTCGCCTCCACCGGAATTCGAATCCCCGGACCGCAGAGCTGGTAGCGAGTGAGCTATCCCGGCCCCAGTAAGAGGATAGAGAAAACTAAATAATGAGGAGTTTATTGATGTGTACTCCTCCGCAAACATTATTCGGGGTCGAAGGTATGAGAATGAGATGGGCGGGGAATGTAGCACGTATGGTGGAGATGAGAGATGTATACAGGATTTTGGTGGCTAAATCTGAGGGAAAGAGACCCCTTGGAAGAACCAGTCTTAGGTGGGAGAATATTATTGAGATGGATCTTCAGAAAATGGGATGTGAGGCCATGGACTGGAATGATTTCGATAGGAATAGGTTTCGGGCAGTTGTGAATGCGGTAATGAACCTTCGGGTTCCATAAAATGCGGGGAATTTCTTGACTAGCTGACAACCGGTTAGCTTCTCGAGAATGACTCTGCTCCGTGGAGTGAGTAAGTATGTAATTAAGTAAGTGAATATGTAAGTTAAGTTAAGTAAGTAATTTTATGCAGCACGTTCCTTATTAAGACGCTACGAGTTGCTCAGCCGGTGAATAACATTCCATTTATGAGAGCTGCATATTTGCAACTATGTACGCAGCAGCTACAAGTAGGACGCCGTGCCTCTTAACTAACTCGTTCGCACCGCTGTCGTATAGCCACTGTAATTAGTGGAAGTTTTCTACAGTATTATGCATGTTGTACTTGTTGCAAATCGGTCCACTTTTATGGTCTAGGTGTGGCAGGGCAGAGCTTAGTGTAAGATTGCGGGTTTGTCGCGTGTATCTCTTTGAAGTTTCACCGGCCACACCTCAGAATGAATAATTGACATACATTGTAGTAATGTGAACTGGGCGAACTTTAATTGTAACGGAGGTATTAATGACGTTGTTAAATCCTGGTTAAAAACAACGACGTTTAACTTTTTTTACCCATGTCGCAACAGCCCCCAGTGGGCCAGGGCCTCCTCAATTGCGAGGCTTCACGACCACACTCAGACACACCACACTCGGTAGGACTCCTCTGGACGAGTGATCAGCCCGACGCAGAGACCTTTACCTGACAACACACAACACTCACAACAGACAGACAGACATGCCCCCGGCGGGATTCGAACCCGAAATCCCAGCATGCGAGCGGCCGCAGACCGACGCCTTAGACCGCGCGGCCGCTGGGGTCGGCGGTTTCATTAGTACTGTAAAGATTTAAAAAAAAACACGCGTCCTGCTAATGACTTACACACATTTATTATTGCAACATAATTCAGAAATGCAGTGACACGAACCAAATAGTTTACTATAGCAATGACCCTCTGAACGAATCTGGTTCGTATCTGTATCATGACACCGAGTATCTAGAACAAGGCTGTGTGTTAGTTTGCTTCAGTCTGTTTAGCAGAGTTCTGTGAGAGAGGCTTCGAATAATAAATTATCGCCTTTTTGTTTAAAGCCATGGGTACTTAATATTTAAGAACGTCTTCCCATATCATTCCGTGTGGTGTGACGTGTACAGTTATAGCAGCGTCGTTGAACAGCACAAGAATAAACCCAACCTCAAATTCGCGTAAAATTTAACAAATTCTCTGACAGTCTTTTTTTTATGTTTTCCATCCCGAAGTGTTATAACATATAAATACAACACGACAGGCGATAACACAACACTTTATTCATATACAAAAATGGTATATTTTGTCAGGACGACATGTTTCGACCTTATAAGTTCATCCTCAGACCCTCCAAGAAGACATCCAAGAGTTGTTTATGTTCCATTGTATTGTGGGATCCCAAATGCTTACAAGTTTTTGTTAGAGAAGTGTAAAATACATAAGTTTGTATATGTTGAACTTGTGTAACGACTTTGACATAAAATTGGAACCTTATCTGGAACGGCAGTATATTAAAATCACTGTGTATAAAATGTATAGAAATTAGTTTAAAATTAGTCAAGTTAAATATAGTAAATTAAAAGCTACCGTATATAAAAGACAGCTTTACTTTGTAGTATTTAGAAAGTGAACTTTATGGGGCTGGTATGCAGGAGCATATGCTCCTGCATACCAGCCCTATAAAGTTGCAGATAAGGTTCCAATTATATGTCAAAGAGTCACACAAGTTCAACATATACAAAATTATGTATTTTACACTTCTCTAAAAAAAAACCTTGTAACCATTTGGGATCCCACAATGCAATGAAACATAAACAACTCTTGGATGTCTTCTTGGAGAGCCTGAGGATGACCCTATAAGGTCGAAAGTTGTCGCCTTGACAAAATATACTATTTTTGTATATAAATGAAGTGTTGTGTTATCGACTGACATGTTGTATTTGTATCTCTGACAGTCGTTTACTATGGAATTGCAAGTGCAGGTAAATCTAGCTGTAACTTGATACTGTTGTTAAATATACATAGACAGACAGACAGACGTGCCATCAGTCCATCATTACTTGTGCTCACACATCCATTGACAATAAATATAATCTGAAACTAATAGTCAGCTTGAACCTATGAATTTGTCAGCTAGGCGTACGTGTAGATTCAGTTCACAGTGCGACTGTTTGTGGAGACTGTACCTGCAGCGTCACTGTGTGTTGGCATGAGGGAGATTAGTGAGCGATAAATCAATATTTAGTAGAGCCGCTGCCAGGTAGCAAGGCGCCACTGCCGTCAGGTCCGTCAAAAACGACACTAAAACATTGGTAACAAAATTCTAAGGGGCGCCCTGTGCATAGCATTTTGCCGACTCCTAGAACGATCATATGGCTCGGTAGGGAATAAATTGCTTTCCTTAAGTACCGGGTTTCTAATGCCACCAGTTTCGGCTGACCAGGACAGTGACCTGAAGTGAATCTGGATGATCATTTGGAATTCACAGTGCGTAATTACCTGTCCCCCTTCGATATGAAATAATCCCCCAGGTTAACGCAACAACGTACAGTAACATGAAATGAAACTGTTCAAAAATGGCCTAACTCTTACTGCTCTTTAGGACGAGGTCGCAAAATTGCGAAGAGATGCTATTAGTTTCGTGTCTGTCTTTCTGTCTGTCCGCATGGAACAACTCACCTCCCTCTGGTCGGATTTTCACGAAATTTTGTATTTTGGGCAGTTTTCGAAAATGTGTCGAGAATATTGAACGTTGATAAAAATCTGCCAAGAGTAACGTGTACTTTGCGTGAAGGCTTACGAACATGTGTGATAATATCTCCCGGAATTCTTTTTAGAATGTGAAATATTTCAAATAAAATTTTCAGAGAAGATCAACAGAGACATTTTATTCTTAGAAAGTTGTTTTCTGAAAATCATGTCTTTTATGAGATAATGTGGAAAATACGGTAAATTCGGACAGGCCGCATATGACAATATAATACGGCGCATGCGCTTTACATGCCGGATAAATAAGTCTACAGACACACACTCAGAAAATTTAAAATTTATCGCTTATCCACGGCAACAGTGGTTACGCGAACGCTCCTTAGTTTTACGTTATATGCACATTGCCTGTTTTGTTTACTTGAATTTCAGCTCTTGGATTACAGTTTGTAACTACAGAATTAAGTAAGTAAGGAGAAATTACAGTACTCTTTTAAAAATTTCGGAGTCAAAAATTAAAGTTCAACTTGATTAGCAGTTTGAAAACTGACTTTGACTCAAGATACTAATATTTCTCATACACGATGTGGAAACATAACCTTGAAAGAATAACTCTGTGTTATTGAGCAAATTACATTTCAGCTTATAAAATACATTTATATACTTATACGCATTTTAATTTAAATTCTGAGTGACTTTTAATTGTTACTGACACCAGACTCTAGCAGGTAAATTTTTGTATTTCACCGTAGGTTCAAATTGTGTATCTCAGAAGTGAGAGCGAATACAAATCCGCCGCGATGACATAAACCCATCCATTTGAACGAAGATGTGTGTCAGAAATGATATATGAAAACCCTTGTGTTTATATTTTCTATCTGCACTTGACAATGGCTGGCTATTTCAGTTTCGCTGCCGGCTTAACGTCTCGCTGCAGGACGAGGAGCGTTGACAATATGCTATGACCTGTTGAGCATAATCTGATTAATGAATATGGTCTTGGTCGTGTAGGCGTTTCATCTGTTTGCTTGTGTGGCGATTTTTTTTGTGTGTGTGTAGGATCGGACAAATATGAACATGCAGATCATTATTCATGTACCAGTACTGTTATACTATACCGGTGTATGGTGTGTTCATAGGAACAGCAAAACAGTGATCAATGACCGTGCGCCTTCTATCACTGAGTATTAAACAGGTGATACAAAAATGTCATTTTACACACAGATAAACGTCTGTTATACGTGGTTAGAAATATTATGCTTATATGTAGGCCTTGTGATTTTTATTCATTTTTACTGTCTATGGTCTTAGTTCGTATGGGGGAGAGGAGGGGCGTATACAGGGTTTTGGTGGGGAAACCTGAGGGAAATAGACCACTTGGGAGACCCAGGCGTAGATGGGAGGATAATATTAAGGTGGATCTTCAGGAAGTATGATGTGGGGTATGGACTGGATCGAGCTGACTCAGGATAGGGACAGGTGGTGGGCACTTGTGAACGCGGTAATGAACCTTCGGGTTCCATAAAATGTGAGGAATTTCTTGACTAGCTGAGAACCGGTTAGCTTCTCAAGAAGGACTCTGCTGCGAGGAGTAAGTAAGTATGGCCTTTCTTCGGCAGTAACTGCTGAAGTAAGGGCAGTTGTTGAGGAATGCCAACGTTCGGTAAAATGCTGACTGTATTCAGGTACAATAAAGTTCAAAATTACTTTAAAAATTAAATATTTCGAGACTGAAAGTTTGTTCAAAACCGTGTATTTTGGTTGATTCTTGGGGATTTAAATTATGCTGTGTCATCTGTAGAGCTTACATTTGCTCATGAATCCTGTGCGTGCCGTCTGAACATATCCAGAGGTAGTGCTGAGAAATCGCCAGGTTAAAAATCAAAAGAAAAGAAAAGAAAAGGAAAGAAACATTTAATAATATTTGTGTATGGGCTAAAGATGCCAACATGCACGGACTAGACGTCTTCTTCGTAAAATAACAGTTTCTCAGAGAGTTCATGAGTTCTTCTCGTTTTATGCAATCTGAAAATTTATTACCGCTTTTGCAACAGCGCACTGCATGTCCGTACCCGGATTCTGTTTACTCCAGTGCACGTGACCCATCCTATTTTTTGAAGCTCAATTTTAATATTATTTTCTCTTTTACGACTGGCTGTTCCAAGTGGCCTCTTTCCTTCAGGTTTCCTTACCAAAACCCTGTATACGTTTCTGTTCTCTCTCGCATGTTCCACACAATTTACCAGTTTTATGAACCTTCATCTGACCTACTTTAATTACACGTGGTGTACCGTACAAATCGTGAGAATCATTTTACAGTTTTCACCAGCCTCCTTCTAATTCCCCCCTCTTGTTTCGAAATATCCTCATCCGCTGCCGATTCGTAACCTTCGACCCACACGCTTACGTTAAATGCCACTAATACAAAATACAACAACCTGATTTTTCTTTTAATTTTAGTGCTTCGGGTTTTAGATTGCAAATGGGAAAACAAGAGATTCTGGACCGAATGGTTATAAATAAAGCCCGAATTTAGTCAACGAAGTTGCGATTTGTTAGGGTGTGTCCGAACGGGTAAATGGAGTCTACATAGCTCGTGCAGGACAGCCAGTATCCTCGTGCAAGTTCGAAACTGATACACCCTGAAGAATGGTTGTGTTTGAACGTCGAGTAATGATATGTTACCAGATGGCAGGCAGTAGAAATATTTTACTTACAAAATATTCCTAGAAATAAGCAACTGGATCATGATGTGCGAGTAATTTTTTTAAATTTGTGTTCAATGAACAGTAATATAGAATTATATAAAAATATGCAGTCTACAACAACTCTTTGTTTAGAAATTTATATTAAAAGATATTTATAAAATACATCATATATATAATATAAATATCTTTTCGTAATAATTACTATTATTATTAAAAGATATTTATATCATACATCATATATATGATATAAATATCTTTTCATAATAGTTAATACATCATATATATATATGATATAAATATCTTTTCATAATAATTATTACATATATATGATATAAATATCTTTTCATAATAATTACTACATCATATATATGGTATAAATATCTTTTCATAATAATTACAAAATCATATATATGATATAAATATCTTTTCATAATAATTACTACATCATATATATGATACAAATATATTTTCATAATAATTACCATTTCATATATAAGATACAAATATCTTTTCATAATAATTACTACTTCATATATATGATATAAATATCTTTTAATAATAATTACAACCCTGATGTATGAGTATAATGTATCTGATTGGATGTAGGTGATAAACCAAGGAAGATTCCCTTAAATTGGTAACGCTGTGGAAGGAGGCAATAGTGACTAAATTAGAAATACAAATCTCGGCCTTGGACTGGTAGGAAGAAGTAAAATTTTGAAAGGACGGTGATTAGGATTATTTGTATGTCGGCCGACAAGCTCGGAATATGAGGCTGCAACGTTACTGCTACGTAAACTGGCTATGCCTCTGAATACACAAAATTGTTCTTAGATTATTTATAAATGCTTCGAACAGTGATGCTGCACAGTCATATACATACGTCACATTAATTTAACTTCGTGATACTTGTTGTCTAGGGTGTGTGTTAATACAGATTTCCAATTCCTGAAAATTTTCTAGTTTGACGGTAAATTTAGGAACGTGTCTGTATTTGTAATATTCAGTATATGGAACGTTTCGTACATGATTTGTTGGCAATGTGTATGGTAGCTCGGCTCCATCATTAGTTTTCGTCAGAGTGAAAAATATACACGGACGTACTAAGCAGGCCTATATATTAAATAATTCACGATTTGCAAGTGTGCATTGCCCTGTAATTTGTAGGTTTGTTTATTGCAAAACATGTACTTAAATTTGAGGATGAAAAGCTACGTGTTCGATTTTTTTTTAGTTTAACACTTGTACCGCGCAGCTTTTATTATTTTGTACAATAACCAACTAATACACAATTAACTGACAAAATATTATACTGCTCCTACATGTTTCCACAATATTGTATCATCCTTAGGGAGTTCGTATTTAGTATAATCGCAGAGTAAAACCAATAAGATGCAACTTTTACAATTTATTTATTTCTGTAAGACGCTCTACATGTTTTAGACGGTTTTTTCCGTCCATCATCAGGAGCTCACAAACTGCACATACAGCGTCAGGTATTGGTCTGACAAATACCTGACGCTGTATGTGCAGTTTGTGAGCTCCTGATGATGGACGGAAAAAAACCGTCTAAAACATGTAGAGCGTCTTACAGAAATAAATAAATTGTAAAAGTTGCATCTTATTGGTTGTACTCTGCGAATATATTAGTCGTACTGGCCCGGTATGTAAACACCGAGCCACTACCTTCGGGAAAGAGGCTTCCGAAAAGGCTGGTTGTGTTTTAGGTTTTGCGCCAAATACATTTTTAAAAAATGTAATTGCCCACTTTGCTTGTCTGGTCTCAAGTCCGCGTTTGGAGGACCCCCGAATTTATTTTTTGTATTGGGCACAGCAATGTCTTAAATCGGTAGTAGTAATAATTTTCCACCCCGAGGTAATTCAGACGCCTCTGACGAATTTATAAACGCCACCTTTACCCGTAGGTAACTGAACCGTAACAGATGAAACATGTCCTACACTTCGGGAGACAAAGGGAGATGGCCTGCAGGCCTTATTGTGATATGTAGAGTGGCCTAACACACGCCATTATTATTATTATATTCTCTGCTTCGATTTCGGAAGTCACTCTCCCAAAATTTAATTTTTTTTGGGTTCGCGGTGAAATAAAATCTTTCGTGTTTCCTTCTTACCTGATCTCTAGGCAGGGAACGTAGAAATGCTAATGATTATCATCTGCCTAAAAATAGTGTTGTTATTGTTGCTCTGGGGATTGGACACAACCTAAATGTTCTTGATTCTCTTGCTGCTTTACATCTGGAAACTGGATATCATACATACTCAAAAAGGGCGGAAAGGAACTCATATCTCTGCCGTTTAATATTTGAGATTAACAATTCGTTTAGCGTGTTTCGAAAAAGTTGGTGTCAATCCTCGAGATAGACTCTGCTATTCTACGATAGAGGAAAGGTAATGAATATAACAGGTGACCGAAAAAGTCTTCTAATTTTGTAAAAGAGTTCACAGTCACCGAAGTAGCTTAGTTCGAGAACATTCACTTTTTATGGAGTTTGTTTAAACGAAAAAAAAAATCCCATTAAGTTGCTAAGCTTCCTTTGGGCCATTTTAGGGGCAGTAAGAAGATGTAGGGTTTGATGGGTGGGAGTAGTGGATGGGGGTGTTTGTAGGATGAAGCACCATCGAAGAATGGAATTGAAAGTGGGACAAAAGCAATATACAAGTGTAATTAAAGAGGTTAAGAGAGGAGGAAGAAAAAGCAGAAAATTGGTGGGACAGAGAAAGTGGAAAAGGAGAAGAAAAACAAGCTTTTCCATTTAAATTGACTCCGCAGTTAGCGAATGTTCTAAATAACTCTCACACTTGCCGTTAACTTACTTCTGTCTTCGGAAGTAACTTCACAGTGCAGTATGAAACTATGGGAGCAATCCACAAATTTCATTGCTCCTCCTTCATTGATACAGGGCGTTCGAAAACGGGGTGTTCTTGCAAATGTAAGCTTTTTAAAGTTTGGAGTTTTGGTATTTTTTATGTTTTCTTAAAATATTTTATTAGATGTCTCAAAACAGCAAAACTTCTGTAACATGATTTTCTACAATATTTGTCGTACATTCCATTGCAAATTTCATTTCATATACAGGGGATCTGGTGAAGTTTGTGCTGTGAAATTTGTTTTGTTAATCTAGAGGGTGGACCGAGGAAAATCACCCAAACCCTAATTTGTGTACATTGATAATAAGGGGTATTTTCCAATCTCCAAGCGTAAATCGTGACCATAAAGCTTGGTGTTTGTTAAATCCGGCTTATGCTAATATGCAAGTAATAAATGTTAAATGTGTGAAAATTACGTTATGACTTTGTGTTTTGTCGTAAGTGAATTCCTGATTTGTAGCATCTATAGACGGAGGAAATAAATTGAGCCTAAAAACTTCCTAATAAAAGAAGGTAAAGCAGTCCCGTTAGAGGCCTGGAGTTGCCCAGAGGGATCCAGGAAGTTAAGGTTCCCAGATTTCATGACAACGGCACAGGATGGTGGTAAGTTTGTAAGCCTTACGCACCGGCCGCCTTTACCCCCAGGAAATGCTCCTGGTACTCATTTCTGTTAGAGGCTGAGTCGACCCCAGGGCCATAGTGCGATCGGAAGGATTTTATATAAATGAAAAATTCCAATGACACCATCCGGAATGGAACCAGCGACCTTCCGATTTGTAGCACAGCATCTTAACCACTGTGCCACCGCGGTCCCCAAAAACTTCCTAATATCAACGATGTTATACAACTGACCGGAAGGTGAAACGAACCAGAAATGAAGATAAAACGTTTGTGTGATCCTAGCGGTGTGCACGATACTTTCGAACCCCCATTCTGATTGTCATCGCAATGATAAGCGCTTCGTTCATGTTAGCGAGTGTTGTGACATCGAGGTCCTAACTCGGCTTTCAGCATATCTGTGTTCGTTAGAAGAGAAAGGACGTTTGATAGATACCGTTTTAGATTCTCTGAAAATATTAATAATTGTGCTTGTGTATCCAGTCCCCTCCTGAATCGAAAAAAAAACACCTGTTCACTGAAAACTGATCGTAGGATTGCGTATGGGAAACGTCAATACCGTTATGTTTGGGAACAGTTGTGTCAGGATTAACGACTTTACTGAGACGTATAATGTAATATTCACTTTAAATGTATGTGAAGGAATAAATATGCGATGGAGTATGCTTATCGTTGGTAATAGCTAATTTATCGGTAGCTGTCCCCAGAAAATGTACCGACGTTGGAGTTGTTACGTCCGTCATTGTACTGAGCTAGTTTATGTGATGAAAATATAGGAACTGTATGTTGCAAGGCCTTGAATGGCATAATAATTTTGAACTAAAATACTGAAAGTTACTTTTCTTTGAAGCAGTATACCGGTGACTTCGTGGTGAAAATGACAAGAGCACAGGAGACATGAGGTACACGTAGAGGGGGAAGGTCAGATTATGACACCATTTATTTTTACACCATGATACCTAGAAAATGGTTATAACTTTTCAGCTAAGTCGACTATAGTAAACCTCCTTATAATACAGAATAACACTGTCAACCGTGTGTAGGAGTCACGTGGGAAGTGTTCATGCATTGACGGAGTAAGTGATACAAAGATGGGCCGGGATAGCGCAGTCGGTATAGCGACTCGCTACGGGCTGGATGGTCCGGGGATCGAATCCCAGCGGAGGGCGAGATTTTCCGCACCCTTCCAGACCGGCCCTGGGACCCAACCAGCCTCATGTAGAATGGGTACCGGGTTTTTCCCGGGGTTAAAACGGCCGGGGCGTGGCGTTGACCACCCACCCCATCTAGCGCCGAGGTTAAAGGAAGTGTAGACCTATACCTCTGCTCCCCCTCGAGGCCGTCGTGGCCTGTTCTAGGGTGAACTTTACGCTTACCTTTACCTTTAAGCAATACAAAGCAGAGTCGCACTTTCCGTACGGTTCCGGAACTTCTGTCGTGGCATCTTATATAGTGTTGCGTTAAAGCGGATATATACACCTCGACTGTGGAAAGCAAGTGCGCTGTATACACGGTAGAATCGCAGTAGGAAATCCCTATTCCTAGAAGTGTTACATTCACTTCCGACACGTTGAAAATGAAAGCTTTCTTCTCAGTTGTGTGCTGGAATTATGTAACTACGTCCGTACTGACGCTCTGGAGTGCAGATCATGCTTACATTATTGTCGTGTGAGTATGATTTTTCGTTTATTTTATAGGATTACTGCTCTGATTATTTGGTTTAAAGGATTTTCTTTTTTTCGGAAGTACAGACGAAACGTTGAAATTAATCGCAACATAATTCTCGATGTAAGGAGTATACTGTACGGATTTGACATTCATGTGACAGTGCATCGTGATAAATTCTTATAATAAAACAAACTAGATGCACTAATTTCTAAAATTTATTTTTGGAATAAAAATCTGCATGTTCCGGACAGTTCCTCCGTCCATCATAAGGAGCTCTTCACTGTACACACAGCGATGGTATATGCCATACAGTTTTGCCGACAGCTTGCGAGCAGGATCAGGAACATGCAGAGTTTTATTCCAAAAATAAATTTGAGAAATTAGTGCATCTAATTGGTTTTATTATTAGAATAGAGTATTATACGATTTAACACGTGGTAATATCCACGGTCGTGTTTTTCAAATTTGAATTTAGTGGTATTTAATTTAAATACAGTTACCTTTGCCAATTATTTGTTTTAAAAAAAACAACAGAGGATGCTTATAACACTATTGATCAAGCATGCGTTCAGTCGTACGCTGACTGTAACACCGCCCAAAATACGATTTCCCCAACGTAGCTTTATAGACAGTACATTTTAAGCTACATCTCCTATTTTTAAAAGCAGTTTATACTTTCTGTATCTAAACTCATAAAAAAACCACACACACACTGTAATCGATTTATGCAGTAAAAATGTATTTAGGGAAAAAGCTTCAAAGGCAGAGCGGATGTCGTCAATTAATGGAATTCCCACGCATTTAGATATTTTATTACAGTAATTTATATCACTGAGCGGTGTATGGAGCTGTGTAGCAGGAGAGGTGGTATGGAGGTAGTTATGTTGGTGGAAGAGTTGAACTCGTAAGCCAACATCGTGGCGGACTGACGGAATGGACTGGGAGATTTCCGCTGTGGTGATGTGATGGAGAGGTGTATAAAGAGAGAGAGACAGGTAGGGGGAGTGGGAAATTTCATTAACGCTTTCACCCGTTATGGAGCAAGGACGACACGGCTGGAAAGTTGGTAGTTTCGCGGTTTCTAAAATGGAGTGTTGAAATGATCGGGAAAGAGACATAGGGTAACTTGAAGTGAGGAGGGAAACAGTGACACCTTCAAGAAGGCGATTTTGTGCATCCTCATGAACAGTATGACTTTTGCAAGGCTGATTTTGAATGGCCAAACCTCAAATCAGTCGCATCGTTTACCTGTTGTAGAGGCTCGCAAATTGTGGCCAAATGTGGACCAGAAATTGCAGAATTTGTGATCGTAATTATGTAAACTTTTCAGGAAATGCTTGCTATCATTCGGTGCAGAATCTTTTGTCTTCCAGGTTGCTATCCAAAAATTTAAAGATCAAAATATATAGAAATATAATTTTGCCCGTTGTTTTGTATGGGCGTGCAACTTGGTCGCTGACATTGCGGGAGGAAAGGAAGCTGAGGGTGTTTGAGAATATGATGTTGAGGAGAATATTTGGACCTAGGAGGGACGAGGTAACGGGTGAATTGAGGAGATTGCATAACGAGGAGCTAAATGATTTGTACTCCTCACCCAATATTGTGCGGGTGATAAAATCGAGAA
>Ga0136643_10004910_pt1 | contig 18675 bp, 8 predicted proteins | sample TergutLab28metaG_FD_96883 | JGI IMG/M metagenome (GOLD analysis project Ga0136643, IMG submission 96883) | Labiotermes labralis P1 segment gut microbial communities from Petit-Saut dam, French Guiana - Lab288 P1 (version 3) (version 3) | ecosystem: Host-associated > Arthropoda: Insects >...
TGCAGCTAGACAGATACTTAAGGTAGGAAACAAATAATAAAATACATATCTCATGCGCTGCTTTGGAGGAAAATCTCCATTTAATTAATAAATAAGGAAATCTGCACACAACAACATTCTAAGCTGGTTCCCTCAGTCAAGTCTATCCACATCTGGATATCGTACAATATGCCTGTATTCAAGCAACACAAACATTTACTTGCTATCAGTCAATTAATTAATTACACATTTTTAACGACTGACATTTGTAATAACTCATGTAGGCACACATACTCTGATAAATCCAGGTGACATTTGGAGTAGGCGCTCCAGCAGCTCGACAAGTAATGGTCGCATCCTTTCCATCTACCAAAGTGGCATTCTGTGGTGGCGTCTCCATTATCGGAACAGCAGCTGTGAAAACACGTTACACTCCGTTAGCCCTTACTGTATGGAAGAAGAAGACTCAATCTTCTAGCACTATGGGCCTAGCAGTCATTTTTTAATGCACAGGTACATTAGTGTTTAAATAAAATGGAGCTCAGTCAGCTGGACTGCATGTAGGGACTACTGCAATAATGTAACACATGGGTGATGGAGGACAATTGCAAATTGTTAGGGAAAATTATAAATTCCATAATTCAAGTTGGTCAGCACTGTACAAGAAGTTCACAATAACTGTTTTTTTTACAACATTTGACATATATACAGCTATAAAGCTTCAAACTGCAGAACAATTAGTCAATAATGAATTGGAAACTATTAGGAAGGAAGTGACTGTGACCTAACATAAAGTAAATCCGTGGCACTTATGGCACGGGACATTAAAAAAAAAAAGAATACCATCCATCAAGCAAATAGTTACTGCTATTTTTTTTATGTTTTGCTGACCGTGCATCTCAGTATAATCCTAGTAATTAACCAACTTAATGCACAAATTCTTGTTTTATAATAAGTTTATTATATGCCTCTACATGTTTCCAGCACTATGTGCTCATCATCAGGAGGTCAAAATTGTATTATACAGCACCTGGTATCATCACACCTGTAGGTGGCCATCCAGTGCACGGGACGGCCACCTACAGGTGTGATGATATCATATGCCGTTTAATACAATTTTGACCTCCTGATGATGAGGACACAGTGCTTGAAACATGTAGAGGCATACAATAAACTTATTACAAAACAACAATTTGTGCATTAAGTTGGTTAATTACTAAAATAGTCACTGCTATTAATGGAGCATAGGCTCGTATGTTGCCAAGAAATTGAACACTTCAGAAAGTGGATGAGAAACATCTGGGAAGTTTTAAAATGTGGTGATGGAGAAGGTTTGAGAAAACCAGTTGGACTATTCAAGCGAAAAATGAAAAAGTATTACGCAGAGTTGAGAAGGAAATTAATATCCTGAGGGCTAACTGGTCTGTCACGTCTTGCATAGAAGCTGTCTTCTATGCCATGTTACTGAAGGAATGATAGAAGGGATGGGAAGAGGAGGAAGGTGGCAAAAGCAGCTACTGGATGACCTCGAGGAAAAGAGAGGATACTGCATATTGAAAGAGGAAGCACTAGATCACACCCACTGGAGAACTTGCTTTGGAAGAGGCTACAGTCCTGTCATAAGGCAGACTAAAAACAGATTGAATGCACCTCAATAAGGAGTCTCTGGATTATAATTTTAACCTGGAACCTTCCAAGAACATGACAAGAACAAGAACAACATGACAAGCACAACAACAACAACAACAACAACAACCCATCAGCAATATTTGGTTCTAAAACCTGACTAACAATCCTATTATTAGAGTGCATATCCATTATAATGACCATACTTTTTAGCATAAAACATATTAACACTACATTATTTCAAAGTATGTATGTTAAGCCTCTTGTGGAATGATGCCATGCAATGTCATAGATGGGTGCCATTGTTCTGGAAGAACGTGAAACCTGTATCTTTATGGTGTAAGATGACAACTACCACACAAACTGACATGAGGACAATGTACACGTATATTTCACATCTTTAGGTGTCTGCTGTTACAGCTGCAGTAGGAAACAGGAAACACAGCATTTGATTATGACTGCCAGATCGAAAAGGTGGGCACAGCATGATAATTGCAATGTGAACATTCCTAAAATTAGGCCTCCAACAATCTTGTGCTTTGAATTAAGTGCAGTATCTTGCTTGAAGGAGTCATCTGATAGTCTTTTGGCTTCAAACACAGAAATCTTAGGTGACAAAAACCTAACAGAACAGTTACATTCAGAATCAGGAAATTTAGACAGATCCCTTCTTAACGATATTTTTCACAGACAGTCATTAAACAGCAATCCCTCATACACATCACAAGTCTTCAGGGAAAGTGTGTAGCATGGGCCCCTCTTGATTAAACCTAAACGTGACCATAACAGCATATATATATATATATATATATATATATATAAACAGCCAACTAGATGCAACAATAATAATTTTATTAACAATCAGCTCAACATGTTTTGGGCGATAATTTCGCCCATCCTCAGGGACGCTAGACTGTGTTTACAACTTGTGGTATAAAGCTCCAACGATGCTGCCTGCTGGTGACCAGGATGAGGTGAGTTCCACCTCATCCTGGTCACCAGCAGGCAGCATTGTCAGTGCTTTATACCACAAGCTGTAAATACAGTCTAGTGCCCCTGAGGATGGGTGAAATTATCACCTGAAACATGTTGAGCTGATTGATATTATTAATAAAATTATTACTGTTGCATCTAGTTGGCTGTTTATATTAATGTATCAATGATGCACGGTTACACAAATATAAAATACATATATATATATATTTATTTATTATTTATTTATTTATTCATTTACCTATTTTATTTTTTAACAAAAGTATTGTGGGTTGGTACTGAAATCCGTAACTTCTGAGTAGTTTTGTGGTACTGTTTAATTACAGAACATGTCTTATGCAGCAACCCAGTATGTATGGTAAAACAGTAGAGAGTCTAGTTTATTATTCATACCAACAAAAGCACAATATAAATTAATAATATTTGGTAAATACTCCTACATATATATATATATATATAATAATATATTAATATATATACACACATTGTGCATTTGTTGGTATGAATAATAAACTGTACAAAAAAATACAGCAGTACATACATAAAAAAAAGTAAAGAGTATTTTAACAGTCAAAACAACAACAAACTGCTTTTACTTAAGACAACATTTGACAACATGCTGGTACTGAATGGAAAATTAAAATAATCTGTATTAGCCCAAAGTCTGCAAAATAGAAGGAATGAAAAGACACAAAACAAGAGATCATTTACTAGTGCAGAATTCAAATTAACAAAACGTGTTACAAAAAAAAACATCTACCTTTGTTGTTAGCTCCATCATGTCTCAAAATTCATCTTCAGTCTAAATATTCTATGAGGCATGCACAACTCCAACCCACTCCAGGATGCTCATAAGTAAAGCTATTGCCAACAGTTGGGGGGGGGATTACCACACGCATTTTACCGCATCCCACTGATGCACACAAGTCACTGTATCCCACCCACAAAGAATTCCTTGAGCTGCCTGAAACACTGTAAAACAGTCTCGTGCACATCATAATCCAAAGTACACGTATGACCTCTGATTACTTTCGTTTAAAGTCCACCGGATATGAAAATTGCAAGTGATAATCGATGCTGTATGCAGGATGTCTAAGGACCTCCCACTGAATTACATTCAGTTGGTCCTGAATTCTATGGACCACATGGGGATGGACACTGTCTTGCAGTATGATTATGCCATCAGCCTGTTTACCTGCTTGTCTGTTCTTCATTTTGGTATGAAGATTTTGAATAACTTTGCATGAACAGTTTGCAATGATTGTGTTGTCACATAATTTGAAGTAGAGAAGCAGGCATCTGTGGATGTCAAAGAATGCGGTCAACCAGAAGATGTTTGTAACTTGAATTTCTTCAGTTGGCATCAAGTGGAGTGTCTCATCAAAAGCCTCCTGCTTTTCCTGTGGGTTCAACATTGTGACAATACATCTTATGACCCATCAAAATCCACTGCAGAGACAAATTACCTTCAGTATGGAACCACTACAGTTGTTTCAGTGATACAGTCACACTATACTCTGGGTATGTGTGCTTCAGCAGTCGTGAAATCAACTAGTAACATACCTTGTAAAATTCAAGATCCCATATAATCACATGCAGTGTGTTCTGTTCATATTCCATTCCACTGACCGGGAATGAACAGTCTGATCTTTGTCCTCATGCATATCATACAGGATTCACACAATGTCTTCCAGATCAGCAACAGTATGAGCCTATTCTAGTCTTGGGACATCCAGCACTTGCCGCATGCCTATTTGAAGGACATGAAGCAAATCCACCATCACCGTCTTTGATACACATTACCAATCTGGGTATGACTTTCAACAGGCTGACACCCTTCATCTCAAAAAACCTGACTCACTGCCCTCTGGTCCTGTATAGGCAGATTCACCACCTGGTATGACATATTTAGGTTGCACTGCAACATCATCCACCAGTCAACTGCACCCTCCTATACAAGTGCCTGCCAGAGTGTTCAATGAGTCAAAAGTGCTGCTGCACCATTCATTTTGCCAAAGAAGAGCTGCGAACAGGCTTCAGATGTATGTGCCTCGTATCAAACACACGGTGATTTCCATGCATACACAATACTGAACAAACTAGAAGGCTGTATCGCAATCGTCACTTTGAGCTGGTCTTGAAACATTCAGACAAGCAACGTTACACAACAGTCCTTGTCATTTTAACTAAAGCTTGAGTACTGGTGACTGATGATTACTGTCATCTATGATGTGCTGTAACGTTCGCTAATGACTGAGGTGGCGTGGACCTATGTAATGATGGTACCAACCTGACTGTGCAGTGTTTTCATATAACACAGTAATTATCTTTCATGATTTTACCATCACTGGAATTAATGACATTCAACTGTGTACATTTTGGAAATATCTGTCTGTAAATCAACTGCACTCCTGATGTTGGGCAAGCCTCCACAGTTCCTCATTAAAGACAACATCAGACCAAAAGATCTTAAAAAATTATCTTAAGGCACTTTTTTCATAAATGTTTGCAGGTTCTTTGTGATACTGTGTGTAACCTTCCTGGTTTCAACCCACATAAAAGAACAGACTTGAGATTACTTCTAAAAATTATCAACTTTGCTGCAATAAATATTTCCCTAGCATTCCATATTCGATAGAGTTGAATAAAAATGCACAGGCCTACTGAATCCATATTTTTACACCTTTCTGTGCACCTCCAGTGTTGGTCAACACACAGCCCAAGCACGCATATTTCTTTATTCTTTGATATCATTCTAATTCATTTTAAATCTTTTGTTTCTTTTTGCATTAATTTTAAGTGATTTCATTTTCTCACAATTAATCTCTAATCTGGAAACTCCTCCTGTGTGTCAGAAGACCCTCAGCTTCATTTTCCAAGTCAACTAAAGTGTGGGAAAGAAGCCAGATATCATGAGCAGAATTGAGGTCTTCCAGTTGTTGGGACACCCAGTTAATGACACTTCTTTTTTCTTTATGCACTTTTCCTCATCACCTCATCCATTATCAAGAAAAGTATTTTTAGTGACAGAACACATCCTTGTGCCTTGCAGCTCAAATAACTGGTATGGAGGTTGTAATTTTTCTGTCACGCACAATCTGACATGTAAAACCATTACAGGTTTGTTGAATGACGATGAGAGCATTGGTAAAGGTAAAAGGTAAAGTTCTCCCTAGAAGAGGCCACGAAATCCCAGAGGGGGGAGCAGATGTATAACTCTACTCTTTCTTTAACCTCAGCACTAGAAGGGGTGGGCGGTCAACACTATGCTCCAGCCGCTTTACCCCCGGGAAAGACCTGGTATCTATTGCATGGGAGGTTGGGTAGGCCACAGGGCCGGTCTGGACAGGTGTGTAAAATCTCGCCCCAACTTGGATTCAATCCCTGGACTGTCCAACCCTAGGAGCATCGCAATACCGACTATGCTATCCCAGCCCACATGATGATGAGGGTATGTACTAGAATATCACACAATTGAATGGTATTCCATATTTTACTTCTATTTGCAGAACCAACTGTTATCTGAATTAGGGTCATATATTAATTTAAACTTACCCATCATTTTTACCTCTGCCCCTCCTACCAGCCACAAGTTAATATATGTGAAAATAAAAAGAACTTGGTTATAGGAAAATACATAATTCCAGCCAGCTGTTGTTCCTAAACATGAACATCTCGAAGAGATGACAAAGAACACGGGAGGAAAAAACATAACACAGCGCACATGATCATACTGCAGCTCCTGTTCAAACAGTAGATGGCAGAAGGATGTGAATATGAATGTGGACAGACATATTATGATGTTGGAAGCCATCTGCCATTGGATAGTAAAAAGTATGTCTCAGTATATTACTGTTCAAAACCAAACAATGCAATTATTCAATACACAACAGACAATCGGAATGTAATAGAGCCAACTGTCAATGCAAGTGCCAGATTCTAAGCTGACAGCTCAATGTCACACTACGTGGAGGTGCTAGGCTACGACTATCTGGGCAGGCTTCATACCAAACAAGCTTAAGCCAATACGTGTCTCAGTGTGATAGTGGTGAACGCAAAACTACACAAAACGTGTTCTTCGTGCGTGAAAACTAAACTACCCAAACACGTCAAAATAAATCAGATCTTACTCCCATAGGCCCCAAATGGTCTAGCATGGAGATCTGATTGCCGCACACGCACAACTTTAGGTGCGGCACTGCGTCTACCTCTCCTACGGCCCTCTGTTTTGAGCCAAGAGAAACATAAACAAGTTGTAGAAATTTTCACATAACTGTACACAGATAATTCATATACACCAAAAAAGTACAAGATGTACAACATTATATTTAAATATCCTGCTAAAAGAACAAACAAGATATTATACATATATGTAACAATATAAGCAAACAAGAAGTTTCAAACAATGTAATTAAACAAATACAACAGTAAAAAAATGCAGTTCATCCAAGTCAAAAAAAAGCATGATCATCAATCTTTCCATTCTAGTAAACAAACGTTAATAGACATGACTGCTTTTTAACACTGTAATCCATATCACTGTCATGAACTCCATGGACACTCTCACTAAATTTTTACCATCAACAAAGTAATATACAGCAGTATTAATGTACATCCAACTGGACAATTCTATGTGCTACTTTGCTCCTTGCTATGACACGGTGCCATAACGAGTACAGCAGGTGACACAAAATATTAATGCTGTACAAGTATCCAATAGTGAAAAGTAAAATGAGAATAAATTATAGGCGAACTACAAATCTTTCATTTTATACATTTATTGCTGAATGACCCAATGAAATGGTGATGATATAATGCATGTGAGACTGTGAAAATAGAGGTAAATAGAACAGTGCTCAAAACAAAAAGGCAATATACAGACATTCGTATGAGGAAAAAATAAACAGACCACTACAAATAACTCATATAAGTAAAAAGGTAAAGCAATCCCATTCCAGGGCTGGACAGGCCCTGAAAGTTCCAGGAGGGTGAGACTCCCAGATTTCAAGACATTCGGCACATGAAGGTTGTCAGCCCTACACACCGGCCGTCTTTACACCCCCCCCAGGAAATATTCCTGGTACTCATTTCTGTTAGAGGCCAAGTCAATTCCAGGACCATAGTGCAGCCGGGAGGATTACGTCAATGAAAAATTCCAATGACGCCATCAGGAATCGAGCCCGCGACCTTCCGGCTTGTAGCGCAGTGCCTCAACCAACTGCACCACCGCATGCCCCTCACTCGTATTAGTAAGCACGACCTATACAGTCGTGTTTTTTGGAAAGAAAAATACACACCTGTTTAACAAAAATACAGGATGATTCAAAAAGATGGACTCAATTCAACAGTAATGGACATACGTAATTGAGTCCATCTTTTTAAATCACCCTGTATAACATTCCGTATGGGTTCATAATCTGAAGGCCTATTCATGTAACTGGCAGCAAAGTCTTCAAACTGTGGACCTTCATAGGAAAATTACAATCCTTGCCAACATTCTAACAGAAGATAAAAACGGGTTATTGACTGCCACCTCTTACACACCTGCACCTCAAATTAATGTACATCTACTGATAAAAATTCTTAATCAGCAGCATCTGATTGTACAGACTGAAGTAAAACCATTATTTAGATTATAAAAATACTAAATGTCTTACTTTTCACTTTGAGCCAAGTGTAGACGGAATCTTCCCCTGCCTCGTTAGCTGCAAGACACTGGAACATTCCTGAATCTTCCATCCTCAGTTTCCTTATCACCAGTGAACCATCTTCAATAACTGAATACCTGAAGCAAAGAAGCAAATTAAGAAATGCACACACAAAACATAAACTCTGGTGCATGCACTCCCATAACATGACTGACATTTATATAAAAAATTGTATTAGAGGGGAAAAAAAAGTTTTCTAATGTTTTGCTCTAAGACTTTTGTTCCAATCATTGTTCACTCTAATAAATGGATTGCAAGTCAACTGAAAATTATGATGTCTCAGCACAAGAGAAGAAAACAGAATGTGTATGTGTGTCTGAGAACAGGGTGCTGAAACACACAATTAGACTTCACAAGGTGAAAGTAACAGGATGATTGTAAGATGGCATAAGGTTCAAATTTAATGTTTGCCATCCCGAAGTGTTTAACATATATATATATATATATATATATATAGAATGATGTATCAGTCAAACACAACAAAACTTTATTATGTTTATTATTGTATTAGGGCAACATGTTTCGATTCTTATAGAATCCTTCAGGCCCTTCTAAGATCCTTACTTAGCAATGTTTAAAATGTGCTGTGGGATCCCAAATGCTTACATTCTTGATAAAACTATGTATAAAATGCATGTGTCATTATGTTTTTATTGTACAATCAGGATACTTATTTCTAAAACTTTAACGGGTACATATGAAGGAGGTTACACGTATGTATTTGAGATGTGTTGTTATAGAACTTTGGATATTGTTATATATATTGTTGCTAATTACAAAATATGTATATAAGCGTTAAAACGTTAAAAACATTAAAAAACTATGCAGTAATGATGCGCTTGGTGATATCTTCACTGTCATTATAGAAATCCAACCACTCAACACTGGAGATGAGCCTAAATGTTCATCAAGAATATAATATCAGCATACGGAAGACATCACTTACCAAGCGCAACATTACTGCATAGTTTCTTAATGTTTTTAACGTTTTAACGCTTATATACATATTTTGTAATTAGCAACAATATATATATATATAACACTATCTAATGTTGTCTATAACAACACATCTCAAATACATACGTGTAACCTCCTTCCTATGTACCAGTTACAGTTTTAGAAGTAAGTATCCTGATTGTACAATAAGAACATAACGACACATGCATTTTATACATAGTTTTATCAAGAATGTAAGCGCTTGGGATCCCACAGCACATTTTAAACATTGCTAAGTAAGGATCTGTACCTTAGAAGGGCCTGAAGATGATTCTATAAGAATCAAAACATGTTGCCCTAATACAATAATAAACATAATAAAGTTTTGTTGTATTTGACTGATACATCATTGTATATTTATACAGGCATAAGGTACAGCTTGGCAGCTTTCATTCTTCACAAAATACTAATAGTCTGCTAAAGTCAAGGTTGGGATAGGATAGCAAGACATGTCGCATGCACAGTATGAAACAGAAATGCACACACAGTTTTTATTGGAAAGCCTGAAGGAAAGAGACCACCTGAAAGACCAAGGTATAGATAGGATAATATTAAATGTCTGATCAAATACCCATAAAATGTAGATATGAACTGTATATATACTGATAAAAACACCAACAAAATCCCTGTATATTATTCTTCAATGCTATTTGACTTAAATTTTTTATTCAGGAATACAATCTTCAATTACTTCTTCACTGTGATAATTTCTGATGTTTCCTGACCTTCCCTTCAGGTCCAAAAACACATATATTTTTTTGGTGTTGCTTGGATTTACTAATGTCTTACACTGAGTCAAGGTTTTCTCATTACAGCAGGCAAATTGCTGCATACAGAAGTTGCTACACTGTATGCCAGTCACATTCTGATGTTGGCAACTAAAGGACATGAAATCCCATAACAGATCTTTCCAACCAATAAAAAATGGAACACAATAATATCAAAATATTGTATCTTCTTTTATTACATATATTTAGACAATATGGTAACCACCGACTCTACCAGGAGCACTGCAAAAAGCCCGTTTAACTTCCTACAAAATGGAAGTGATTCCACACAAATTGACCTGTTCTGGTTCGAATAATATTCACCTTTCTCATAAAGCAAGTGCTAAAATTTAAGTGTCCCCATGTAAAAACCTCATACAGCTGCAGGAGTAACTTGTAGTTAAAGACCAATCGATAAAGGATCATCAATTCTTCCACCAAAATTAAGTTTATATATACCTGTTACCAGGAATACTCTCAACCCGTTCTGTGTTGCGAAACCACATGATGTTCGGACTTGGAACGCCGACGGCCTCACACGGCAATTGCACCAAGGACCCGTATTCACCCAGAGTTTCAGGCCTCGCACTGCTTGCAAATGTTGGTTTCTCTGAAATTAAAGGAATGCTGTAACACTTCTTTTCAATGCTCAGTTAAAATTAAAACCCACTTTTTTCATCTTTTTATAACATTTTTCTGACAATTTTATTGAAGACAATTAATATAAAAATATTTGACACATTCTACTTTATAACCTCAGTCATAACAAAATCAGTACACAACCACCTCTGGAGCCCCAAAAATATGCAATAATCTGTAGAATTTCAGCCCTACATAGGAGAATGAGACAATCATATTGACCTATGTTACAGACAACACAAAAAAAAGGTTACCACTTACATCACCAGAAGACACTGTATGAATACTGCATCATTAAACACCGCTCAAGCAACTAACACAGAAAACACCATTACATACTCCCATGAAAAATGACAACTTCAAAAGTATGGATGGAAAATTAAGGGATTTAATGTCACACTCCTCAACAAGCCCCCCTCCCAAGAAGTTCAAATACCACGTGAATATAGGAGTACATGATTTCAGGCTCTCGCCATAGCGAAAATTAAGTCTTTGCTCTCCTGGGATATTACGCAGTGTTCATTGGTAGTTACCATCGTTTTGGGACAGCCTATTCGCCCCATCTTCAGGGGTCAGATAGATAATTTGCATTGGGTTCAAGCCCTTACAGTCCCAATGCACCTAGGCCTTATAGAAGGGTCCTTTGTGCCCCATAATCTGATATCAGCTCAAGACAGCCCTGTCCCTTTACCAAAGTTCCAGATGACCCCCAGACTTAAAATCTTTGTGTCCTCTGGGTTCAAGAAAGGAACCCAGATATAGTATCCTTTCCTCTCAAAAAGTTGCGGCAAGCAAATCCCCTCCAGGTTCCCCAACGGGGCACCAATGGAAAGAGATTACCGCTTACACGGCATTTTTACATCTCTCTTGATATATCTCTTTTATCTTTCCATCAGTGTCCCCAGTAAGGGAGGCCCCTACATGTTCCCTAACAGGGTCCCCATGGACAGGGATACTCCATCACCAGAGCCACTGGTCTGTTCATTAATTCATTCGTTCATTCATTTACTCATTCATATAAGTCTGCTGGAGTCCCCAAAAAAGAGCCCTCCTACATATGGGGAAAAACAAAAGGTCACCGTCCACGGAGCCCCACGAAGACAGAAGATCTACATATACTGAGGTGCTGCCTGGTTCCCCAAGAGGATCTTCAAGGGTCAAACAGTCCAAGAACAATGCACCCCTGTTCCCAACTTTCTTCTTGGACAGCTTGACCCTTGATGAAAGGATCAAACGGTTGTGCCAAAACATCAGTCAATAACTACGAATCAATACTGTGTAACATCTCTGACGAGCAAAAATCTATGTACGTGACCGTAATGCTGTTACAGAGATATGAATGGGTTTCCATACACTCTCCAACCCTTCTGCGCTTGGGCATGGTGTTTTTAACAATATCTTGACCAGCAAGGCAAAAATTTGAATAAATGCTTGTGAAATATGAGGTTTTCACAGCTGTGGCTCATGAATCCGTTCTTTTAGGATAAGACACTGTGTCACTAGACAATTTGCTCCCAGTTGCACCTTCATCTTCAAGAATACAGAAGTGTGAAAAGAAGGAATGATCATGTCCCAGAAGAACAAAATCCCTCCTTCTTTGGGTGAAAATTATATATAAATTAGGTTCCTGATGTACGAGCTGACATTACCCTCCCAATACATATTTGAATGAGGATAAGACAAAATGCCACAAGGCCACAGTAGCCAGCCCTACTGTTTATGAAAATTTTTAATCATTTATGAAGTAATTTTACCCAGACCATGCTCACACGATAACACCGTTATGCCTTCTTTCGCCACTCTCTGTTTATCTAACCTTGATTACGATGGGAAACAGTAAAATGTAAAAGGTAAAGGGAGAGCAGTCACGTGACAGGGGGGGGGGGGGGGGGAGGCAGAGGTTCCAGGAAGTTAAGGTTCCCAGATTTCATGACAACAGCACTGGATGGTGGTAAGGTTGTCAGCCTTAAGCACCGGTTACCTTTACCCACAAGAAATACTCCTGGTACTCATTTCTGTTAGAGGCTGAGTCAACCCCAGGGCCATATTGCGATCGGAAGGATTTTATGTCAATGAAAAATTCCAATGACACCATCTGGAATCGAACTGGTTACCTTCCGATTTGTAGCACGTCACCTTAACTGCTGTGCTACTGCGGTCCCCCACAGTGAAATGTGGATATCACAATGTTGTGAGGATGCATCAGTAAGAGTTAAATAACAAATCACTCAAAAGGATTACAACATAAAGTGATAAAAGCATAACAAATTGGTAGCAGCAAGCCCATCGGAAAAAATGGTTTTACTTCATATCTAAATTTCTCGTGGGCTTTCACATCAGTGGTAGTGGCTGTTCAGGTCACGCAAACCCCGCCAATTACCTTTCTTCCAACACATTCTTTCTACTATGCAAACTTTAAAAACTTCAACACTCCACCAAAAGAAGTTAATATATGCAGGGACTTTAATAACCTGTAGTAGCAGAAGTTAAGACACCCGCCGTTACTGAGCAAATTTACACAAGACATCAAGATACGAACACTAATGGGGCATTGTTAAAATGGTGACAACCTTCTAATAACAAGCTGTCCTCATAGTAACAGCCATGCATTATTATTGGTCTTTCTGTTTATCTGGCAACATGGCAGGCTTTCACCTTTGTTGTCATTACAGATCATTATTCAACTGCCTTCTTATTTGTATCCTACAGCAGTATAACCATACCACACTTCTGTATGGGTAAAAAATCGTATGTGGAATGCTGTCTGAGGAAGGGAGGAAGTGGAGTGGTGGGGTTGCTAGCAGGGGTGTGAAAGTTGAAAGCAATACGAAGACACACAGATAAAGAAAGATGTCCTTTATGTTTGGTGAAGAGGATGTGAAACTCACATTACTGGATTGTTTCAAAAATGGAAATTGGAGAAAAGAACTTCTAAAATGAAAAATGGTTAAATGTGAATAAGAAAATATGAGGGAAAGTCAAATGAAAACCATAAAAGTGCGATAAAAATTCGAAACCCAGCTCAATTGTCTTGTAAGTTGACAACAGTGATGCTGATGGTTTGTAGGGTGGCTGACAGGTGGCAGCATGATGCAGGAATGCAACACGACGGCGCAGTAGTAGTGTAAAGGTGGTGGCCCCGCTTGCAACATGCACCAAGGAAGAACAGTGTCCTGTCTTCCTTTTTTTAAGTAATGAAGGGGTGAAACCCATCGAAATTCATCGACGAATGAAAGTTCAGCATGGTGATGCATGTCTGTCACTACAGCAAGTGTACGGGTGAACTAGGAAGTTCATGAACGGCATCAGTTCTATAACAGACTCTCCTCGACCCACTCAGGCACACCGAGTAGTGACACCAGAGGCCACTGCAGCAGTTGAAGACACAGTGAAGGAAAATCATCATTTAACAGTGAATGAAATGGCCGCACATCTGGATATGAGTCAGACAACGGAGACTACATAGAAAAACGAAGTCACTGTGTACTTTAGTGCTCAATAAATTACGAGATAAAAAATATTTATGGTTTTCATTTGACTCACCCTCGTATTATGTCGCACTAATAAAGATTAGGTACAAAATTTAAGCAGACATTTAGAAAATGTCATGTGAAACAGTTTAATAAGAAAAAAAGTGTAAGCATAAAATCATAAGTATCAAATGGTGAAGGGCTACCACCATAACAACCCTGTGTTAATGAGAAGGTACCCTCAAGAACTGTAAGAACCAAACACAAATTACAACTATCACTACAACTATCACCACCACAACTAACACTATTAATTATCACTCTCATGTAGAGTATATACAATTATATTCCTGAAACAAACCATGCTTGTAGGGTATATACTGTTGCAGCTATTCTGTAGTAAAAATACATGACTATAAAGTTTACTACTACTCCTACTACTGTGCTGCCGCCGCTGCCGCTGCTGTTGCTGCTGCTCCTACTACTACTACTAATGTCATGGTTATTACCACCACCACAGCCATTACCACAATACACTCACCTAGAACAGTTACAGTTGCACTTGCTGTGACAGTTGGAAATCCAACACTGCGCAGTCGCACCTGACACGTGTACTGTCCCGTGTGGGTCAGGCTAGCACTAACCAAAGATAATGTTCTGTTCCATGCATCGTTGAAGGTATAAGAAATGCCAGAATTTTCTATCAGAATGTCATCCTTGAGCCAAAGCATCTCCAATTCATGTAGTGGCCTGATACAACAGAACATCAAGCACAGTGAAAACGTGCGCTAATTATTATCAGTAATCCGAAGCCAACAAACACAAAAATAATCATTTTACACCCTCAACATCTATAACCCTACAATACTTAATGCTGCAGTTACACTAAAATAGAAAAGTTTCCAAAAAGACAAGATATTTTCAAATAAACAGGTTACTGGAAATTGTGAAGAGAGAGAGAAAACCAACAAGATGCAACAGTTAGATGTTAATTATCGATACTTTCTCACCTTGATTTGGGCATCATTATACCCATCTTCAGGAGAACAAGACGTGTGTTACTGCACGTGGTGTGCTGCGCTGCTTCTGCTGGATGTGGTTGGTAGCAGTTGTGGGACGCTGCGTTGTAGGGTGCGAGCACTGTGAAGGTGACTGTTCGACTCAGTAACCTTCACAGTGCTCGCACCGTACAACACAGCGCCCCACAACCACTACCAACCACATCCAGCGCAGCACACCGCATGCAGTAATACACAGTCTTTGTTCTCCTGAAGATAGGCATAATGATGCCCGAAACATGTTGAGACAGTGTTGATAATAAACTTCTGATTGTTGCATCTTGTTGGTTTTCTCTCTCTCTTCACAATTTGCTCACGATGCACGGTCACAGAAACCTAAAGGTTACTGGAAGGTCAAACAAATTTATACCACCTTAGCAGTGGGAAGTTTGTGAGTTACTTACGAATTGTCTCTAGATATTTCTGTCAAACAGTGACACAAAATGTACAGTAATTTTGACTTTCTTGATTGTCCTCAGTATTTCAAATACGTCACAGAATTAACAAATTCAACAGCTGCGTCTTTCAGGGTCCCTAACCATCCCACATTTTCAGTAACTGCAACTCATCACACTCACTCCAAGTACAGGCAATATCAATAAATGCATCACAATACCATATTCCTCACAAAATACAACTCATCCATAATTTAACAGGAAAAATTTTAAGAAATAACACCAGCCATATCATTTATTCTTACTAAGCAAGAAAATTTCAGTAGAATTTTCCAGGATAAAGCATTTTATTTCCCCAAAATTGTCAGAAATACTCAAACTGAATATCTGAATATTACCTGATGTACCCAAGCGGTAACCTTACCCCACCATTCATTATATATAACATTACATAATATCACTTAGATAAATATTAATGTACCGGTTTGTTTTGAAGTAATTCTGTACTGGAGCATCACAATGCCATAGACGGATACAACACACATACAAACTACTGTCACACACAGTAATTACAATAACCAAATAATTACACATAATATTCATCCATTACAGTAACATATTTAAACAGCACATTCAAAATAATATATTGGTTATCAGCTAATCCTGGTGATCATGCGCTATACAGCACAGGTCTGCGGCTCCTTGATTTCTGGGATTGTGGGTTCAAATCCTGCTGATAGCATGGATGTTAATCTCTTGTGTTTGTTGTGTTTCGTGCAGGTAGTGACCTCTCGCACAAGCTCATCACTCATTCAGAGGAGACCTACCAGATGCATGTGTCTAAACTTTGCGTGATCTAGAAACCTCAACAACGAGACAGCCTGGCCCAAGTTGGGCCATTGCATCACGGGGTGGGGGAATGGGTATCATCTGGCTCTGAAACATGTAGGGGAAGGTACTGAGTAACAGACAGAGCTGAGTTCTGTGAAACATTACTGTTAAGTGACCCTTATTATGCCAAAGAGTTTGCCTTATCTTCATCACAGATAACAATCCAAAGTTGGTGAAAATACATTGAGCCAGTTAAACACTCTGAGGTTAAACACTCCCATTTAACACAAGTTTTGAATTACATTGTTTAATTTTGGAGAACCATATAAACTGACTGTTGTACATAAAATAACTACTGAATATATTGCTAATATACTGTATCAACCACAAATTACATCTGAAAACTAATGTTTTATAGCAGTAATACTGGATATACAATAGCAGTTTTCTCCTTACATGTTGATCATCTAATATTGGACAGTGTGGTATCTGCTAGTACTGGACAAACAAAAAGTTTCTGAAAATACAATTTTATGAACAAACACAATCTAAGTGGTTGTGAATGTTTAACTGGTGATGAATACATAAACCCTGCCTACTTTACTACTGGAGGTGTAGGTGGTTCTGATGTTTGTTTAATTTAATTCATTTCATTCCATTTTAGTTGCTATTAGAATAAATGGCAAACCCACATCAAAAAGCAATGAGGCCAACTGACATAACATCAAATTGAGACAGCTATGAATAAGGTTAGGAATGAGCATATGTCAATAAGGGAAACAGCAGATGCTTTTAGTCATCAAAAGTCTCTTGGACAGAGAGTCTAAAAAAGCTGAGAGAGTGGTGAATATGACACCCAAAACTGGTTGGTTTGAGAGAACTTTCACAAAAAAAACTTGGAAGACGAACTAGTTGGCCACACATAAATAGACCTAGATGGTCAACTTATGCCACTAAAAAAGTCATTATGCTTTTTTGCATATAAAGTTGATGAAATTTGAAAAATTCCACACCATTTAACACTAAAAAAAATGTTCTGGGTAATAATTTTGTCTCAACTTTATTACAAAGCATTCAAAACCATCAATGAGAACTTTGGAGGCAACTGATTTACAAAGCGTTTTTGGCAACATCAGGCCATAAGTAAAACAGTGTTTTGATAAGCTTGACAAAATGCCAAGTTATGAACCTTGGCAGAAAACTTTGATCATAAGTTTGCAAACTTATCATGTAGTAATGACCCTGTATGTCATGCTTGTTGTTCCGTCACGGGACGGCACATATTTCTGACATGTGTCTGCAGCAGATGTGTGACAGATCAAGATAAAACTAAACTAATAATCCACTGTAACCTCCAGTACTTAATGAACCACACGAGTTCTGATTTAGTACACCCAGTACCTAGCATTAGCTATGCAATGCAGATCAACACCAGCATCTTTCACAATTCGTGTGTCTGTAGGTTTGACGACAATTTCAGGTGCAATTTCTGTTGGTGCTTCCCCTGTCACAGTCAATCTCACGTACGAACTATACTCCTCTCTGCCAACATGTGGATTCACTGCTTGTGCCCTGTATGAACAAGTAACATAATTTCAATTCCTTGTATATTACTTCAAATCACTATACATAAAATAACACTCAACTATTTCTGGGGAGGACATCCCATTGTGCTACAGAATTGAAAGACAATAATAAGTTCATTTGTTTCAGTCAATCACAATAACATTGTATTATTTAACTTACTGGCAAAAAGTTTCGGTCATTAGACCACAATCAGGCCATTTTTACACAGAATTTAAAACAGGTTAGGTTAGGTTAGGTTAGGTTAGGTGTAGTGCAATCAATTATACACCATCTTTCAGATTAGCATAAATAACACCATAATGTATCACAATTAGGGTAAAATACAGTCAAACAAAACTTTTGGTATTTATATTGCTAAGAGATGAAGAAGGAAATATATGTAATTTAACCACCTGCAGCTAATAAGCACCACCATACCTGTTGGATATCGGTCCACACATAACATCTGCCAAGAATCAACCATTACAGCACCAACTGACAACCAATTCACTGTGCCACCAAGGAAAACCAAACAAAGAAACCAGCATTGCCAAACATGAATTTCCCCAGTTTGACACCATACCCCCCCCCCCCCCCCCCCCCCCCCCCGTCCCACAACAACTCTTTTTTCTCTTTTTTTTTTCAAA
>Ga0136643_10004913_pt1 | contig 18670 bp, 9 predicted proteins | sample TergutLab28metaG_FD_96883 | JGI IMG/M metagenome (GOLD analysis project Ga0136643, IMG submission 96883) | Labiotermes labralis P1 segment gut microbial communities from Petit-Saut dam, French Guiana - Lab288 P1 (version 3) (version 3) | ecosystem: Host-associated > Arthropoda: Insects >...
AACACACATCGAAACAAGAACACACGACCAATGTGGTGATACAATAGAAAAGTCGCAGGCTCCTGATGATGGATGTATTAATGTCCGAAACATGTTGAGCATAGAAGAAGTGAAGTAAAACTTCATAACTAGTGACATCAAGTTGGTCTCTTATTCTTCAACCATCACAATGATGCACGGTTCAATATACATAAGACTATGAAATTAGTTACAACATTTATACGTGAAAACAATTTTATGCAATTAAAAATATTAAAATATTAATAAATCCGATTAAAATTTATTCATTGTGGTTGTTTGTGTAACAGCCAAGCGGAATTTTAGAACATATTCATCGCTTACGTATGTTCCTTTTTCCAACTTATTTCTGTAGCCTGTAGTAAGAAGGTCACAGTTACGCTGAGATATCGCGTAGACTGGTGTAATCACCGTCCCTCGTGACAAAAATAGGTGGCACTTACATGCCTCTACATTATAAGAAACGTTTACAAATTTTTGGTAGAGAAACCTCGAGGGAAGAGGTCCACCAATAGTCCTAGAAGCAAATGGTACTAAAAGAAATCTTGGCGAAACTGAACGGAATTCACTCAGCTCTGTCAAGTTCCTCTAGTTTTCTGGGTAAAAAAAAAAAAAAATGCCGATCCCGCATTCCAAAACTTTTAACAACAGCTGCGATCCATTATGGACGTCTTGTCTTCCAGATTCATAAAACACTAGCCGGTATATCCAAGTGGGCTCTAAGGGTGAGGTCCCTAATTGTACGAGTTTTATAACTCATATATTCGCGCGGATATTAAAACGTATTCATCCAGAAAACGCACAGTTCACGGAGTTCCTTTCTGCTCGGACGAACTGGATAGCTACACTGCGGTAGAGTGGCAGGCACGATACCTGAATCCAGCCCAGTCGAACAGCAGTCTGACATACGAAAAATATGCAATCGCTACACACCTCTTTGTTGCGCAAGCATTCCAGTAAACATCTGCCCCACAGCAAATCGAGGCTGAAGTCTTGCAGTGTTCTGAATCAGATTCCATTCCACTCGCCCTCATTGGATATGACTGGTTAGCATGAAGCCTGGCGGGTTCAAATACCGGTAGCAACACAAAACATCCTGCGGACATGAAACCTAATGTACGGATCTCTTCATTCTTGTAGTTCCGAGGTTAGGCGAAGCTCCCTCCTCCAACCCCCTAACACCCCTATACTATCAAAAGGTTGTGTTCAAGCACGTGGGACATAACACCTAACTTCAAGTCACTGCCTCAAGCCTAATTGTTAGGCAGTACATTACAAGAGGCCACAATAATTTGGCCTTATACGTTCCGTTAACCATTTTTTAAGGCGCAACAGCTCCTAGTCGGCCAAGGCCTCCTTAATGCCCAGGCTTCACGACCACACTCAAACACATCACGCTCCATAGGACTCCTCTGGACGTGTGATCAGCCCGACGTAGAGGCCTATATTCCATACTCCATGGTGCAGAGTCCTTCCTGAGAAGCTAACTGGTTTGCAGCTAGTCAAGAAATTCCCCGCATTCCACGGAACTCGAAGGTTCATTACCGCACTCACAAGCGTCCGCCACCTGCCCCTATCCTGGGCCAGCCCAATCCAGTCAACATACCCAATCCCACCTCCTGGAGATCCGTCCTAATATTATCCACCCATCCACGCCTAGGTCTCCCCAGTGACGTACAGGCGTATACCTGACAAAAAAACAACATTCAGAAGGGGCACGTAAAAACGCGAATGACAATAAGGTCAGAAAGTTAGACAAGGAGCTAATGAGTGTTCCCTTTCTTCAGCTTGTGCTTAGTTCGATGTATATTGCAACACAATCCAGGACCTGCACAGCCCACGAATTTCTCCAGTCTTCGTCTATCTGGCTTGTCTCAAAGTTGTTTCTGCATCACATACTGTGAAGGCCGTCCCCCATACCAGTACCTTCCTACATAAATATTGCTGCTGGTCGACTTTAGAGATACAGTATCTTGTGAATACTAGCCTTGTTAACTTCATCATCACAACTGTCCTTTCAAAACCCCAAATACCATGACATGTTACCTAGAGGACCTCAACCATTTTAAATATACATGTTTTGCAAAATATACTAAAAAAATCAGTCTGAAGCAGAACTCCTAGCCCATTTCCCTACTGCGCCAACAGCTGTTCTTAGTATTAATGTAACTTTGTTTATTTTATTCGGTTATTGTGAAATATATTTACAGAAGTATAGACTCTGACAGCACATAATTTATAGGATATACTCTCAAAGCTTCTGTTCGTTTGTATGCTCGTTAACTGATGACTCAGAAACAATACTCCCGTGAATGTTAAGCAGGTACGTTTATTACTTATGCCCGCGCGAAAGTTTGGAGCCCAGATAGCAAATCTGGTAGGATTAGGCCAAGGGCTGGACAACCGAGCAAATCGTCGTTCTAATCCCCACAAGGGCAAATATTTCTACATTCTTTGAAACGTCCATACCGGCCTTGGTCCCATACGGACTTATATTCAAAGGGAATCGGTTCCGATTTCTTCAAGGGTAGAGTGACCGGAGCGTGAGGCTGACCACTCACCTCCATCTACAGTCAAGGATATGAATAAGTGGATCTATGCCTGTCATCCCCCCATACGTCTTAATGGCGTGGATATGGACAAGATTCGTCATTTATTCGTGCTGCTACAATTAGTTATCCCACAAAATGGCGCACATATCTTTAAAAAAACAGGGTTGATACACATTTAATCCTTTACAAATCATAGTAAAAAATTGTAATTTTATTGTGTTAAACAGTCAACACAGCTGTTACAATGTTCTTAAACTGTGCAGTAATCAACCAGGTATAAATTAATTTTTTAAACTTGTACATAAATCATTTTAGGTAGATTTAATCCCCACTTAAATACCCGTTGGTTACAGCAACATGACAACCCTCATTACACTTCTACAGTGCCTGATTTATGGGCCACTCAACTCGCAACGATCCCATACTGCCATGCAGCAACGAGAACGACAGAAGGAATAGTTCTGCGTCGACATGAATGATTAATTTTAACAAGCAATTTAACTTTTTCGGCTCTGTCAGTGAAATATGCTGTTTATACGTTCCAGTTACTTCTACTCCGAACAAAAAAAAATTTGAAAAACTCATGTACAAATTAATTGCATAGTTCATGATTTTTATTAGTAAACCGTGAAAGCCACTGTGAAAAACGGAAGATCATAACAAGATATCGTGGTTTATAGACAAAACTAAATGCTGATATTGTTAAAGCAGAAGATACGGGGCGCTCAATTCCAACTGTACAGTGAAGCTGGAAGAAAGAGTAAACCTATCATTACACTTGAATAATTGAGTAAAGGTAGGTGATGTGGTATCCGAGTGTAGGCTGAACCACTAGTCAGCACAATACAGCCTACACAATAACGTACCAAGTAGTCGCAAGCTCCTGAAGATGGATGTATTAACATCTCCAACATATTGAGCAGTAAATTGACATAATAAAGCAAGTGTCATCAAGTTGGTCTACCTTTATTCAAATATCAAGATGATGCACGGTCCAATACGCATAAGAATAATCATTACACATTTAATTAGCACACCAACTAATGCACGTACATAAATTTTTTTACATTAAAACATTTTAAATCGCTCTAACATGTTTCGATCCGAAGATCATCTTCAGGGAGCTACACTGTTCCTTGCTAAAGTCACATTTTTAAAAACACTCACTGATTAATTTCCTTATATTAACTTGTTTCTGTGGCAGCATGTCGTATTGTGTTATGGAGCATAACACACGACACACACCCATAGTCAGGCGCATTCTCAGCACCGTACGACTTACACAATACGACGTGCTGCCACAGCACCAAGTTAATATAAGGAAATTCATCAGTGAGTGTTTTAAAAAATGTGACTTTAGCAAGGAATAGTGTAGCTTCCTGAAGATGATCTTAGGATCGAAACATGTTAGAGCGATTTTAAATGTTTTAATGTAAAAATTTTATGTGTGTGCATTAGTTGGTGTGCTAATTAAATGACTGTACGAAATGACCGGTGCAGCGGTAAAGATAATCATTACACAGTTCAATAATCTATCTCAGATCTTTCCGAATATTTAAAATTGTAATACACGACACAATAATTTCACGCCAAAGTTCGAGTAAATTTTAGCCATAAAAGCAAATGTTTTACAACTTCTAGGCAAGCTTATTTTCTATTGCCTTACAAATTTCGCACACACATCTGAAACGTTTCATTACATATTGGTAACAATTACATGGTAAATGCTTAGGGGAGGAACAGAAGGAATAAGTGAGACCGTAAAAGTGTAAGGTGCTGCCGTCTTGTGGCTTTATAATCTACCGGCCGTCGCCCCAATACTAACAGAGGCGACAGATAGGCCCATACATCTCTACACTTGTTCCTCTACAAAACGCACATTGCTACTCGTACTTTCAGAATGAACGACGCCGACGCATTCAAAATTATTTATCATAGACACAGCAAACAGCAGCAGCAACAGCTACAGCGACTACGATAACAACAACAACAACAAAAGGCAGTAAATAGAGATAAAACCTTGCAGGGACTAAATTGTTATCGCGCTACCAGCCGATTCAATGAACGCCTGGACACCAATGTTCAGACCTACCCCGTCCCTCTCATCAGGGCCGATGCCAATCAACCCTGATGACAGAGAAAGAGCATGTTTCCGAAACGTTATCTTTTACCCCAGTCGACCCTGATAATAGAAGTAGATCAGGTCTACGAAACTGTTGTTCTCAGCCCACCATCATCGCCAATCCTAGTCCGAAAATAATTTAGTAACTTTTTCACTTGCACAACTTTAAATCTTATATAGGCCTTACATGCGACTTTCAGCCCGCTACTGAAAACAAGTTTCTACTCGCACGAATTATAAAACTGAAGCCAGCAGTTAACACGGGGGTAAAGTTTCACTAGTTGATGGGTTCGTTATTCCTCTGGTTCTCCGAGACTTCCACCTAATGCCCTAGTTAAGAGTGATCGAAGCTACCAGTGTTGTGAATGGGGATTACTGTACCTCCTACCTTAATATAGAAATATGACGACATTTTGATTGCTCGTTTATTTAGAACGAAACGGAAACGTATTGTTTTAGCTCAAATCAGGCGTTAAAGAAACAAATGGGCTAACATTTGGAAGTGTGCACATTTGTAAGTCGGTTAGTCGCGGCGCAAAGATTTGTCACCGAACAATAAAACTGTTAACAACATACTTTACAGTGTCAATGACCACTTTCACTGTGTCCATGAAAAGAGGGTGTCACCCCAGGCCAGAAAATCTAAAGAATATATCGTTAATGCTGGTGTGAACAAATTTTCCCCAAAATCTATAAGCCACCTCAAAATATCAGTTGTCAGAAGGTTGCATAAAGCAAGCTCCATTCTGAGGGCCCCCAAATATTTTGCGTCACTATACAAAATTCAGTTTCCTGGGCGACTAGGATTTGCGCATCCCTGCGTTTATGTCGTGGACGAAGTCACTAGCCTACAGTTTCTTCAAAATAGCGTTCATTAGCAGCTAAAACTTTATTTCCAATAGTACAATGATTCTGACTGCTAAAATGTTTTACTTAAGTCCCTACACCACACAGCAAATTTTGGTCTTACAAGTGCATTGAAATAAAAAAATATATGTATATATCTTTTTTTATAAAGGAAAAAAATCATTTTCTGAAAGCATTCCTACAATGAAATTAGAGAATTTCATCTTGAGATTGCGTAATGGATCACCTTCACCCTTTAAATCCCAGTGGTAACAACATACTACCTGGTGTAACACTAAGAGAATCTTCATCTTAGAGCACAGCGCCTTTATAAGCTTGGCAAGACTCTCACGACAAACAGCATTCACTAACCGTTCCTTATAACAGTCATGGAATTTGGTCTATGTGCGGTAGAAACTGGATTTTTGCACTAAAGTCATTAGCATTTCTTAAGTTACTGCTGGCTTGCATTGCAATTCGAACTATCAACGCTTTTTATACAACATCAAATTTAAATTATCAATAAAACAAAAACACACATGTTGCCGAAACGTAGGGGATTTCCATCTTTTGTTTGCCGGAGTGATGGATAGCAACTAGTATTTTACGGTCTGGCGACCGGTCTTTTCGACATAGGTTTTCTGGGGCTTCCTCCGTCCTCAAGCAAAGTTCTCAGATCCTTACCATGTTCCAAGTTGCTACTCCACACTTATGGTGTTCACACTCTACTAGGCCATACAGGCCCAGAGGGGGAGTATAAGTGCAGCCATACTCTTTCTTTAACGTCAGCACTAGATGAGTGTGGATGGTCAACGTCACCCTCCGGCCTCTTCACCCCCGGGAAAGAGACCAGGTACGAACTATACATGAGAATGAGTGAGTCCCAGGGCTGCTATGGACAAGTGCGGCAAATCTCTTCCCCACCTTGTTTCGATCCCCAGACCGTCCAACCCGTAGACAGTCGCTAAACCAATTACGCTATCCCGACCCACGCTTCTCATGTAACCCCTTATATTTAAATATATCAAAATTAACTTCTTTCTTCCAAACACCGCCACGTTAGCTTGCTAAGTTATGCACATTATCATTAATCAGCAAATCAAAATTCTGCGGCCCTATTTGAAGTCGCCCCTTCTCACCATTCTAACGTCTACATTTTCAAGCTTCTCGTTACAGAAGGACGAACAGGCGAAGCTTTGGAACCTCAGAACAAAGTGACACTCTTTCTCCCCTCCCATCCAAACGAAACAAAGTGTTTCACTTCTCCCACAATCGTCCGATTCGTCTACTCTTCTGCTATTAAGCACACCAGTCATCAAAGGGTCAACACAATATGGCGTGGTTGTTTCATATAGTGGCAAAGTATATATGAGTCATTATGGTACTTTTGCTTCAAATGATGACATTTTTAGACAGTTGGCCTTACAGTCCCGTCTAATGGAAGCCTCTATACACATATTTCGAGTTGACAAATGACTTTATAAAGTTGGTGAGCGACCGATCGATTTGGAATCGGTTACATGTCCGGTACACACAGACAAAGCCTCATCCTGGCCGCACGTGGCTTCCGGATGTAGCAAGGTCCACGAGTTCACAATATGTGGCCACAATAATACAGCTTTCGCATTGAGCATGCACATTTTAGAGGCGTATCGGAGTGTGCAGCTTTCAGGCGTCGCGAGAAAGACACTGAACTTGCATGCAATTTAGGCAAAACTATAGATGCTAAATTGTTTAAATAGAATTCCCCTAAAGTAAATTGATATTATCAAAAATACGTGGCATGATTACGTAGGCCATATTTTATGGAAACTAAAACCTCAATATACATGGATTCATAATTTAAAAGCCAGACTTACAAATAACATCAATATATTAAACCCACCAGTATAGTTGTGTTCATTACTGATGGTAAGGTCAACTATGCCGGACAGGTTTTGGGCGGGATGTCGGACAAAGAGAGACACCCTGGCCCTCCTGGTTGGGGATTTAGCGTGGTGTTAGTATCCTGGAAACACCAGCAACGGAAGACAATGAACCGAAAACGGCGATAAACGCCACAGAAGAAGTGGCTAATGATATCATCATCATCATCATCGTCATCATCATCTGCATGGACTAGAAAATCCGCTTTGTCCCATCTTCGCTCTACTAAGTATATTTAGATGCCGAAGGCTCGGAAATTCATTTGGAAACGTGTTCTTCCTTTTCTCATGTTGCAGGATCTCTCCATACGTAAGCACCTTCAGACCTACCTCTAAATTCCGTGCTTCCGAAGAATTTAAAAGTGGCACCTCATTAGATATGGTTCAATCTTCATCTCACAGCAGACCAAACCAAGTGCTCTTGGCAATATGTGTATTACCGCGTGCATGTAAAAGTAAGAGGTAATTGTACCCTTCACAAATGTGTATGCGGTGGACGTCTCACGTTGAATTATCTCGATATTTTGTATGGTAACTCGTGGTGAAATATTTCGATATTTTGTGACTATCTCTCACGAATTGCCTCGATATTTTTTCGTACGTCTCATGTTGAAGTTTCTGGATATTTTGCCGGAATTTTCACGGTGATTTGCCTCGATATTCTGTCGGCAGTCACATGGTGAATATTATAAACATTTTTTGGGCGCCTCACGGTCAGCTCTGTTATTTTGTTGGATATCTTACGGTGAATTTTCTCCACATTTTGTCCCTTATCCACGGTCAATTATGTCGATATTTTGCGGGCACATCAAAATTAAATACGTAGATATTTTGTCCGATGACACACGCCGAATTATCTGAATATTTTTCGGACACCTCACATTGAATTATCTCGATATTTTGTCTGACGTCCCACTGTGAATATTCCCGACATTTTGCCGGATGTCTTATGGTAAATTACGTCCATATTTTTTCGGAGGTCTCACTGTGAATAATCTCAACATTTTGCCGGAAATTTCGCAGTGAATCTTCTCGCCGTTTCGTGTGGCGTTTCATAGTGATTATTCTCGATAGTCTTCGGGCGTCCCACGGTTAATTATCTCAACTTTTTGTCCAGCGTCTCATTGAATATCCCGACATTTTGTCGGCAATCTTAAGTTGGAAACTGAACGTGCAGACCCCTTATTCTCAGCCTCGACACTATATGGAAGAGAGTGGTCAGTTTCACGGCCAGTGGCTGTACCGAGTGGCAATAATAACAGGTACGACTGGGAGACTAGACAGACCCCAGAGCCGGTCTGGATTCTTTCAACACGGGAAAATTCCTTGCGTTTTCCGGTAGGAAGGGGGGGGGGGCAAATTTTGCCAAGATAAACAATATATAACAAGGTGCTTGTTTAACTAAAATTGTACTTCCATTTTTAACTGACTTCCGAAAGCACTCAAGCACTCTACAAGGGAAATGCTGCTGATTGGGAAAAGTATAACGTTCCAGAATAAACAATAAGATTCCAGTCTTCAGCGATATGATGTCATGCAAACTGGTATATAATCACCGATAGTCTGGAGGAGTTTCTAGCCTCTACTTCCACTTTCTAAGCAGTCCAAGAAGACACGAAACCTAAAGATGGGGGGGTTTCAGGCTCCTTCGAATAGTCTGCAAATATCGGTAACTGTTGGTCTAGAGACACCGAGTGATCGTTCCAGAAGAATTGAATCTTCAAGCAATACCCGTTTTAGACCCCCAAATCTTACAAGAATAAATTAATTTCATACCTAATATACTGCAGAATTTCTGCAGCTCTGTAACGTGACATTCCAATACGTTCTACAAAAAAATGGACAGTTCGCGGCGCTTGTATCTAAAGGCTTCGGCTGTAACAACTGTATCACAGCTGTATTGAAGACGAGATTCTTCACATCAAGTGAAAGAAAAGAGCAATGATATTTAAACAACCCGCACAATGGACTATATGAGAAGACGTCGCCACAGCACGGCATTTAAAATACCGTAACTGAAACAATGTATAAAATTCTGACGATCGTAAATAGGCATGGAATTTATTTTCGTTGTTACACCGTGCACGTTGTTGAGTTACTTAATTATTACACCAACTACTACACGTATATAAATTTCTGTGAATTTTATATATGTGCAGTAGTTGGTATAATAATTAAGTAGCGCGCGGAATTCTTTGCTTCTTGGACTTTTAACAACGTCCCGGATTCAAAAATAACACTATTCATGGAGAGCCATAAAAAAAATTAAAACACCGTATTTCAGAAACAGGACAGGTTCCGGTCCTGAGGCTAAAATAGAAATGATGTCAAAACGCACCCAGATTGGTCAGATATGGAATGCTGCTCTAAACCTGAGGGCATGGGATGTCACTCGAACTGGCAGGACAGATACGACTAACGGTCAGTTCAATGGCCATTGGAAAATAACAAATTGCTGACCTAAAATCATAATCTTCAATACACCGACATAAAACCTACACAGACAACAACATTTGTCTGCTGTCGATATGGTACCAAGTTTAAGTGACATCGGATGTCCAGGGATTTGATTGTACCTTACCCTGTCGGGCCAACCTGAAAGCACTTCAGCCACATTTTCACCCTAGATAATGGACAAAGTCTACGCAGTACAGAACTAATTATTCAAATTAAAATTCTGAAACCCGTCTGAAGAACATCATTAGTCTACGTTATATATGAAGATTCATTCCGTACCTCACAGAGAACATAGGGCGCGTATACTAGAGATAGCAGTCGGTGAATGTTGAATAGGAAAATAATGGCAATGGGACTCTTCATTGTGAGTCATATGAAATACGAACCTCAGGAGCGTGTGAAAAAAATGCAGAGCTTACAGAATCAAGCATGGCTGCAAATGTAGGAACCACTGGGCTTGAACGGTTTAGAAACACAACCCTAGATGTTAAACACGAACGGATGGTAAAAGAAAATCTTATATGAGACAAGAATTTCAAACGCATAACTAATGCGAGTCTGTTTGCGTGCACGGAGCGAGGCGGAAGAGTTGAACGTTGTTCGCATGTCGCGTGGACACAAGGGCGAAAGGTCGCTTTACGGTTGCGCTGTCCAGAAACAGGCTGAACGTTTAACAGTATAAATATATTAAAAAAAACAATGAGATGAATGGAAAGATCAAATATTACGAAAGATTAGAACATATATAAACAGAAAAACCTAAAAAGCTACCAACTACGCTGTCCAGGTTTTCAGTAGCCTAAACATAAAAACTGCGTTATAGACGTGTAATGGATTAAGAACTGCTTCGCACACAAATGCACACAGATATAAAAGAAAATAATCTGCAGTTAGTATGTTCTACAATTCCTTTCAGTCACTTTAACAATATCAAACGTATTCCTTCAATCCGTTTTTATAAAAGCCTATGCCCGAAATAAATACAAAAACCTACTGCTCATCTAAGCAAATAAATAATAAATTTCCCCCTGTAATATTATGCATAATTCGTTCGCGTAGTAAAACCAACCAAACGATTGCGGAAATATAAGCACACAGTCTGCCTGCGCAATTCACGTAGTTTATTCTTTTAATAATAAAAGCCAAAGAGATGTAATATTTCTCAACTTTATTTGGTAAAGAACTCCACATGTTTCGGACGATTTAAAGTCCATCATTAGGAGTCTTAATACTGTATTCACAGCAATTGGTATTTGTTATACTAGTTATGTTGACTGTCTGCTAGCGAGGTCAGGATGGAACTAGTAGACAGTCAACAAATGACAAATACCAGTTGCTGTGAATACAGTATTAAGACTCCTGATGATGGACAGTAAATCTGTCCGAAACATGTAGAGTTCTTTACCAAATAAAGTTGAGAAATAGTGCATCTCGTTGGCTTTTATTATAAAAAGAATATATCACGATGCACGGTCCTCTGAATGTCAAAATCACGTAGTTTACCTTCAACGCTGCTTCGCAAGCAGTCAAAAGTTTTCTGTTAGAACGGCTACCTTGACATACCAGTGCAAGATACCCGCGGTCCACTAATCCTATTCTACACAACTGTACAACATTAAAACCTAAGAGCGTATATATTTACAGATGGGTATGGTAATGATTTTGCCGTAACTTTAAAGGCAAGAAAGTTTCCTTTCCGTTGTATGCCATTAATCAGAAGTTAAATTATGCAGCAATACGCCTCACACCAGTGTGTAGTCTGTAGACCCAGCACTCTTTCATATTCAAACATGTATCTTAAAGACAGTTTCCAACACAGAACATTTTCTAAGTGCCTCGGGGTTAACACTAAGTTTGTTCAACGACTCGCTAGCTCATCCTATACTACACAGTTCCATACTTTGGGCTTTTATATAAAATTTCTCTAAAAAAAATGTAGGATAAAGTATTCCGTCTATACTTCATTCTGTTTTGTTCCAAAACATATTTATCCCAACCCTGTGTGTGGACTGTTAAACTTTATTGATTCCTCTCCTATTTAACGTTTTGCAAATTAACTGATTGTATCTCATACCTAATCAGCGCCTTCGTTATTCATACATTCGAAGGGCTGTGAAAAGAAGCGATTGTTTTCCTTTACGATGTATTCTACCGCCACTTTACGAGCTGAAGGAAATCACAAAATTGACATTCTAAACACAGGTCACTTGACACAGATTCTTCACGCCTTAGACACACAGTATAAGAGGCAACAGTCTGAGCACTTCCTGTACAACAACGTACAGGCAACACTCCACGAAATGAAGGCACAGACTTGTGCATCTAAAATGTTCTGTGAGGTAGGAATTAAATTTTCAAATAATCCACTACTTCGAAAGATTTCAGGTTTCAAAGGGTACTCTATATATGCGACACGCACCTGAAAATATCAACCGTCTTGAGTTTTTTTCTTTTAGCAGTCTGTCTTACGACAGGTCCAAAGCCTTTTCCAAAGCGACCTCTCCACGATCTAGAGCTTCCTCCTTCATGTGAAAGTACCCTCTCCTTTCCTTAAGGTCATCCAGTAGCTTCCTACGTCTTCTTCCACGTCCTCCTGTCACTTCTATCCCCCCCTTTTATCATTCCTTCAATAACCTGTTGTAGAAGGCAGTTGCTACACAAAATGTAAACAATCCAGTTAGCCTGCCGTTTACTTGTTTCATGTAGGATATTCCTCTGCTCCTTGACTCTGAGTAATACTTCTTCATTACTCACATGATCGGTCCAAATGCTCTTCTCCACCCTTCTCCAGCACCACATTCCAAAACTTTCCAGGTGTTTCTGATCTACTGCCCGAAACGTCCAAGTCTGAGCACCATACAAAGCTATGCTCCAAATGTAGCATTGTCTGCAGTGCAACTCAAAAATACAATTTCGTTTCAAAGGACAGACGCTTAGCAGCAGCAGCAGCAGCAGCTCAATTAGACAGTCGTACGAGCGTAACTATAATAAGATATTCTCACTTCCTTATCCCTCTGCATTTGTCTGCATATCTTCTCAATTCTTCGTCTACTCCTCTTCCTCCATCTCTTTCCCTTATTCTGTTTCGCTTTCTTATTTTTAACTGCATCTTCGTCCCTCTCTTCCCACTGACTTTAATCCCTCCCTCTCAACCTCTCTCTTAATATTCCCCTTCAAGTCCTCCTCTCCCTCTGTTTCCCATTCTTATATTCCCTACTGCCCGAATCGACGCTCCTTTAGGAGTATACTAAACCCTTACTCAGACAAGTAGTAAAGACTCCCTGGAACGGAGACATGGGATAATCGCACGGCCACCACATGCCAAGAGATAAATACTAGGACACAACCAATTTGGGATTCGAAATCACAGCCACAGAAAAAAATAATATACGATTTAAACTCTTTGATCGCCAGAATCCACACATTCCTCTTAAACGCACTGCAGTGCAAATTGGTCGGTTACAGTGTTTTTGGTGCTTCAGTACACCTTATCTTGTCGTTATAGGCCTACTTGCAGTATAGCAACAAAGTGAACATGCCTCTACCTTAGTACATGATTAGCATATCCACTGTCAAATTACCCAGGGGCTAGTAACATTGAATGCAGTAGTGGCATAAGCGATCCATTTCTTATGCCTACTGAATGACACAGACATGAGAACAAAGGGCTTGTTCTCAGATATGATCGGAAAACAACAATTGCACCGACAGAGGTGACCGTAGTCTTAGGCCGATCGTATAGTAGAATATGAGAAGGTCGTGTTTGTCTCTCGCCCGGAAGTTTCATCGCGCAAACTAAGAAATACGATCAATTAACTTGTATGAAAAATGTACTTTTGCAGTGATTGGGTATAATGGATCCTCACTTAACATGACGATCAAACCGAAGTGCATAATAACTCTCTTCAAAATGACTAAGCATACTAACAAGTACGGTTAAGGATAAGGTAAAGCACAACTTGCACAGGCCTGTAGAGCCTCGGAGATTTCCAGGAGGTTTATGTTCCCAGATTTCATGACAATCGGCCCATGAAGGTGGCAAGGTTGTCAACCCTACGCACCGGCCACCTTTACCCACAGGAAATATTCCTGGACCTCAATGCAGTTAGAGGCTGAGTCAACACCAGGGTCATAGTGCGTTTGGAAGGATTATGGCAATGAAAAACCCCAGCGACTTCATCGGTAATCGAACCCGCGACCTTCCGGCTTGTAGCGCAACAAACAAGTACGAACAAAAACATATATGCATAGCAACACACAGTGTCCACAACTGTTGACAGGCGCTATGCCTGAGTTTCCGTGGCTTTCGACTGTTACATATATGTATGTATAATTTGAAGAAAATTGTAACAAGTAGGAAGTTTTCACAAACGCAAGTAAAAAAAACTGACTTACTGCGAACTTCTGCCCCTTTTTACCCGTTTTTACTCAACACGTTGACTTTAAAATAAACAGTATTCCCCTTCCCCCGTGGTGCTGCGGCCCAACGCGGGCCATGGCCTCCTCATTCTTGAGGTTTCTAGATCACACAAAACGACGCATCACAGTCGGTAGGACTCCTCTGGACGAGTGATCAGCTCGTCGCAGAGACCTCTACCTGACAACACACAACACTCACAACAGACAAACATTCATGCCCACGGTGGGATTCGAACCCACGATCTCAGCAGGCCAGCGGCCTCAGACCTACGCCTTAGACCGCGCGGCTACTGGGAGCGGCAAAATAAACAGTATGGCTTACTAAATTAATTGTATTATATTTACCAATATATATATAACTATCATCACAAAAGTTATTGTCTTTCTGTGTGATGCACACATGCTGGAGCTATTTTCAGATATTAGCCCCCAAAGAAGTAGAAAGGTGTACAACAATGGAGCATAATAACCTTCCAAATTTATTATCTGATACCTCAGACACCCCATTCGGTGTCACGTCAGTTACTAAATAACTAACCCATTGGTGTGTGAAGCTAATTTTACAGCACCAGTCGCAGAGCGTGACAATAATTTGTCATAATCATTTTCGTTAACTGTCCAACAGAACGAAATATTTGAAATAAAATTTGTAGACAATAATAAAGCACTCACTTTGCCCTACGTTTTCAAGCGGCTTTCGAGAAAAAACCGATTCAGATCCGTCTCAGACCTGAGACACAGGCACAAAAAATTGTACTCAACAGAGATTTACACAACGCGTGCAAAATTATGTCGAAATTCTGTCAGTGGTTTATGAGAACACTTCAAAGCCTAGTGGTTACTATATGTACTGCCTGGGTTAACATTAAAACCTGAAAGTTAAATCTCAGCCTTTTCCCCACACAATGTATTTATATTCAGTGCGATTCTCAAAACAGCGATTCCTTCCCTGAACAGCACTTACCGACTGGTAAGGGATAAGGGTCCTATTTGTAGCCAGGAACGACAAAACATTCCAGAGAAGCCAATCCCTAGGCTAGACCAAGTCGCCGAATGCAAAGACAATGGACAAAGCTATACCAACGAAATGAAATATACATAAGAAACGTACTGTTGTTTCGTCATATAAATGAGGTCACAAATACCTTATTGGACACGTGACTTACATTACTAATAAAGCAACCGGACGCGCTAGGGAAACGTTAGGGGACTTCCACTTTGTGCTTGTAGTACTGTCGACCTGAACTGAGTATCTGGAAGATCCTGCGATCGACAGCCCCATTTAATCCACTGCTATATTTATTGTACTGTACAATTTTTGTCTGACTTGTAGAATAATTTCTACTGTATATTTAAGGTTATGTACATTTTTCCGCAAGAAGCTAATATCATCGCAGCACAATACTATCTGATCGTAGTCATTCATTTCGAGCCCTGCTCTTTCCAGTTGTAGCTAACCTTTCTGTAAATGAAACATTGGTCAAAAAGAATGGTAAGACAATGACTTCTTGTAGCGTCACCGGCTGATGTAAACATCTGAAATGTAGATTAAACGGTTAAGTTGGATCGTATTCGGAATGATGCAGCATTGTATTAGCCCCGCAAAAAGCAACAAGGCCCCTTTCTTATATCATTAAGATTTTCACAAACTCTACAAATGTAAATGCTTGCTCTCTTGTTTTCAAAAGTCGTACTCACAGTCACGTGACATGCACAGGAAAGAACTGTCGTCTATCTTGTCTTACCTGAAACAAAAAAAAGGAATCATATTATGCATTTGCACTTGTGACTTTCGCAGCAACTGTATGCGAAATTCGATCAAACAGCAATTTACATTAACGTATTATTAATTAAAATCCAACTAGATGCAACAGTATGCAGTCTGATTTATTTTACTGCAAAATCACTCTACATGTTTCGGGTGTCCACCGCTCCCGTCATCAGGAGTACTAAATACTGTAACCGCAGCCTTCCCTCTACCTCCATCCAACGTGGCCAGGTCGGGACTGCAGTCTCGACCTGGCCACGTTGGAGGGAAGTAGCTGAACCGATATTATGACCTGTACCGGAGGTTGCGGTTACAGGTTTTAGTACTCCTGATGATGGGTGCGGTGGACACCCGAAACATGTAGAGTGACTCTGCAGTAAATAAATATCTACATACTGTTGCATCTGGTTGGATTTTTATTAATACTGAATTATGATGCACGGAACCATGAGCTTAAAAAATTACATTAACGTGTCAACAAAAGCATATAGTCCTATAATTGTAAAATCTTGAGTGACCACCACAACACGATAAAATATGATTTAGCGAAAATATCCATTCAGAAGTTGTAAAACTTCGGAAACCTTGCAGTGATAGTACCAAGTGGAAATTATATACACGATTTTTACGGATGCCACCCCCTTGTGCTAATTAATGATAGTGTTGATATGTTCAGTCGGAAACAATTTGACTTGTGTCAGACTGAACACATAAAAACAGTCACTTTCACGGTTAAAACGTTCAACTTGTAATTTGGCCACCCTAAACCAATCCATAAGTTTGTGCCAGATAACAAAAGCTATTTATTCACTAAAAAGTGTACATAAAGTGGAAGTTCCTTGTGATTAGCAGGACACCTGCTGACAGAACACCTGCTAACAGAACATCGCTGTTTAATCTTGCTTCATATCCGACAAACCCGATACTCTATTTTAGCACTCACACATAATGTAAGCTGAACTTCAGACAATGCCTCACATGCGTCACTCTTTATACACCCACACCTTGTCGAATTTTCAGGTTAAAAATTACTCATTCCGTCATTTTACGCTACACAATGTACCGAGTCGAAAAAGCGTTGTCAAATAAACAAAAGAAAGCATTAACTAACCAAACATGGCGAGCGCAAAGGCAAATTAGTAGATTATGTGGGCCTAGTAATGAATCTGTGGACGCTGGTGTTCCACAGATAGCCATCCTACCGACAAGCTAAGAGATCCTGCTTCTCTCTGGAAGGGGCAGCAGTCCTTACGACAACAACAGCACATAGCGCACAGTGCAATTCACATCAGCAGGTAGGTCGGTGTTGTGGTCCCAGCAGAAGCCCTTCGCACGTCAAATTTATCAGTCAAATATGCAAACACCATATTCAGATAGTTGAATAAAGAGAGACCAACTTGATGTCAGTTGCTTTGTTATTTCATTATTTACTGCTCAACATGTTTCGGATGTTAATACATCCATCCTCAGGAGCTTACGACTTATTTGATTAGTTATTTCATGGGTTGTATTGTTCTGGTTCGATGTGTGTTGGTGTTACGTTGTGGTTTGGCTGGGGTGGTGTGGTATCCGGATGCAGGCTTCAGCTGAAGCCTGCATCCGGATACCACACCACCCCATGAAATAACTAATCAAATAAGTCGCAAGCTCCTGAGGATGGATGTATCAACATCCGAAACATGTTGAGCAGTAAATAATGAAATAACAAAGCAAGTGACATCAAGTTGGTCTCTCTTTATTCGACTATCAAGATGATGCAGGTTCAATAAACATAAGATTCGCCATATTCAGAATCAGAGGCAGAAATATATTTATTATTCCACATGTCGTGGGATTACAACTGAAGAAAAGTATCATAACAAAGGAAAGGAATGATACTTCAAGGAAGAAATATGCAGCAATAGGAACAGTGACACACAGTCAAGTAGCAGTGCAAAATTGAATGAAATTTATTACTATGTACATCCAACCAGAATAATCCTTAAAATCCAACGACGTTTGGAATCACTATTAAAATATTCCGGAGAAGAAACGACAAGACGAAAGAAACTTGCACTACAAAATTTGTAAATATGCCAAAAAAAATGTTAAAGGCAATCGCAACCTCTACTTAAACATTAAGTCCCCAAAACAGAAAATTACAGGAAAAAAGAATTTAAACTGCTGAAAACAATATTTTAAAAATAAGTAGCAAGATATCAAAATAGTACAAGATTAAGCAGAAAGAGCCACGCAGTCTTAGGCAACTGGTCTGCTGTCGCTCACTTGCTAGGATTGTGGGGTTGAATCCCGCCGGGTGCATGGATGTCTGTCGTTTGTAAATGTTGTGTGTTGTTAGGTAGAGGTCCCTGCTACGAGCCGAACCCTCATCCAGGGAAGACCTACCGAATCTGTGTTACTGAGTGCGAGGAAGTGCAACATTCACCCAGAGAGAAGGTAGAAGAGGACGGACTGAAAAAAATACAAAGTAATTAAGAACAGGATTTCGAACCTCAGAAAAAAAGGAGGGGTCAATATTGAGAATTTGGCGGGGGGGGGGGATTTCAACACAGTACTATGAACT
>Ga0136643_10004915_pt1 | contig 18669 bp, 13 predicted proteins | sample TergutLab28metaG_FD_96883 | JGI IMG/M metagenome (GOLD analysis project Ga0136643, IMG submission 96883) | Labiotermes labralis P1 segment gut microbial communities from Petit-Saut dam, French Guiana - Lab288 P1 (version 3) (version 3) | ecosystem: Host-associated > Arthropoda: Insects >...
CAGACGATGGGAATAAGAGGGTGGAGAAAATTGAGTAAGGAAAGGACGGAATGGAAGAAAATCACTGAGAAGGCTAAAACCCATAGTGGGTTGTAACGCCAACAAAAGAAGAGGAGAAGAAGAAGTATTTAAATCTTATTAGTTTCTGCAGCTTTCATTTGAAACATTTTAATGTAGTGATTATTGAATGAAAAATTACTTATGACTAGGCATTGTGATTAGCCTTTCAGCAGTCATTTTTATCTCCAGTTTCAGTGTCAAGTATAATGATACAGTGTAAAGGCCAGTCAGGTATACAACAAAGCCAAGATTGCATTTGAAAAATATATACACACTGTTTCAGTGCGCTTTTCCGCTGTGGTGCCATTCAGGTACGTAACACATTCCTTGTGTCAGCATAACTTACTCTTACACAGTTGACAGATATGCTCACTGTATTTTGTGAGGTGTGAGGTTCTGACAGGAGTGTTGCTGAAGTTGCAAGTCTTTTGATATGTTATGATGTGTTGTCGACTGGTAAGAGGGATCTTATGTGTATTGGACCGTGCATCATCTTGATATTTGAATAAAGATTGACCAGCTAGATGACACTTGCTTTATTATCTACTGCTCAACATGTTTCAGACGTATTAACATCTGAAACATGTTGAGCAGTAGATAATAAAGCAAGTGTCATCTAGTTGGTCAACCTTATTCAAATGGTAAGAGGGATCTTTCAACTCTTCACAGCTCAGCACAGTGTAACATTCCAGAAGGCTTAATTCTTTACTCATTCTATTCTCAGTTGCTCATGACAAAAGTTACGACCTTGGCAGTAGGTGCACAGTTTCACATTGGACAGAGAGGGATTTATAACCAGAGACCTATGTATTCTGGTTGAAGAAAGTGTATAGTTCAGTGACATGTTTGAACTGATTGTATTATTACAGTATTTTTTGTTTTGTTTTGTTCTATCCTGTTGTAGCCATGTGTTAAGTTGACTTCATGCTTGTTTGTATTATAAAGTGAACAAGTTTGATTTTCGTGTGATCGTCCATCTTTAATGTGAAATGACGTGTGAGACCAACTAGATGCAACAAATTATGGTTTATTAATAATCCATTAGTTCGACATGTTTCAGACACCATTATGCCCATCTTTGGGAGTGCTAGACTGTATGTTACTGCATATGGTTTTCAGCACTGTGTAGAGGGTGTTATGTGAATAGTCGCATAACACCCTCTACACAGAGCACACGGCCTGCTTCCCAGCTTCCCAAGACTCCAGCCAGCACATCTACTGCTGAAAACCATATGCAGTAACATACAGTCTAGCGTTCCTGAAGATGGGCATAATGGTGCCTGAAACATGTTGAGCTAATGGATTATTAATAAACCATAATTTGTTGCATCTAGTTGGTCTCACATGTCATGTCATATATAGTGAACACTTTGCAGATGGCTAGCTGTGGAAAGAAGAACAAATGCATTCACAGTGAAGCTAGGGAAATAATCAGTTGTGGAAACGAAATGGCAATAGAGTAAAATTCCTTTAATCTGGCTACTGATAATCCAGAATTCCTGATAGTTCAGCACTTGAGGAAAATATTTTCCAGACCTTATCTCTGACTGGAAGTTTTGCTTTGACTGTATCTTGTGTTATCTGCACTTTATTGAGCCCACTGAGCTATTATAATGGCTGCAGAAGATCCAAAGTTGAGTAAACAAGTTACTGCTGGCAAGAGGAAATGGTACCAGTAACAATTCTTCAGAAACTTTAAGTAATTAGGATGAAGGATGACTGAAAAAGGTGAAAGCCAAAGTGTGGTTATGGCCTTGTATCACACTGGATTAATGTGAAATGCCAACTTGATGCAACAAGGTAATTTTATTGATGTATTCTTAGCTCGACATGTTTCGGGCACATACGGCCATCATCAGGAGCATTAGATGTTAAGTTGCAGCATATGGTTTTCTGCACTGTAAAGAATGAGATAATGTGAAGTGTGTGTGTGTAGTGGCTGTACGCTGCGTTATGTAGGTGTTTATCAGTGCGTTCTATGGAGTATTGTACAGGTCTGTTTGTGTGGGGACTGGAGGTTTGTGGTCACCAGGTTGTGGGAGGGGTGTGTGTAGCGGAGGTTCGTGGTGGAGGTTTAAGATGTTGGAGGTTGTGTGTGTTTGTGATCAAGTCTCTGCGTAGGTTGTGGGTGTTTCGTGTTGTGGTTAGGTTAGATAGTGGCAATGGGTGTGTGGTGTGATTAAAATACTTTTCCGTGCTATTTATAAATAAGTTTTTACATACCCGAGTTTGTGGATGTTGCATCAAGTTGGCATTTCACATTATTTCATGACAAAGATGCGCGGTCAAACAACCCTCAAGATCACATTGGATTGTCTACTGTTTATGATACAAAGAAACACAAAGATCAGTTATAGTTGCTTATGGTATCAAGTGAAAGTGTGAAGGGCCTTTTCAGGTTACATGTACTGAAAAAGCCTAAATGAGTGCAATTTGTTAAAATTTTGTACAGGCGGTCTATGGCAGTGTGCACAGAAAGAAAACTTGTCACTGGGCCTGTGATAATTGAAAATATTTAGTCTTTTTATTATGAAATGAAAATAGCAGACAAGTGCATATTCTCTGAGGGCTGTCTGTAATACTTAGTAACTGTCTAATAATACAAAATCTGGTGCCTGTCAAGTCCCATTGTTGCCACATTAAGGGAATTATACTGTAATTATGAAATCCATTACTGTTCTTGAGTCTGGTTAGATAATTATTATGTGAACTTCATCAGTTGAATTGTTATTGATGACTGCTAGTCTAGTAACATTAAATCAAAACTGTCATGCAGTCCCTAGTATACATGATCACCCTTTTTAACTTGGTTGTGCTGAAGTGCTCAGTCCGGTAGATGATCCTCTTTCAGGAAACAGGTGTGGTTCACCGAATCAAATGTAGTTTTTATTTCCTTTTTTACTTGTTTTATTTACTCAATTTATTCTTGATAAAATGAAAAAAAGTTGCGCTGTTATCCAGTTAAACCACTAAATCATTTTTTGTTAAAATAACACAGCCACTTGTACTCCCTCACTCACAACGCTCTCATATACGACTGTTTTCCTTACTGGACTGCTAGCATCCGCTGTCCGCTGCTAATATTTTCTCATTTAACAAAACACGCACTGTTATCCAGTTAAACAACTAAATCATATTTTATTAAAATAACACAGTCACTTGTACTCCCTCCCTCAGAATGCTCTTGTATGCAATGGCTTTCCTTACTGGACTGCTAGCATCCGCTGTCCGCCTACTGACGTTTTCTCATTTAAATCTCTCCCCGTACAACCCCTCCTACCTATCGCCAACAGTTCCTGAACATGCGTTGACACACCGTCCGGAACTGACTCCAGCAAACCTAATAAACAACTATATAAAAAATGTTCGGCCACACTAGGTAGTTACTTTACTGGCTATTCTATACCTGTAAGTGAAGAACAAACTAAATAAAAATTGTATTAACTGAAACAAAGAAGGTTCAGCTGTTAACAAACCTGTGTGACATACACCATTGCTGTGTGTACAGTGAAAAACTCCTGATGATGGACAGAGGAACTGTCCAAAACATGTAGAGTTTTATTCCAAAAATAAATTTCAGAAATTAATGCATCTAGTTGGTTTTATTATAAGAATTCATTATTACTATAATACTTTGTGTAGGTCCCTTTATTGACTCCTACTACTACTCACACACAGCATACAGCACGGTGCCAGCAGTGCATCCAGCTGCCACTTCTCTGTGCAGCAAGAAATGGTCCACTGTCTGTGTTATAACATTTCTTATTAGCATCACAATGTGAACTGCTGAAACGTGCATTGTCTGTTGATGTGGCTGTGCAAAGTGGTGTACATTTGTTATTGTTGCATGTAATCCAGTCTCATGGAGCAGTTTTAATGCAGTGTAGTTTCTTTTATCTACCAAATTCAAAAGAACTTTACCATAATTACATGCAATATCAGGGCAACCGGGATAGCTCAGTGGGTATAGTGACTGTTTATGGCTGGGCAACTGATGGCATGGGAAAGAGATATTTCTGTCCTAAAAAGCATGTATACCAGCACTAGAAGCATTACAAGCTATAATTTGGTGATTTGCCTGTGGATTCACTGACCAGGGGTTTTCTCTTTGCCACTGTCTGGCCTTGCGGCCCATTTCCTGTGGGTGATAGGCTTTTTACCCTCAAGATAAATTTAACAGGGTGTGAAGCCGGCCATTCACCTTCAACTGTTTCTGTAGTTATCTGTTGTTATGTAGAATTTTTGGTTTATAATATGGCACCAATTAAAAATGTACTGTCTTATACTTCATCATCATCATCATCATCATCATCATCGTGTTCCTGAAGGGTTATGCATGTTTCGTGTTCCTTAATCCTCAAGATGAAGTTGGTCCATCCATCTCTTCCTCGGTCGTCCTATGTTCCATCGTCCTTTTGGTGTATATTGTAGTGCTTGTTTTGGTAGTATGTTTGTGTCCATTCTCTGTACGTGTTGGAAGTGAAGCTTGGGTACTGAAGAAAAGAGAGGAACAATGTTTAGAAGCAGCACAGATGAAATTTTTGGGACACTTACTGTCTTATACTTTAAATCCATAAATCCATGGTGTTGAATTATGTCTGTTTAAGACATTTATATGATATCAAATTATCCATGCTTATAAGTTCGAGGTCTGTCTTAGAACACAATAAAACATGAAGTCTGAAACATTCCTGTGACAGATCTGAAGATGGTCCGTGGAATTAACGTAATCATTCAGTGTGATGTATGTAAAACTTCTGTATGTTACGTAGAAATAAGAGCTGCATCAAACTGGACCCTTGTGTAGTTTAACTTATTGCTAACACACAACTGAATGCTACCCATTCACCCGTATACAGTAATGCTGTCATTTTGTGTAGGTTCCACATATGCAAATAACTGCAGTCATTGTAATCTGGACTGCTCCCTGTATCCAAAGCTGGAACAGACCAATGGGATGCTGCAAAGAGATATGGAGAACTGTCGGTGTTGTGATGTGGGTGAAGTGGACAATGAAGATGATACAGAGAATGAAGCACCTTTATTTTCCCTTACCAAAAGGTAAATTTTTGATTCTGCTTGTGTAATAATCAAAGAAGGCCAGAGTTTCACCTTGTCTCTGGGATCACGATCGAATCATTTTGAGGTCAGATTGATACTGATTACTGCCATTGCTCCTAATGCCCTCTGTGGAGTAACATTTTCCTTATGCAGAAATAATTATATATATTTATTTATTTATTTCCCCCCCCCCCTGAAGTAAGAGGGAGTGAGACTCATTACACATTGATCAGTGAATGTTGCCACCAACTGTTAATGCCTTGGAGCAGACCATTTTTTTTAAATGACCCCATTAGCATGAGACACCAACTCTGATTTAGTTGCATGGCGTTGCGTCTTTGGACCCAGATCTCACCACGGATCCGTGACAGCTGAAGTGTTTTGCAATAGTCCATTGTTTAAATGACCATAGTGACAGGAGACATATTTAGCAGTTATGATGCTAGTGTGACCGTGCATCATTGGTACAATAATATAAACAACCAATTCGATGCAACAATGATAGTTTATTAATATCTTCAATCAGCTCTTTCAGACGATAGTTTTGCCCATCCTCAGGAGCACTAGACTGTGTTTACGGCTTGTGGTATAATGCACTGGCGATGCTGCCAGCAGGCAGCATCGCCAGTGCATTATACCACAAGCTGTAAACACAGTCTAGTGCTCCTGAGGATGGGGGAAACTATCATCTGAAACATGTAGAGCTGATTGAAGTTATTAATAAACTATCATTGTTGCATCGAATTGGTTGTTTATATTATTATACTTAAAAGCATTTGTCATCAGAAGTGAAAGTTGCATTGGATCTTATAAGAATGAGTGGACATGCAACTGATTAATACTGAAGATTTTATTTCTGAGTTTGAAGCCAAGCCAGCAGTGCGGAATTTGCCTGTGGAACAGAATAGTGGCAACATTTACAAGTCAAATGCTTCGCAAGAAGTAATAGTAAAATTTCATTTACTTTCCAGTAAGAAAGTGACTGAATAAAAAAGAACCATATTGGTATGTTAACTTTGTTCCTGTTCATTTCTTTACATTCTTTTAATTAGCATGAAATCTTATTTGACTTATGTTGCACTTGACCTTCATCACTTAACAAAACAATTCTCATATTGATGACAAACATTATCAGTAGTTCTTCCATCTTGTATTGCATTAGCTGGCATGTCATAGAAACCTTCAACTATTAAGGTATCCTCAGAATTGTAGCCATTGCATTCATGTAAAAAACTGTAAAGCAGACAGCAGTTTTTACATTGCCCTCAGCGAAGTCCAAGGTAATGTGAAGAGTTCTATGGAAAAAAATCTCCATTTGTTTGCAAGAATCATGAAGTGCTGTTACTCTTATGGTCCGGGGATCGAATCCCAGTGGGGGGGCGAGATTTTCCGCACCTGTCCATAACAGCCCTGGGGCCCACCCAGCCTCCTGTACAATGGGTACTGGGTCTCTCCCAGGGGTAAAGAGCGGCCAGGGCGTGACGCTGACCCCTCACTCCTTTCTATTGCCATGGTAAAGAAAGAGTAGAACTATACCTCTACTCCCCCTATGGGCTGTACAGAGACTCAGTGCCTGTACAGTAGAACTATACCTCTACTCCCCCTATGGACCGTACGGCCTGTACAGAGCCTCAGTGCCTGTACAAGGGTGCACTTTACCTTTTTTTACCTTATGGGAACGTTCAGCACACTGTCCTATAATTTCTTACAAGGTTTGTGTAAATTGCTTATCAGGCACTGCGCTGTAAACTCTGAACATCAATTTACAATGAACAGTAATACCAGTCGCATACTGCCAGTAAAGCAGCACCCAGAAATTATAATTATGTGAGACAGAAGTGTCATCTGTTGGTTTCATTTCATACTTCTGATGTGCTTTCCATTCGTTGCTGCTCTGTGGTTTGGAAAATTTTAACTTCTTTCATAACCTTCAGGTAGGAAAGAATGTTTTAAAGTTTGCCACATTGCTTCACAAACATGACACACAACTACACCAACTTCAGATGTTTAGTATTATTCATACTGCACAATGTAATTGTAGTTATATATAAATATATATATACATACATATATGTATAAGAACAGATGCACATAAAATGTGTAGAATTGCAAGTTATCTATATACATAATCTTTCTTAAATGCTTTGCCAAATTTTTGCCATCCTCAGGGAGATAATAACACAAAGGAACTATTGAGCTTTATAGTATATAATAAATGACCTTGTGGTCTTTAAATTGGCCAAAATTTAGGTGCTGATTTTAAAATATATTAAATGAGTGTGTACACTAAACACCTTCCGTTAAAACTCAAGGCGATTGGTGTGTACTTTACAATATCTAGATGCGGTATATGCACCATGTACTTTGCTCACTAAGAAATAAATGTCCTTATTGAACCATGGTTTTTTTCCTTGATTGTTAAGTGCACTGTTGGGATTTATCTTGTTCTTACAATCAGGTCTACAATTGTAATTATTGTGTAAGCTTTTGAATACACACCATACCAAACACAACAGCTGTACCACTGTTGTGGACATATATGCTGCCTCCGTTTTTGAGCTATGAGTGACACATCAATTGTCACACTTGTTAACCACAAATCATTACATTAATAAGCTCATAGCTTTGTTTCATCTTCTCAATCCTGAAGAAAGAGGCGCAATGTTTATCCAAACATTGATGGTGTCTATATTCACTGACAGTGCTTATATCCACAAGATGATGCAGTGAACATTGATTGCCATGAACATCTCAAGTGTTGCGTAATTTCAATTGCTTTCCTCAGGTTGTGTTTGAAATCAGTGGCGACCGAGGGGGTGGTTTGGGGGGTTCAGACCCCCCCCCCCCTGCACGAAATTCCGAAGGCCCTCCAAAATCATGCCAAACTCAACCCCATTGTGAAAACTGTTAAAAATTGTTGAATTTAGGATGTCAACACCGCAAGATGTTCAGAAAAGAGGCAGTAAAATTCTAAAACTACCGCCGGTTCGCAGTTTTTTTACATTAGCAGTGACAAATAAATTGGTTGTCATCATAAATAGTCTTAAAGTACCAAAAATTAAGAAAATTTTTTACTGTATGAAATGGAATTTCTTGTACCAAATTACAGCTGCCTCCAGAATCCCTGACTAGGGGGCTACCGCCCTCAGATCCACGTTCTCTCTGTCCTCAACAGAATTTGTTGAACCCCCCCCGAACAAAATTCCTATGTACGCCACTGTTTGAAATGTATGGTGTACCAATATCTCACATAACATACCATGTAATCTTTATGGAAGCTATCCCATTATGATAGTTACTAAATAAACTACACTTATTCAGTCTAACACAACACAGGTTTATATTAATTCAAAATGTTACCTTTATGTGTGTGCCTTCCCAATTAAAATACACAAAGTCAAAGAAGAATTTTAATACGAACTCTTACTGCAGTACATGAGGACCTAAATCTAATAAAAATCTTTATATGCACATTTTAAAAATTATTTAGCTCTTATTCTTTTATAAAGAGAGATAAAAAACAATTGAACATTTTTGAAAGGAAAGTGTATAGAAGAATTTTAGGCCCAGTATATGACAATAAAAAAGAAAATTGGAGGATATTAACCCTTAACCCACTAATGTGGAGAATATGGTGATAACCTAATAATGCCAGCAGATGGCATATGGGATTTAACTTGGCATATAAAGGATTAACCAATAAAGAAATTTATGTAAGAGTTAAAAATCCTACTATAACAGAGACAGTACGATTAAATAGATTACGTAGGTTTGGGCATGTACAGAGAATGGAAGAAAATAGAATTCCCAAAAGCGTATTATATATGAATTTGGGAACAACAAGATTGAGAGGTAGACCAAGAAATAGAAGGCAAGATGAGGTGAGAGACGATGGACGAATAGTTGGTGGAGAAGGGTGGCAGGAAAAAGTACATAACAGGAATGGAAGAAGGTCCTGAGAACGGCAAAGAATCGTCACATTCTGCACATGCCAATAGAATGAATGAATTGTTATTTCATATTTAATGTTTTAACATTATAAAATACAGTGACTGTAAACAAGGGACCCCTTAGATTCTTATTATATCTTATTTTGTAAGATTTTTGTTTTGACATGACTGAAGATGGCCTAAGTACAGGCCGAAACATGTAGCACACATATAAGGCGCAATTAAAATGAACCTGTGTTATTTTAGGCTGAATAAGTGTAGTTTATTTACCTTACCATGCCTGCTGGCAGACATTGAAAAGTATAACATTCTTTTTTTGAGCATGTGGTACACCTGTGAACAAAGAACAGTTCACAAAAGGAGACAGTATACATTTTAAGCCTGCCACTATGATCATTTCTGCAACATGTACGTCAGATGTACAGAGTGAGGCAGAAAGCATTAGAAGATTAATAACTATAAAATGAACACTTTAATTGAAAAATAAATCATAACTAGCTGAACAGCGGTAAGCAACGTGGAAAAGCATTATGTTTTCAAGTCACTTTTTGAAGATAATATCACTCAGTTGAGCTCCATTGGAGGTAAGGCTGAGGACTACGCTGAAATGCATGTGCCACTTGGCGCACATTTTCCAGCGTTCGTACAGTTCGAGGGTGACCAGGAGGCTTCTTGTTGACAATGGATGCAGTAGTCCTGAATTGTGTAACCCAATTCAATATTGTTTGGCATGTCGGTACCTTTCCATTCCTCCCAAAGTCAAAATGTTTCAAAAAACACGCTGCGTTACAGTAGCGGAATCATTGTTTTTAAAAAACGTTTCCACAGCCAACGCTCGATGCTCTTCCACCCAACTGAAGGCTTCAAACCACTCTACCCAGCGATGTGTGTTTCACCGCGCCACCTACAAAGATGTCTACATGGCGCTAAATTTAAATTGTCTAATTGTTTCTGCCCCACCCTGTATGAATGTCATGAACAAACAGCTATGTTGTGACATGAGACCATGGAAGGTTGTAGCAGCACAGTAGGGATTAAAATTATTTTATTTTAGACATCAGACAACACAAAGATGGAGGTCAGGGTCCTGCTGTAACGCTACCAGTGCGGCACAACATTTGACACCTGGTTCTACACTTCTCTGGCTGTCTGGTAACTGTCGGCATGGCAGTTCAGGTATTGACACAGCGGTCTCAGCTCATGGCGAGATTGTCCCACTTCGATGCCTAAACAGCGAATCCTGCGATAACAAGAGCAAGTGACAACTCATGGCTAGGGGGAGGGATAAACGAGGTAAGGACAGGTTACGGCAACTGTACGACTGAGCCAAGCAGTTGTGCCATGATTGTGATTCTGAAGTGTGTGTCAGAAGATACAAGAGGACCAAGTTAGAAAGCACAAGTCAACTAGCACACCAGAAGAGACTATTCTCTCATGCTACAAAATTAACTTCTTGTTGCTCTGGAAATAAGAGGAGTCAGCGTATATCACAGTCCTTTGTTGTGGTTAGACATTAATGGAAGGAAATGAAAGGATTTAATCCAGTGTTGTGATGTGCGATTTGTGAACTCAGTATGCATACAAATAAACATGTTGGTGAGTGATTCAGAATAAGAAGAAAATGTGCTGAACGTTGTACAGACATGAAGAAAAATATGCAATACCAAAGCATGTTTTCATATCCCAAACCTCCTCATCCACTGCAGACATACTCTCTTCCCATAGTGTGATTTTTCCACACAATATGGTTAATTACTTTATGTTATTTGATATACAGACAAATAAACTTTGGCACTGAAGCCAGTATGTGAACACTGTATTTTCATATGTCATGCATCTACTGGAACAGCAAGATGTTAGTGAGCTCTCCGACATGTGACAGTGGGGGACGGGAGAAAATAAAATGCTCACAGGCACTGATGCCAGGAAATGACACCCAACATATGGTCATTTACATGTACTTAGGTCAGTAATTGGACGTGCTGGGGTACAAGGTAATGAGATCGCTGACAAGCTGGCAAGGGACGGCTGTGTTCTAAAGTTGGTCGGACCTCAGCTGGCCTTGGGAGTCTCTAGGCAGGATATACGAAGAAGGATTAGATGTTGGTTGGTTAACCAGCATTGGATATTGTGGAAAGGTCTTGGTGACACCCAAAGACAGGGTCAAGAGTTAATTTTGGGACCCTGCCTGGGTGCCAGGGCTAGGTTTCTGTCCTTTAACAGGACAAAATCCAGGGCTGTTACTGGCCTTCTCATTGGACATAATACCCTGAGGAGACATCTTCACCTAATGGGGCTGTCAGGCAGTCCATTGTGTAGGAGGTGTGGAGCAGAGGATGAAACCTTAGCCCACATTCTTTGTGAGTGTGAAGCTTTGGCTTCTCTTAGATGTGCGTATCTGGGCTCCTACTTGCAGCCAGAGGACATTTAAGAGTATAAGTCTGGGGGCCATCTGGAACTTTAGTAAAGCAACATGGGCTACCATATATCAATATGGGACACAAAGGGCCCGTCAATTAAGGCCCAGGTGCATCAGGACCATAAAATCACGAACCTAATCGCAAATCAATCAATCAATCATAGGTCATTAATGCTCTAGTTTCATATACTTTCATTCATTGTTGCACCGTGCATTTGACTTAAATTCACTTTTTATTTCACCAACATATGCACTTGTAAATTGATCGATATTAATGTTAACACATTAAAACATTAAAAGATAAAACATTATGATATTAAAACTCCAACATGTTTCGGTTTTTTATATGAAACCATCATCAGGGGGCAAGTTCGTACCTAATAAGTTTGCTTTTAGCTTTTTACTTCAAAAACAACTATAGATTAAAAGCAATTTTATTAGGTACGAACTTGCTCCCTGATGATGGTTTTATATAAAAAACCGAAACATGTTGGAGTTTTAATATCATAATGCTTTATCTTTTAATGTTTTAATGTGTTAACAATAATATCGATCAATTTACAAGTGCATATGTTGGTGAAATAAAAAGTGAATTTCATATACTTTTTTGTAAGGATTCTGGTGGTTTCAACAAGTAAAGAGATTATGTTCACAGTGAATAGAATAGAAAAGTATGAGTGTGGATATTTTAATCCTGTTAGTCACTAAGGTTTGATTACTCACAACAGTGTTGAAGAAGAATCAAGTTTTCTTGGCTATGATGTCATGTACTGTGTGCAAAAGACCTGAATTGCTGTATTCACTGACTTCCCTCATTCTGTCAAAACCCCACTAAAATAAACAACCAGGCCACCTGGAAGCCACATGTGAAATAACAGCATGTTTGTACATTCACTTTGTCTACAAAATAAACCAAACCCATGGTGCACAAAAACAAACCTCAGTCTGTAAGACAAAAGGCAATGTTATAGCTACAGAATGGATGAGGAACAATTTATTTATAGAAGCCATAGATGAACAGCTTATCCAGTAGAGGGAATGGCTACTATTTCAGTGGCCAAGGTTCAGTTCTTGGCAGGGGTGGAACTTTTCTCTTGAAAATATACACATGAGGCACCAGTGAGCTGGAGTAATTGGCTAGGCTGGAAGCTGGATGGTCTGGAATTCGAATCCCAGTGGGAGGGTGAGAGATTCCTCTGTACTCAAAATTATCCAGATCAGCTCTGGCACCGACCCAGCAACTTACTCAGTGGGGACCGGGGTAAGGATAAGAATGAGTGGAGCCATACGTCTACTCCTGTATGCCTACATGGCATGGACAGGGACATATATTCTGTACTTTACCTTACCCAGACTGGCTCTTTACCGATGAGTGCAGAGATAGAAGGTTCGAGCCGCCTTCTGTATCTGATGTAGTCAACACACTTAACAGTTTTGCACTTATTTAATTTTAACTAACATTCCCTGAGGATATAAACTGTAACTCATTAGTGTAACTTTATATTAAATCAGGAATTAACAAATTTTTCAAAAGTCTAGATGCCTTCTTAAAATTCTAGGTGCCACCTCAAAATTCTAGGTGCCACCTAAAATTTCTAAGGGCCACCTCAAAATTGTAGGTGCCGGAAGGGTGGCATGAGACAAGTTCCATCCTGAGGACCCACATATAGTACGCACCCGGGTGACCTGGCACCCAAGATTTGTACACCGTTATTAAATGATTCTGCTTTTACACTGCAGCTTCTGTGAACCTCAAACAAATAACAGCATAAACTGGACACCTGGTATAAAATGTCATATAAGACATAATGATGTGGAATGAAATCAGTTTCCGTAACTGGCATAAACTAATCGGTACTAATGTACAGCATGTGACCAATCACAGTTGGACAGGTGATTTCATATTTTTCTACTTGTTGTTCCATCATACATGTTACTAACACAACGTTAATCTGCCAACAGCTGCATGGAGTTATGAACTCCTACTTCATTAGTTAATTTTGTGTAGTTAAAAATTGTAACATGTGGGTCGGGATAGCTCATTCAGTATAGCGACTCACTACAGGCTGGACAGTCTGGGGATCAAATCCCTTTGGGGGGCGAGATTTCCCATCCAGACTGGCCCTGGGGCCCGCCCAGCCTCCTATACAATGGGTACTGGTTCTTTCTCTGGGTTAAAGCAGCTGGGGTGTGGCATTGACCACCCACCCCCATCTAGTGCTGAGATTAAGGAAAGAGTAGAGCTATACCTCTACTCCCCCTTTGTGTCTTCATGGCCTGTTCTAGAGTGAACTTTTCTATACTCAGACAAATTGCAACTAAGACATAATATCCGTCTTTAGCATTCCGTCTGCACAAACAACACCGTTTTTTGCTAATTTACACTGACTCTTGCCTCAAACAGTGGCAAATATATTATTTAAAGAAACAAGTATATTTCATATTTCACATTTAAAATGGCCTTCCACTTGTATTTTTCACAGCAAAATGTTTGAGCATATTTGTTACAAATGTGATTTCTTCTCACTTTCCTTTCTTTGAGGGAAGATATGTAATAAGCCATATGTGTATGGAACATACTTTCAGATCCATTAACAGAGTCAAGTTTCTGGCCATTTTCTTTTAAATGGTTTTGAGGAAGAGATAAATTATGAAGTTCTGAAAAGTGTGAGATCTGGTTCTGAGGCCCTAACATATGTTCATAGAAGTCCGTGGACTCAGTTATCGTTGTAGGTTAAAAACTGTAAATGATTTCTTCAAGCAATAGAAAAGACCAAATGGCACTGAAGTATTGCATTTCTTAAATCTGAAGTCTATGTGGCAGTATTTCTCAATCATGAATCTGCAACTTGAAATAATTTTGGGGAGGAGACTTGCAGAAATAGTGAGACTTTGTACAAGATATGCAGTACCAGAAAGGTTGAGAAGCACTGTGATATAGGACAGATTACTTAATGCTGTTCACAGAACAAGACATTGAACAATTGATGCATTAATGTGATATTCACCATTTGACATGAGTTTGTAACAAAAAACATAGCTTTTATTAAAGATTGGTAGTCAGTTTTTTTTAAACTTTAAATGCAATACTTGCTGTTCATTGTGCAATGTGAAACTGTTGTTATGAAAATTCTTACTCCAGTGCCACATCATGTATTTAGACCATTTCAATTGAATCACGTGCTATGCCTACAATTATTTTGACACCTGAGCCTGGCTGTAAAGGTGAAAGGAAAAGAAAATATTGTGTAATAGCTATGAAGTACAGTTTCTATGCTGAAAGGTGTGAGAAAGAATTTGTTATGCCTTTTGCTGTACCTGTTACGTTACCTGAAAGTCAAATTTTTTGTAACATAGTTGTAGAAGCATGAAAATTTTGCATCTGTTAGCTTAACTTTAAAACCTTATATTGGGCATGCATTCTAATTTCATCTGTTTTTAAAATGTAACTATTTTGTCAAAAATTTTACTCTTAAAATATTTATAACTCCCTCTTTCTGAAAAGATGATATTAAAGTGAATTTTTGTCATTTATATATTATGGTTTTCTGCCGAGGCTGTCGGTAGCTCAAGAGCAAAGTAGTGAGAGAGGAGATAATTGGTGAATGTTGAACTGGCATAAATTGCATTACTTTTCTAACATTCCACTGTCCAGACTGTAGAAAGTGAGAAGCCTCATAGTAGCAGTTATCTGCAGGGAGGAGTGCAGCCACCCCAGGCGGCAGAGTCCAAGGTGCGACAACATGCATATTTTTCATGAATAAATTTGGTATTTTGTGCTTAAATTTCAAATTAATGTGCCAAAGTAAAAGTGAAATATATGTGATTTTTTAAGGTTTGTAATTTCTTGTAGGGGCTGTAATTGACATTGCCCACTCCAGCTGCCACAGAACCTACTTACATCAGTAGATCTTAGGGCTGAGTTTTGAACACGGGATTTCTTAAATACTAATGTGCTGTGTGTTAGATGTGAGGCCACAGGACTGCCAGCGTGGACGATTGGAAGCGGCCATTATACGCAAGTTACTGTGCTTCCTTCAGCAACGTTTTCCTCGTTTGTGTGTGTGTGTGTGGCGCTGATATCTTGCAGGATTTCACGTTCTCCCTACGCAAGGGGCTGTGATTCGTCCAGTGGCATAGCTAGGGTGGGGCAAGTGGATTGGGTGCCCCGGGGAGCAGAATGCTAGGGGCGGAAAAATGAATGTGGAAAACATTTAATTTCTTGTGTTCAAGAAATTTAAATTATTGAGACAAATAAAAGGAAATTTGATAAATAATTGTGGCTATTTTAAAGTTCATAATTTATGCCAGTGGAGGCCATTTTGATTGCTCACCCTGGGCCATCAAGAAATGAAACTATGCCACAGGTGAACCTCTTTTTCAGCATGTGAAGTCATGGGGCTTCCCCTGCACGCAACGTGATATTGTTGTTACATACGGGACATCAGGCAAGTTGCTGTCTCTCTCTCTTTCTCTTTCTTTCTTTCTTTCTTGCAATGCATGCTATGTTCTGCTCGTTTGTCTGTGTGCAAAAATGTCCTTCTCGTCACTTCGCACGAGAGAGGCAAATATTCATGCTGACGGATTACGTTACCACAATCAACATACCACTTGGAAGAGGGTAGTCCGGCCACAGACCTCGTTCAACAAGTTCGTTGCATGTTGCGTGCTGTTAAAAAATATGAGTCTCCACTGTGAGGGTGCAGCATTTCAACCACCTTTGAGTACCTTCCTGCGTGGAATGCACCAGTGCTCTCATGTTTTCCGTGCCCATTCTCGTCACGGGAGCACGTTGGCAGTACTTTAGCCCCATATGCTAGGGTACACCGCTTCATACCGCCTTTGTCAAAGCCATCATCAGTCTGTACAGCAAACGTGTATGAAATTGGTAAAGTAAAGTGTGGACTCCACTTGTTATAATTTCTCATTCTTAGTACATTCGAGATCAGAATGCAGGACACAGTAACAATATAAATGTAGTGCTTTCCTATCAAAATGATGGCTCGACTTCCATCAAGTTTTCCTAGAAAAAAAACCACTAGAACTTACGGTGGAATTTCGCGGCCACCAGCCAAAGAGATTTGGCAAATCTAATTATAGCAAGGACTCAAGGATTCGCAGAACAATCATTTGATTCAATCCCAATTTGGATAAAAGTAAAAATATATATTCTATTCTTTAAAACTAAATATTACATAACATTAACAAAGTAATAGATACAAACTTAATCATTAAAACTCTGCCAAAGTGTAATATAAGGTATTTAAATAATTAACTTGCCCCCCCCCTCTCTCTCTCTCTATATATATATATATATATCAAAACGTGTAAATTTGGAATAAAATCTAAATATAATTGCCAAACTGCTCAACTTGAAATAAGGTGAATTTTGAATACCAGTCAATATGCCTCACCTTGAATAAACAGGAGACGGTACAGCATCTTAGTATTATTAAAACAATCCTTGTAATAATTATATTCAATCACTATAATTCTTCAATCGTAGATGCGTGACAGCCGATAACTAGTTTGTTAGCGAGTGAGGGCATTTACCGGGTCGCACTAAGCTTTATAGAGCTTTATAGAGTCAGGCATTCTTAAGGGTATAATGATGTGATCAAGTCACTGCCAGGTTCAAGCTGATTGGTACTGCTGACTTTAGCGGTTGTGACTGAACAATCTCTAACTGGATTCAAAGTATTAAAATTTCGAAGTTTCTATCTAATACAAATACATATGTAAATTTGACATGCATTACATAAAGATTGATAATAGTTTATTTGAAAGGGTGGAGGAATTCAAATATTTGGGAACAACCTTAACAAATCAAAATTATATTCAGGAAAAAATTTAGAGCAGATTGAAGTCAGGGAATGCAGAATCTTTTGTCTTCCAGTTTGCAATCCAAAAATATAAAGATTAAGATACACAGAACTGTAATTTTACCTCTTATTTTGTATGGGTGTGAAACTTGGTCACTCACATTGAGGGAGGAATGTAGGCTGAGGGTATTTGAGAATAGGATGCTGAGGAGAATATTTGGGTCTAGGAGGGACGAGGTAAAAGGGCAATGGAGAAAACTACATATCGAGGAGCTTAAAGATCTGTACTGCTTACCAAATATTGTTTGGGTGATCAAATCGATAAGAATGAGGTGGGCGGGGAATGTAGCACGTATGGGGAGAGGAGAGATGTATACAGGGATTTGGTGGGGAAACCTGAGGGGAAGAGACCCAGGCGTAGATGGGAGGATAATATTAAGATGGATCTTCAGTATGTGGGACATGGACTGAAACGATCTGGCTTAGAACAGGGACAGATGGCGGGCACTTGTGAATGCGGTAATGAACCGTCGTGTTCCATAAAATGCGAGGAATTTCTTGGGTAGCTGAGAACCGGTTAGATTCTCAAGAAGGACTGCTCCGTGAGTAAATAAGTAAGTAATACATTAAAATATCTGTTTTTGCTACGGTTTTGGGCGATCAAAGCGGGGAAATTTGCTGTAGACACGGCGTACTTGGGGTATTCTGTGGACCATGCTGGACGAAGAGGTAGTTGGCGGTACAGTTTCAGGTTTGCGCGACGAGTGGACCATACATTGCCAGAACTGTGTGGCTACTCTCATCCTTTATGTCTGTCCAGACTTCTAGCCACAAAATGACTTCTTTTTCTCAGTCTCCTTATTGCAGATGGTATTAACGTTACATGAAGTACGCATCTTATGATGGGTGGGACGTATTTTTACTGATGGACAGTAACTTTGCTTGAAGTTAGCATTGTACTGTGATTCGTGAGTGTTATTATTTCAGTACTTACCTGTAAAGTTTAATTACTCTCGTATTCCAACTCGAAGGTTCGACTTGAGATTTTAGCTGTGTTACTTCCTGTCTCTTTGATCTCAAAATGGCGGCATATCTCTAACAAGTTCTATCAGATAAGTTTTGTCCAGTGCACGAATCCTCAAATCTGTGTCTGGCCAGACTGTCGTCTCCAAACAAACCTGCAGTAGAACTCCACTAGTCCGGATTAATTGTGACGGCGAGCCAGTGGTGTACCGATGGGGGGGGGGGGGTTGAACCCCCGCCCCCGCCCCACCGCCGCAGGGGCGCCACACACCCGGACCCCCCACCACCCCACGAAAACAAACCTAAAAAAAACAAAAATAAAAAACCCAAACCA
>Ga0136643_10004919_pt1 | contig 18663 bp, 17 predicted proteins | sample TergutLab28metaG_FD_96883 | JGI IMG/M metagenome (GOLD analysis project Ga0136643, IMG submission 96883) | Labiotermes labralis P1 segment gut microbial communities from Petit-Saut dam, French Guiana - Lab288 P1 (version 3) (version 3) | ecosystem: Host-associated > Arthropoda: Insects >...
ATATTTGTTGTTTTTTCGTTTTTTTTTTTTTTTTTTTTTTAAAAAAAGTTATTTTTGTGGGGGGGGGGGGGGGGGGGGGGTTATGGATTCAAATTGAGCATGAATTGAATTTTTGTTGTTGTTTTAAGTACTTTTGTTTGGAAGTACAAGGGAAAAAATTATTTTCAGTAGTGATTTCTGATCTTCTCTGTTTGCCAACATGTCATACACGTCATGTGTAGTGTGCAATGGAGAAACCGGGCTGAACTTCTGACATATCATTTGTGTCAAGTGTTGTGTAGTGTGCAGCGGAGAAACCGGGTTGAACTGCTTTCATGTCATCATGTCATTTGCAGTGGAGGAACTGGGCTGAACTTCCAACATATTGTATGTGTCGTGTGTTGTGTAGGGCACTGTGGGGTAACCATGCTGAATTTCTGACATGATTGTGTTCTTACAACATAGCAGTGAGGCCGGCTCCAACAGGTCACTTCACTTTACATAACATATTCATGGAAAAATGTCCACTGTGTGCTAGAATGAGTGGACGATATGTGGTGATCATGCATGTGAGTCTGATGATTTTTGTCAAAAAGGCTTGCCTCTTGCACAGACTAACTGCTGTCTCCCTGTTTCCTGTTTGCAACTGAAGTAAGTTTCATTCAGCATGACCCATTATGATGAAGGGTCAGCCCTTTCTCTGAATCCCTTCTTTCCGACGTAGTTGTGGTTGTCTTAAGTATGTCTGCCTCTTTGGTCAGAAATGGAATGCCAGTGAAGGAAAGCAGTACCTGTACTGTATTTCTTTCAGACCGATTTTTAAACTTCCTTGGTTTCCCTTGTGCCTATTACAGTACATAAATTTGTGTGAAGTGTTCTTCATCATTAAGCAAAGTGGTCTCAGTAGATCATTTGTGCTGCTTCCAGTTGCACTGGAATTTGTTTTGGTTTGAAAGGCAGATTTCAATACTGTAATTTAGTGTGGCTGTTGATGTGATGTTACGTAGGTGATACTCTGTATCAGTTGCCATGATTCTTGTAATTCATTTGTATCTCTGTAACTGAATGGCAGTTTCATTCTTCAACCTGTAGTGAAGTCACAAACTTGTACTGGTGAAAGGATCTGAAGAACTGCTGTTCAGGTGATGTTATTGTCATACTGTGAGTAGTGTAGAGATAGATACATTATTGTATTTGAACTGTGATGTGTGATGTGTAGGGTGGCTACCCAAATGGACAAGCAAATGGTCTGAAGCACCCACTGCTGACCATAGGACGGATTCCCAATGGACAGGCATCACGTGACAGATACAGTGTCCGTATCATAGAGAATCCCCAGGTAAGTCAAGGAAGCATCTGTTGCTGGTATTAGCAAATGTTATTGCAATATTTGAATTAGAAAATGTTAGCAACCAGAATGGCAACGAAAAATCTTTGATAAAGCCTGACAGTGCAGTATGTCACTCGAGTGCAAATTCAGTCCAATTCGAGCACTTTGTGATAGTAATTGGTGATTGTACCATACGTATATACTGGTGGACTTTATTTGTGATTGTAAGATTCAAAATGGATACATATTGTATTAGCCTTTGATGTCTAGGAATAAAAGATCATAAATCCATTAATCCTAGATGCTGGATATTTCATTCACTGTAGAGACTGGGTATGGCCTGGATGACGTATGAATTGGGGTTTGATTTCTGGCAGGATGAGATAATTCTTGTGATTAAAGCATCCAGATGAGCTGGATTTCACACATTCTCTTCTTCAAAGGCACTTGGGTGCTTTTTCCACAGGGCATAAAGTGGCCAGGATGCAAAGCCATTGACATACGTTCATATTGTGCCAAGGTTCAGAATGCACTGGGCCGTACCTCCATTCTGCCATAGCCCTTTTTACTGCATAGTGCATGATTAAGCATGAGCAAAACTTCACTCGTGGTGAGATATGTTGGGGTTATAGCATTAATGCTGACCAAATGTAATGCTTGGCCATCTGGACTATGTGAATATGTTGTTAATGCAGTGCACAGTCAGTTGGACCAACGTGTGTGTGTTGTCAGTGCAGCATATGGTAGGCTGGACCATGTGAATGTATTGCAGTAATGCATTGTGTGGCCATTAAAGGTTAATTGTACTGTGGGAGTTTGAGATTCTGACAGCATTTTTCTGAAATGTGATGTGTTATTTTTGGATGAGTAGTTCGCATTGTTTTGAAGGATCACAGTGCCTTCATCTTCAGGATCGGCATTCTGAGAGGAATTCTGTATCTGTCAGTGTACTAGTTTACATGTGACTCAACCTTAGGATCACCAAACACATGGAAATGGTTTTACTTAACATGATTAAAGTACATTGAATGGCTCATGAAGACTTCCCATGTTACACAGTTCAGCCGTGTGGAAGGTGTTGGTTCTGAGCAGAGGCTGCCGTTGCCAGTGACTAAAGCCCATACCAGTCACTCACACGGTGTTCTGAGATCAGAAGAGGAAGTTCGGTTGCTGGCAGACCATCACGACCCTCTGTGCACAACTGGGTATGTTGCAGCACTGCTATGCAATTCTGTGAATTGTCTTTTGAACAGAAGTAGCCAAACAGTTCTTGATTTTGTATTTTTTGGTGGTAGTAGCTGTGAAATTGCTCACAGGTACATCACACAGAGGTTATAGGAGATGAAGTGAAAATGGAAGCATGCCTGCTTTGCTACTGCTGATGTACATGTATGGTGACTGAGGGTGAGAAGGCACCATGCCTGTACCCAATTTATTGCATGAATCTTAAAAATGTGCATGTTATATGCCTTATGCAGGGTAGCATAGCTCATGACCTACACTTGCACATGGTATAGTGTCTTCTTATGCACCCTGTGGCTAATACTGCGTAATATAAAGCAATGGTCTACGTACACAGCTGTGTTTTGCTGTTGGTACTAACATTGCAGTCCATGTAGTGACATGTTTTTGTCTTCAGTAGTTATTTTCATGGTGTACATAAATTGAGAGCAGCATTTGGGTTTAAAGCTGTGAAAGGTTGATGCACACTGGTCTTGGAAGACAGCATTTTCAGGGACAGCATATTAGGGTCTCTACTGCTGTATCACTCAGAAAACCCTTGGGAACTGAAGGAATTCATCAAAACTAAAATTGTCTGTTGTGTGAAGGGTGAGTAAGGAGAGCTTGATAACACAGCCAGCCTTCTGTGACTGTTTTTAAAGGGGGCTGCAAGAGGAATCCAAGGGCTGCTGTGAAAGGAGAAGATTTCTGCAGAAATTCTTGTTACAGAAAATGTACTGTGTTTCATCACTGTGTTACGGCTCCCAGCTATGGAAGAAGAGGTTATAGCAGCATCTGAAGCCTCTTATGTGTGATGGTCCTGCCCAGCATTATCAGGCAATGTGGTGCAGCAATATGGGATTCTGGTGCCAGTTTAATGTCCAAGTGGCAATCAGTGTGAGTCACACTGCTTGGGATGAAGTCACTGTTTGTTGAATGACTTTCATGCGAAGGCAACTGCAGTCTGTCTCTGGGTTTCACGGTGATGAGTGGTACTGACGCAGTGAGCCGTAGTGCACATTCGGCAGTGAGAAACCTGACAAACAAAACGTGCACGAGTTGTTGAGATTGCACTGGGCGGGCATTGGCAGCGGAAATATTGTAGCTGTGGAGGAGCCTGCAAGACACTCAGTCAAGTTCTGAAGCTGTGGAGCCCATAGACCATCACTTTGAAGGTCATGGCTCAGACATTTTAATGCACTGATGGCCCATGCTTGATCATGACATCACTTACTTACCTCAGGAGAAGTTCCAAGGTGTGAGGGGAGACTGACTGTGTCCCAGAATGCTATAAGGAAGTCTACAGTCAGAAGCTGAAGGCTGTCACTGAAGGTCCCATGCAGGAGTTCTTGAAAAACCAGTCTTCAACCTGACTTTAGCCTCCATTTCCTCTCTGCCTTCAGCTTCATCTGGAAAGCTTGCCTGACCTCAAGAAGCCCCTGTGGGGTTATCTTACTAATTTTGAGTATATACAATTTTTATGTTTTTATGTGCTCTAATTGTCTTATATCTTAATGGGTGAACAGTATATAAAAAATAGGTCGAGTAAGGATATGTTGATTTTATTGTATATTGGGTAGTGTGTCCTGTATATTGGGTAGCGTGTCCTGTGTTATTACATGTGATATATGTCCTCTAATTCACACTTTCTGTAACTTGATTCTTTAATGTATTGAAATGTTTATATCATATGCAGTTTTTTTTTTCTTTAATTTGGGATTCTGACAGCAGTATTTATTAAGATTATGTTCTTTTGGAATGTGATGCTGTGTATGTGGCAGATAGGGTCCAATGTTCTGCAGGAAGAAATGTAGCACATTTTTCCAAAACATTAGTCACAAGATTTAAGGAGGAAACTGGACTGTACAGTAGGAGAGCCACAGACTAATGATTTTTGTGAAGTTTGACAAAAATCTTAAAAGATTCGCCATAGAGCTTGTTACCAGGTGTGATAGTAAAGTGTATGAGGAGCTGGGTTTTCTTCTGAACTGTGCCTTTACTGGAGGAACAGCTGTCTGACATTTAGTAAATGTTTTAATATTAAAGATAAAATAAATACAATTTTCCTTCAAAGTATTGTTTACTTTTTAGAGGGGAAGACGTGTGTCTGCAGCCTGAGACCAGTGGCGGGGTATCAGAAGATAACAGCTGGAGTGATAGAGACAGGACGGAAGGTGCCACTGGTGCAGAGGTTCAAGCAAATAACCTTGACCTTGACACCACCAAGGTCACGAATTTGGACTTGAGTTGTGATGGTGGCAGTGTCCTCAGTGAAGGGGGTATCGACAGTAGCCACCAAAATCAGGAGCACCTTAACAGTCAGCAGCATTCCCCACATCACCATTATCGTAGTCATCATCACCATCATCCACAACAAAACGACAGTAGTCATAATCGCCATCGCCAAGGCCATATAAGCCTTCATCACATCGATTACAATACGGGTACCACTACAACAAGAAGCCAGTTTCATCCACCCCTTTGTGAGCAACCCCCAGTAATAAATACAGGCTCACACCCAGCTGAATTGTCGTCTGAGGCGGCAACAGCAGCAGCTTCCTCATAGAATGATCTGTTGTGTGACCAGTAACAAAGTCACATTGCTGGAACTCTTTGAAATACTGTGAAAAAAGTAATGAAATATAGGTATGTTTCAGGTGTATGCGGGTACAAGTGAATATTTTATTAAGTAACTGAGGTAATTAGTGTTATTTAACTACTGTAATGTACTGTATACTTCACTGCTGCTACAGAAGCTAGTACTGCTGCTACTACCACCACCACCACCACCACTTTCACCACCACTACTACTACTACTGCTGCTGCTGCTGCACCATTGTCACTAGAGCCATAACCTCAGCTGCCAGGACCATTTGTACCATCATCAGAGTCCACATACCCACGGTGTGTTCAAGAAGTTGCTACAACAATATTTATTTATTTCCAAACCCACTGGGTGGTTTTGGTGACCACAGTTGTGGTTGGCAGGTTGTGTGACTAGGTCCTTCTTAAAATCTGCAACAGTAGTGGTGTTATGGTGGTGCTGAAGGTGTCTGTCATTGAGGCTTGCAACTCGCTGGTTGGTCATACTAGAGTGTAGTTATTTTGGCTTTTATAAGCCCTGAAAGGCTGTTACCAGGATGGGTCTGTTTGTGGGCGTTGTAGATGAACTAACTCATACATACAAATTCCGAAGAGTCCACCTCTTTTGTAATGCTACTTGCAGGAACTCATACAAACCATGAGCAGTCCACGTGTTTCATAATGCTACTAAGAGGAAATTGCACAGATCACAGTCAGTCCACCTGTTTCATAATGCTACTAAGAGGAAATTGCACAGATCACAAGCAGCCCACCTGTTTCATAATGCTACTAAGAGGAACTCAGAGGAACTGCCAACAGCCCATCAGTTTGGTAATGGTATTGTGAGGAATCCACGCAGTGTCAGTGAGAAGTGTGCTGGTACAACACTGCCTTGAGAGACTTATTACTGATGTCCCTCTTCATGTTTTGCTTTATGTCTTACTGATTGCTTGCTTATTGATATTAAAGGGAGATGTTCATCATACAAAATTTTTTCTGTAAAAATTGCATCGTAGGGCACAACAATATGGACTGTAGCACTTTGCTGACAGGAATGAAATGACAGTTAATTAAACTGTGCAAGAACACAGTGCTAATAAACAGCAGCACAACATTCAGTGAGTCTTTTGTCACTGTTGAAATGAAACATTGTTGAGGATTTGTGTCTTCTGGGATTTTACATTGCATCACGGACTAAGTGGTTTCTGATGCTTCGAAGGAACTGCCGTCATTCAGAATGTAGGGAGCCAGTACCCACTGATGCAATGTAACATCCTAGAGCAACAAATCCTAACATATACTGCTGTGGAAACTCAGAACTGCCTGTAGTCCCAACTTGATAACAGCCTGAGGGAATTGGTAATGGGTAGCGTGGCAGCACATCGGGTTGTCAGATCTCAAGCTACAAGTGCCACAGATGGTGCCACAAAGGACCTTTTTACACCTGTCTGTCCCAGCCATGATGATACACCTGTATGCACACCCGCATGCTATCACCACCAGTCTGTTGTGTATCCGTAAGAGAATAGGTGGCATCTGTGATGGTAACCGTTGACTTTGAGGAGTATGAAGGTGTACAGTTATGAAATATGTGTTCACCAGCAGGGTCCCCACTCACCTACAGATGTTTGACGGTATGACACAGTATGCTTGAAGAGCCTGATGATTAATAAAGGCAGTTTTATGAGAAACTTCTAATGTGTTCAGTTGTGATGATATTTACAATTGAAGACAGAATTGATGTGTTTATTTATGTATTTATGTTTTTATGGTGGACCTGAAGGGGCAATTTTAAATTGATATTTATTTTCTCCTAAATTTGACAATTTTCCAAGTATTTCTTATACAGCCTGTAGCATTTGCCAGAGATCACTCTCCAGTCACTATGTACAGTTCCTATTACTTCTAATGTTTAAAACAGTGTATATTGCTCATGAGTGGGAGCCCTGTGCAGATGTTTCATTCTCTTACGGCCTGTTTGTGCCAGCAAGGGCACCTTTATGTAAACTATCTTAGTTCTGTATGGGGAAGAGTAGTAGTGTTGGTGTTGTCGAAATTGAGTGTTTGTGAATGGCCTGCTGTCACTTGCCCAATTGACATCTATTTTAAATTGGCTTTTTATTTCACTCTTGTATTTTTGGGTCACTACCGTGTGATAGAGTTGATGTGCATTGTTAAGCTCGCACCTTGCCAGTATATGAAAGAATAAATAGCTGAGTTTGAGTTTTTTTTACCTAACTGACTAAACTACACAAAGCAGAATACTTTCTGTGATGCTAACAGCCACTCTGCTAGTCAAGAAATTGCCCACATTTTACAGAACCTGAATGTTCATTACTGAGTTCACCGCAATCTGCCACTTGCACCAGCCACGGTAATTCATTCCATGCCCTCCCATCCCATTTCTTTGAGATCCATTGTAGCCTTATCCTCCTTTCTATGCCTTGTCTTCCAAGTTGACCCTTTCCATCAGGTTTCTCCCCTAAAACTTTATGCATTATCTTCACCCCTGTACATGCCACACCCTGCATAGTTTCATTTACCTTTTCAACCCCATCTTATTTTCACCCTCACTCCTACTGTATCTGTTCAGTTTGTTTGAATTAATACAGAAAAGAAACTCTGGTATGGTAAAACATAAAGGTCCTGCCAGGCATTGTTCGCTTGTATGAGCTGCTAGGCAAGATCTCAAAGAATGTAAAGATCATAAATGTAGCAGGCAGTAAATTTGTTTAGTTGGGAGTGAAGGTCTTCCTGACACAGAACTGGTGCCAGTGCCTTGAGACAGATGATTGGTAAAGGGTAATTCTGTCTTAAAACTGAACGTGTTCATGCAGCTGTTTAAAAATGTGTGTTGGCATCAGTGTCTTGTGCACGTGGCAGTGGCACTCTACACCCGGCAGTTCTGGCATAACCATATTTCCATGTGAATGTTGTGGAGTCAGATGGGTTGGTGACAAGTTACGGCCACCAGAATTGTGGTGTGTAAATGTTCAATCATTTGCCCCTCAGATTAATATGGAGAGCTTTTTAAGGAGCAGAATGTTTGTTCATTTTCTTTATGTGTTATCTGTTACTGATATGCACTTTTCAGGATGTTCATTGGCCGTGCAGGTAGCATGGGACTGGGTTAGAAATCTTGTCAGCTGAGAATGTGTGTGTGTGTGTGTAGACATTTTACACAATAACCATAAGGTGTGCTGCAATTTACTTCCTGTACTGTGGCATCTCCTATGCCATTCAGTGCAGTAGCTGGATACGTAACGTATATTGTATATTAAACATAGCTGTTTAGGGTGTGATCTTGTTACAGCAAGTGATGTCACCCTTCAAGAGTATAATGCTGGTACCTGACATAGAAGAGTGTGTGTAAAATAATACAGAATGGTTTTGTCCTTTCCACACATTTACTGTCTCTCTCTGTGTCTTGTTCTCTAACCTTTCTGTCTTTGCTCGCCGTTGTCAGCCCAGTTAGGCCTCGTCTCCTTGTTTGTACTGCTGTATGGTTTGTGTGTTCCTAACCATTGTCACATAATGTACAGTAGAACTGCTCCCTATTTACATATGATACGTAGCAGGTCATTCAACTTGGCATGTATGTTGCATTCATACTGTGTACGTAGTGTGCATTTTCCACTGACCTCAAACTCTTTTTTTTTATTTTTTATAATAGGCAGCCGGGATATAAAGATACCTAATGGAAATTTGGTAAATTTCTAGCGGAGTTTTGATCTGCCGGAAGTGCCTTGCATCATTGTATTGCAAGGGTAACTCATTGCATCCAACGTTACACCAATCCTCCCCCTCCCCTCCCCCAAATGTATATAGTATTCAGTCACGTGATAAGCTTACTGTTGGAATAGCGGGGTGGCGTTTCTGTTTGAAGTGCCTCAATTCCTGAAATTTGGCAGCGTGCTCCAACAATATTTCCGATGCTATAATTACACCTAGTTTTGATTTGTATGGTAATTAGGGAAAGATCTGTAATGCTGTGCTTATTGTAGTCTGAAACACCGATTAACTACTGACAGGATTGCTTTGTTTGGTTGAAGCCACATGCAAAGACGATGCTGTCTGTGTGTGTTACAGTTCGCTGTCAGTTAGTTAATGATAGGAATGACAGAATACAATTTAAAAAGTATTTATAGAAAATAAGTAAAAGTGAGATCAAAAGTTAAAATATTTCTCAAAACAGTTTTGGGTCCTCGGTGCCTTTTATATGACGTACAAATTACTTCTTATCATAAAGGTTTTCTTTTGGTGATCTGTGAGTGTGTGATTGTGTGTGAGTGGTGATGATGATGATGATGATGATGATAAGTTACCAAGATGAAAGTCAGGTTTCTGCTTGTAGATGTAGGCTAATTACCCATTGCTCGCTCGGCCAGGATATCTGCTTGCTACAACTAGCCAGTAAAGCCCATAGAAATATGAGAGGCTCTGATGTTGTTTGCCCTAGTAACATGAATTAGATTTCTTCTGCATGGACTTGGACTGTGTGACGGACATGTGTAAGGTAAATCTGAGTATTTACTAGCGTTTTGCTTAAGAGCTGGTATCCTGTCTCACCTCTGTGAAAATTGTTTGTTGTTTTCCAAATCTGTTTTAAAGTCTTTTTTATTCACCACACAAACACTTGCATGATGCGCAGTGGAACAGTTGGTTGAGGCACTACGCTACATGCTGGAAGGTTGCGGGTTTGATTCCCAGTGGGGGTCGCTGGGATTTTTCATTTACATACTCCTTCTGGCTGCACTATGGCCCTGGGGTTGACTCAGCCTCTAGTAGAAGTGAGTACCAAGAATATTCCGGGGGGGGGTAAAGGCGGCTGGTGTGTAGGGCTGACAGTCTTGCCACCTTATCCAGAAATCCTGGGAGCCTCAGTCTCCTGGAACCCTAAGTGCCTGGCCAGGCCTCTGTAGGGATAGCTTGACCTTTACACAAATGCTGTAATTCATGTATAATTAAATCTAGTCTGTTATCTGAGAACTCTTCATACAAAAATTAATGATTTCTTGAATACTAAGATGGAATGCAGCAGCGCAGGTACCGAAATGAATGTTTAAAAAATACATACGGATATTCTTCGAAAATTGTACTGCAAATCCATGGAAAGAAAAATATGCTGTTTTCTTCTGTAAATTATCATCTGCGAAGTAGGATTAAAGTGGCAGTTGTTTCTCGCAGTTTAATACTTTATGGTAATGTGATTCTTATCGGCATTCAGTGCTTCGAAAGTCACGACAGTTTTCTTAACTTTGGTAATGTTTTTAAGCTTCTTTGTATAAAAATGTAATTAAGATTATTTGGGAAACAAAACCCATCAGAAATGCAATGTTAGAAGGAATACGTTCAGTGGGGTCCTTATTTGAGTATAGAAGTTTAAATGTTTTGTGTGTATTGGTATCCATTTTAGAATTATTAGGTATATCTTGTTTTCTGGGCTTTTCGGTCTTTTTCTCTGGGCTTTTCTGTATTTGGTGACAGTTATGTCAGACGGTCAGTTAACAGTCATATGTCATGCAGGTAGTAGGCATTGGCAGACTGATGAACAGAGCAACAGAAGCAAGTCATCCATCTTTTGATATCTCCTTTCTCTTCCCTGAGGGGTTCCTCTAGTTAGAAAGTGGCAAGTACGTGTTCTCAGGTTTTGGCTGCCAGCTACAACTTGGTAGTCTTCATATCTGTTAGAAGAAAGTAACAACAACCCCCCTAGCCTCCACATTTCCTCTTGATAAGACCGTAAGCAGGCATTTTATTATTATTATTATTGTTGTTGTTGTTGTTGTTCAGTTCTTAATTTTGATCTAAATTTTTCTTCTTGTGTAAGAAAAATATTTTAATCATTCAGTTCCCATTTTTATAATGGAGTTTCTCATATGAATACCTCATTTTTAAAATACATAGAGCATAATGCATTTTTATACAAAAACAGTATGTTCTGTCATTGTTTAATTGTAGTTGTGTTTATATGTTTTTTATATCTATACTTTGTACGTATAGTTTTTGCACCATCATATATATATTGTACCCCTGCTCCTGCATATGGCTCCGTTGTGAATTGGAGTTAATTTAAGTGTACAGTTGAAATTGGGAGTGGTTACAGTTCTTCCTATTAAGCCCATGTTTGGAGAAGGTACTGTTTAGTATTAAATTTCAAGCTGTAAATATGTTTGTTTAAGACCCTCAAATCAAAATTCATTGTATATATTGTGGTTTGTACTGGGTAGATTATTTTTGTAATCATTTCAGATATTATCTTAGTAATGCTAATACACAGTCAGTAGACAGTGAGTTCTGTTGTTCTTGTGGCAGATTTTATACAGGATTTGACAGATGTGAAGCTTTTTTTTTTAAGTTATTCTGTGCATTTTTCTTATCATTCAATTATAAAACAAAGTCATTGCACAAGTTACAACCAAAACTAAAAATATCTTTCATCACTCCGACACACATTGGCATGTCTGTGCATTGCTCAAAAAATATAGTTAATGATATCTGCAGTAGTAATTGTATATAGCATTCAGCCTCCCAGTACTGTACATTTAGTGGCTGAATGCCACATACATTGAATTTTGCAGGTGTAATTAATTATATTGTGGCAGGTTATAAATATGATGTATGAACTCCCCGAGGACGGCACAGATGGCACAGATGTGCCAACATGTAGGAGTGGAGATAAACCAGACCTGAAGCATGTTGAATTAATTGTGTGAAAGAGTCAGTGAAATATGCTTTAAATAGAAAATTGGTTCAGAATCTGAAGTTAACTAGCTCAAAGTAAGTGTAATTGAATGCCTTGTCCGTGGTGAAGGAAGTGTGAGAGGTGTGCAGCATCACAAGGCATAGAACAGTGTTGTTGTTGTTGTTGTCAGGGTACTGTGGGCCATTGATATGCAGCAGACATGAATGTCGCAGTGCTGAGTCTTTCCAAAGAGGTAGGTCATGCACAAAATAAAACAGTTCGGTTTTGACAAAGAGCTGGTCTCAGAATGTCTGATTGGGGGTGTTTTAGATATAGGTTGATAGTGCTGAGTGACAGGAAGCAACATGCATGACGTGAGACAGTGGCTTTAGGAGCTGTGGTGTTGAAGTATGAGAAGCAATGAGTTGGAAAGTCAGCAGATATTGAGGGCTCACTATACCTATGAATATTAAGGAACTTAAATGGCTTACTGCAAAACAATGTATCCTAGACAAGTAACTGTACAGGTTTTATTTACTTATGAGAGAGTGGTCTGTGAGTGGAATCAGGAACTGCATTTGGAATTCACAGGGCATGGGTATGGTTCACCACTCCCATTTTTCAATCATATAGCTGTAGGATCTCGAAATAATTTATTTATTATTTTTATCCTTTTTGTTCCCATTTCTTCATTACTTCTGTGTTGTCTGTTAGGTCCGTTGTGATCACATGCATGAACCGATCCTCTTCACTGCCGTTAGTGAGCCATTTCAAATGTATCCATGATTTATACTTGAAAGGCCATTTGCTGAACAGGCCCAAGAAAGTTATCTGTAGAACAAAGTATAAATAAGCATGAGAATATCAAATACAGCAGTACGGTGTTTTTTAAGGATGTTCAGACCCGGTTTGTAAACTTACCCATCTGAACACATTCTCTATTAACGAGTGAGTAACTGTAAATTTTACATTAATTAGATTGTAATTGTAATGATATGCTAAGCTAGACAGTGCTGGTTGTTTGGTGTTGTATGTGGCTGTTGCCCTAGTTCTGTGTCAGTCAGTACAAGCATATGTCCATCAGAATGTCTCAAATGTGTGTGCAACCTGCAGAACATGATTTCTAATGAAGCTTAAACTTTCCTGGGTTTAATAAGGAAGCAGCAACTTGCCATAAAGGTTCTTGTGGTGGGGACTGCTATAATTGACTTATGTGATGTGACAGATGGATACCAGGTACAAGAGCAAGGTGTATGGTATTAGAGGAAAGAGAGGACTGTGACCAAGGTCATGAGTGAACCATCATTCTTTTTTCCCTGTACCCAGACAACTATTATTGCCATGTAGACTACTCTTCTGCCCTGTAAAGGAGGCAGCAGGTACCTCCAAAATCTGTTCCCAGGATACATAAAGTTTTTGGTAATGCTGGATATATGCATTTAACATTCAAATGAGCAGCAGTGTTTGTGTTGTCTACATATGCTTTATAATTTTATTAGTCATATCCTGCTGTTGCAGGTCATGTGGGATGCACAGTAAATAAGAGAGACTTCCTAATGCTTCTCCAATAAAATACTGAAGAAGGTAGCAGACAGCCAGACAGAACGTAACTGTTCCTGTAAAGAAATGTTTGAATGGTTGAAAGCAAAAGGCATGTGTTGTGAAATGTCTTCCGTAGATCACCTTCATTGTTACGTTGCCATAAATTATGCCAAGTAACAGTTGCATCCATGATTTAGTGTGTGTGTGTGTGTAGTTTCTGTTGTTCATAGCAGCTGTCTTGCTTGCATGCTTCTACACACCTTTAGTGTTCATGTTACTGACAGCTGATTCATTTCCTTGAAACTTAGATCATTAACATTTTTCAAATAACATATCAAAAGAAGCTATTTCAAGTTACAGCATCTCAGTACTATAAGAGTCAATACAGTTCATGTTGGCTAAAATTCATACTACGGAACTTTAGTCTCACATGTGTTAACGGTTTTAACATGGCTGTTTAAAATTAAAGTGTTATAAATCTGCTGGTAATTTGACAGTCACAGAGTGTCAAGCTTGAGAGTTGCTAAATTGTGTTTTTGGAAACTAAGAGGAATCATTTCAATTCTTGCATTTTTAGATTGCAGCTTGGTAGTAGCAAGTATTCCTTCAGTATAGTCTGTTCTTAATTTCTTCATGAATTTGAATTTGTTACTGCCATTGACAAGATTTGAACATTCCCACATTTTGTAAGATTTTTAGCCAAGGAGAACAGATTGTGACTGTTGCTCAGTAACATGTTAGTTCTGAGTAAATTGTGTGTGGCAAACAGAAGTGACAGGAAGTTGCAGTCTATACAGTGCTTGCTGTTAACTCTGTATTTTCGCCTCTTTGCAAGAAACTGCAATGCACTACCATTTCTTGCACAGTTTTAAGTAATTGTGTTATCTGACTGAGAGTAAATTTTAATTCACTGATAATGCATCATATTTTAAAATGTAAAAATTCTAACAGCATTAAGACAGTAAAGTACAAGAGTGAAAAAGAGTGCTGCTGTGTGGGACAAAATTCACTGCATGCAATTATACCCATGACGTTACGCAGCAGTTTTGCACTCCAGTTGTCATGAGCATGTCGGAATTAATTTAAAAAGTTAAGTTCTCTATTATTACAGTTACTTCCTTGCATGTTATCTGTATGATTTTCTCCTGCTTTCTAGTGATAAGAATTGCACATGTGACTTTGTTTTCTCTGTATTTGCTTCTAGACCAGCTGACCAAGATCCTTTCTAGCATCTGATAGTTCATCTGTGTTATTATTTATAGTATTCATGTTTTCTGTCTTTCAGTTAACAACAGCATAGACTGTAAGCTGGTTTGTGCCATGTAATCCAGTCCTCTCTATTTGTCTTGTCCCTTCCTGATGGCATATTCTAAAGCAAAGGTGCAAAGCAGTGACATTGAAGATTTACTTTGTTTCCATTCATTCTGTGTGGGAGATGTGTTTTACAATTTTTATTCCTGTCTGGACTTTACCATTGGTCGTATTGAAACCCATTGTAATTCACCTAACTATTTTCATGGTTGAACCACATTCAATGACAGTACAATACCAATCCATCCTCTTAGCAGGATTACAGGATCTATTGGGAGGTCCGTAAATGCTTTGTTATGTATCCTCCTTACATTTTTCTGCACTATCTAATCATCCTTGATAATTTTGTCTTTATGTACAGTTAATGTCAAGAGAGGAACACTAGCAAATATTCTGTATGGAATGGATACTAGGGATATTCCGTCCATTTCTATGACAGTTCTTCATTCTTTATCGCAGAATTAATCAGTATTTGGTTCTCAGAACAAGTTTTTACTTTCTGCTTGCATCAGAGGTGCTGGAATTTGGTGAATAACAGCAATGATACTGAGAAGGAAAAGTAAAAAATCTGGATTGTATATATTTAGACTTCACCTCTTCTATTTAAATTATTCATAAGGTCAAGAATCTAGTTACACATATTTTTGAAATTAATATAATGAGCCTCTCTCAGAACAAGAAGATGTGTGCAGTCTGTGTGAGTAGTATTGACCCACATTCACCATATCGCAGCTGGTATAGACTGGTGAACAGTTTGTATCAGCTGCGATGTGTTAACTTTGTAATGCTGGAATATAGATCAAATTAGTTGTCAGTATTGTGTAACTAATAAAATCCACAGAGCAGAGTCCTCCTCCAAGAGCTAACAGGTCTTCTGCTAGTCGAGAAGTTACTTGCATTTTGTGCAAAGTGAAAGTTCATTCCTGTGTTCACAACAGCCAGGGGTTTGTCTTTTTTTAAATCAGACATCAGTCCATGCTCACCCAGCCTATTTATGATTCATTTTAATATTATCCCCCCCTCTCTGTACCTAGGCCTTTCAAGTGGATTCTTTGCTTTAGGTCCCCACCAAACCCTGTCTTCATATCTCTCCTCCCCATATTTGCCATGTACCCCACCCAGCTCAGCCTTCTTGTTTTGATCACTGTAGTATTGTTGGCTGAGGAGTTAAAATCATGAAGCATCTCCTTGTACAGCTTTCTCCAGTCTCCTGTAACTTCCTCTCTTTTAGGCCAAAATGTTTCCCTCAACACCCTATTTTGGAGTGCACTCAGTCTCTGCTCTTCCATTAATATGAGAGCAAGTTTGACACCCGTATGAAACATCACACAAAATTACAGTTCTTTGATTTTTTAATCATCATATTATTAGCAACGAGGAACACAAAACATTTGGACCAAATGGTAGAAGGCATGAACTGAATTTAATCTGCTGTTAATTTCCTTATGCTTACAGTTTTTATTTGCTAGTTTTTTCAGAATATTATAACTTCACCACATTTTGAAAGGATTTGTTACCCATAATTGTCATCATTGTTGCTAGCACTCTGTTCACTGAACGTGAACTTATATCTAGTTTTCTTAACATATACTTCAGTCTCCTGACTGTTGTCTAATAAACTGTCTGTATTTTTCTTTCTAGTATCCATGTTTTCACCCAATAAATTTAACATCCTCATTGTAAACCAGTGGTTGATATATCCTGTTCAATTTCTGTCTTCCCTGATTTACAATGACCTTGCTAATGTTGTGTTCTAAAGCAAAATTAAAAAACATTGCTGATAAAACATGGTAATAATGTGTACTTTAAGACAGCTGGTTTGTTAATATGTTCAAAAGGAAGATAGCACACATACTCTGTTCCTCTTCTTTAAATTTGTTGAGAAGAGCTGTCATTTTGTAGACCATGCGTGAGTGTTGTTGTTGGTGTAATGATGGTGACTGATCAAAGTGTGGGAGGATAAACATGCGTGAGTGCCACTGTATTGACCACAGATCCCACATGGGCTCTGGGATCAAACCTGGGCTTGAGTGGTGAGAAGCTGGTGGTAACTGTCCATGTCATTCCGATTTCATACATGCGGTCAAAAGAAACTAGTAATTTTGTATAAGTTCTGCACAGGTAATTGCAAAGATGTGACAAAAAAAAATCCCTGTAGTTATGTTTTTAATAAACTTTACTGACGCTAGGCTGCATTGTAAAGGAAAAGTTGAATAGTCTGATACCATTTTACTTAAAGGGAGCTCTTCTATAGCAATTCTATGTCACTGGCAACAGTAAATCTTAATTCTTCATGTAAAGTGCTTTTTTTTTTTTTTTTTTGTTCTTTTGTGAAAAAATTTTAGTTTTCAGGACAGGCTTGAAATGAAATGAAAGTCTTCAGTGCCAAATTTACAGTGGAAGCCTTGCTGATACATGTGGATAAATGTGACAGATGTAATAGGAGCTTCTTGCGAGTGTGCGAATGTGCCTGAGAGTGCAAGACTTTGTTGGATTTTGACCTTAATGACTATTTACAGGATGCATCGTATAATGATACATTTGTAAATGTTGCTTGTGTTTGGACTGTAAATTGTGCCTCCACATGTAATCAGTGTTGATAGTGAAGCATGTGGCCTTAAATTAATTGTAACAAACTGCTGTATTAATAACCTGCTAAGAGGAACTGTTACAAACAGATCTAGCAATAAGTGGTGAACTAATGTCAGACATTATTACTGTTTATAGATGCAGCTTGTGTACAAAACTTAAGTTTTTGTTAAAAGCAAGCTCTTGTCTTCACCATGATAAACATTTGAGATTGTAGGAACTCATAATGGTGAATATGAAGATCATGGGCTTTTGGGATTTGGTGCTGTTTGTTAGTGAGATGCTTGCTGCTTCCATCTTCAGGGTAGAAGAGTAAACCATGTAGGAAAAGGAGGATATCAGTACAGGAAGTGAGGCTGTGAGCAGTCACTGAACACTCCCTGAGGACCAAACATGTAATTACTTTACATTCCACTACACACAGTAGAAGCCCTGGCAGACACTGACTCTTTTCACCCTCAAATCATTGTGGAAACCGTTGAAATAATCAGACATCCCATAAACTTCAACCATGCTGATGTATGCAAACTGAGTCATATTTCCTCCAAACCTTCTTCTCAAAGACATTGCTCCTTCCCACTGGAAGGCACTGTGCTCACACATCTGCCCCCAACTCCCCCCCCATATTCACCCTAAAGATGATTGTGGCATAGTCTAAAATGTTGGATCAGTTGCAATGCACAATGCAGATAGACTGCAATACTGTACGAATGCAGAGTTGGAAGTAACCTGTAAGAGCATGAATGCTTTCAGTCAGTTAATTTTAGGTCACTGCTTATGCCAGTAACTGAAGATGTATGTATTTGGCATGTTTTCCAATACAATTTCATTTAATTAGACTTCTGCATTCTGTTCTCCTTAGCCATCTCCAAATTGTTATGACATTTTGTGAAGTTAGGTACATGCTGTTTGTCACACTGTTTGACCGAATTATTAGACAGGCTATTTATAAATCCACTGTGATCTGTATGTGACTCTAATAGTTCGTTTCCTTCCAATTGTGCTAAGCAGGATATTTTGTTATTAATACAAAGCATATTCCTTTGTAAGGTACCTAGATTTGTGGGAGTATAATTCTTTTAATGTTACATTGTGTCAAAACCAGTGTGCTTAATCCATTACCAGGTTAAAATAATGTTACTACCGTTTTAAATCCACATTTATCGAAACCATACACAGTGCTTCAATCCTCTGTCCTTTGGCCTCCCTCCTGTCACCAGTTCTGCCCATCCTCCTTAAGAATGCCATCAGAATTTTCTGTAACCACAGGTCTCTGTGGTTCCTGTTGTGATATGCAGTTTTTTTTTTAAATATATAAGCTAGTGTAATGTGTTGTAGTGTCAGATGTTACCACATTAAGTACCCACTTCCCACAGTTCGCAGATTTTTTATGCCATGAGGACTGCCCCCCCCCCCCCCCCCC
>Ga0136643_10004920_pt1 | contig 18661 bp, 15 predicted proteins | sample TergutLab28metaG_FD_96883 | JGI IMG/M metagenome (GOLD analysis project Ga0136643, IMG submission 96883) | Labiotermes labralis P1 segment gut microbial communities from Petit-Saut dam, French Guiana - Lab288 P1 (version 3) (version 3) | ecosystem: Host-associated > Arthropoda: Insects >...
AAGTAAGTGCTGATAAAACTAAGTACATGGTCATGTCTCGAGATCAGAATGCAGGACGAATTCAGAGTGTGAGGATAGATAATAGTACCTTTGAGAGGGTGGAAGAGTTTAAATATTTGGGAAAAACTTTAACAAATCAAAATTCTATTGTGGAAGAAATTAAGAGCAGATTGAGGTTAGGAAATGCTTGCTATCATTCGGTGCAGAATCTTTTGTCTTCCAGGTTGCTGTCCAAAAATTTAAAGATCATGATATATAGAACTATAATTTTGCCTGTTGTTTTGTATGGGTGTGAATCATGGTCGCTGACATTGCGGGAGGAAAGAAAGCTGAGGGTGTTTGAAAACATGGTGTTGAGAATATTTGGACCTAGGAGGGACGAGGTAATGGGGGAATGGAGGAGATTGCATAATGAGGAGGTAAATGATTTGTATTCCTCACCCAATATTGTGCGGGTGATAAAATCGAGAAGAATGAGATGGGCTGCGCATGTGGCGCATGTTGGTGAGAAGAGTGGGGTGTATAGGGTCTTGGCAGGGAAACCGGAGGAAAGAGACCACTGGGGAGACCTAGGCATAGGTGGGTGGATAATATTAGGACGGATCTCCAGGAGGTGGGATGTGGGTATATGGACTGGATTGGGCTGGGCCAGGATATAGACAGATTGCGGATGCTTGTGAGTGCGGTAATGAACCTTCGGGTTCCTTGAAATGCGGGGAATTTCTTGACTAGCTGCAAACCAATTAGCTTCTCAAGAAGGACTCTGCACCATGGAGTAAGTAAGTAAGTAAGTATTTGAAGGGTGTACAGAAAATATAGTGAAACAGTATCTTTCTTCTTCTTCTTCTTCTTCTTCTTCTTCTTCTTCTCCTCCTCCTCCTCCTCCTCCTCCTCCCCCTCCTCCCTACCTCCCAGGATTTGTAATGGGTTGGGGAGTTTTGTCATCCTAGTCATGGTGTGTCTGAGAGGGAATGCCACAGGTGCTTTGTCTTTTCCAAATATTAGTGTCTTACAGTCTGTTCCTTTACACGCATACTGTGTTATTGAAGTGAAAGTGATAGTCATAATTTTTGGATCCAAAATGAAGTAGCTGAAAACATAAGAAAATTGTACTGAATGTAAAATGAATGCTACAGGTAAATAAAAAACTCGAGAAAGAAGGAGTCTCTCTCTGTGATGTCTCTTTCTCTCTTTATGCATTCATGCCTATATGCAAATGTAGTTCTTTCTTTCTTTCTTGTTGAAATCTTTTATTCTTGATTGTTATGGAGTGATATGCATGTGGCCATGCCATAGCTCAGGCAGTTGGTTGCCAACTTCTCTGTACAAAGTCCAGATTTGCTCCTAGGCCTTCCATGCGGGGTGGACAAGGCAGGCAGGTTTTTCTCGAAGAACAGCTGTTTTCCCTTTTTTAGAACACTTCTTTCATTGTTGCATGTTTATTCAAAATGTGGTTGATAGACATCAGGCTCATTAGCAGCCGTAGTTCCACACGGCAGCATTACCTGTACTTCAAGGTTAATTTATATATTGTATATAGAGTAGCTTTTTGTTTTACACCGAATAGGTAAGGAGGTGGAAGTTATTGTGCAATTATGCTGTAGACTTGTTTGCAGCAGGCACATGGTTTGAGTGGCAGCCAGAATAGTAAGGAGTTTGCAGCATGTTAAGGTGCAAAATATACGAGTGTGCTTTGGTATGGATTATACATTTCCATTCTTGTTAATGCCAAAATGTTTTGTGAAGTGGTCAGCATATATGGAGCAGTCCGACAGCAACAAGTGTATTTTAAAGCAATACTGATTATGAAATAAGACTTCCATTGTGTAATATTCAGGTACAGAAACCCATCATGATATTGCCAGTGGTTCTGACATTCACACCTTTAATTAATATTGTGTGTAAGGTACAGTAATTGACTCTGTGATTAATCATTACACCACAGAGGCATAGAGGTAGAGCTGTGTGCATTCTAGATTTTAACACTATGCGGACATTCAGGGTCACTCTAATGCTCCAGCTGCTGTATGTCTAAGAGACAGTTCTTAGTATCTGTTGAATATGTTGGCTGAGCCCCCAGATTTGTTTGTATGTTGTACAGAGAACTGTTGCTAACTTAGCCAAAAATTAAAAAAATATTTTCAGTGCCATAGAAGGTCACTGAACTGTGGCAATAAAAGCTAAATATTTCTGAAATCATGAATGTAGGTTGTGTAATTCCAGTGTTCTTTGTAAAATGATTCATTCCTTAAATGCAGTTTCTCCTTTGTTGTGCAGTCTTATTCCAAAGCTATTCTTCCCTCTGGACCAGCCCCAACAGGATGCAGCAACAGTGAAAGGGGTGGGCTACAGTGAGCAGTTCCTTTCTGAAATAGTGGCACCTTCAAGTGATTGTAATGGCTCGTATACTTTCCTGCAACATGCAAATATTAACAGTCTGCCAGGTCCATTCAATGTGTGTTTCCCCTACCCACTGTCTGGGAACTCACATGGTTGCTATCATCGCAACATAGACACAGCTCTCTCTAGAGTTGTGTGCCTCTTATCGCAGTCTTTACTTACATCTGCCAGCAAGTATCTAACAGTAAGTGTGTTTTCTTTTTTGTGTTTTAAATTATGTGTGGATCCTCCCACTGTCACAGTGAGTGGGTTAAACTCTTCTGTCAAAGTTAGATACGAATGAGATTCAGTTGTTGGGGATCACTGTTTTGTTGTTTGTAAAACAGATCAACTTCTGATCAGATATGTTATCAAAGTTTTAACAGATATTGTGCATTCATCAAATACTGAAGATTTTTCTTTGCAGTGGGACTTTGTATCAGCTGTTTATAGCCTTCAAGAAAGATATAGATGCAGCCAGGTTGGAAGTTTTATGTAATATTTCACCAAGTTTTGTATGCCCAAGAAACTAGTTACATTAATTGCAACTCCTGGAAATGAAACATTTGTAAAGTGTGTATAGGTAAACATTTGTCCAATACAGTTCCTGTTCATAATGGGTGTGTAACAATATGCTTTATTGTCATTGTTTTTAACCTTTGAATTAGATCATGCCATTAGGGAGGACCAAGAAAACAAAAAGGGATTGAAATGGACTAAGATACATGATGATATTAGCTCACTTGGTTAAAACATGAGTGCTATGAAGACAAGATTTTTTAGTCACTGTTAGTGAGGTATATGGACAAATGAATGCAGAGGCAATAAACTGTATTATTTTATGCCTCATCACGAGGATGAAGGGTAAATTTACAGCATGAAAGTAATGAATAAACCCTATGAAAATTTTAAATGTTGAAATACAGGCAGGTGTCATTTTTTGCAGTTTCTTTTTTGTGTGATTTCGCTTTGACGTGACTTGAAAATTTACACCACTTTTGAAATGTACACGATAATTCTTCGTTTACTACAATTTGTGGCTGCACTGATCTCCTGTAGGAGGATAGCAGAAAGTGATGTCACTGTTACACCATCAGTCATGCGTATGGACTGGTTACATTGGTGACATAATCTCACGGCGCATGTAGTTTCCTCATCTACAGCTTTGGCTTTTCTTAAAAACTTGAGTGAGAAACATAAATCTACATCACCTGCTGTGATCCAAGTAAAAATTCAGTGAAAGACAATGGGTATTGAAGAGAAACTGGATGTAATAAGCCTACTTGAAAAAGGTGAATGAATTGTTGACATATGCCATAATGTTGCATTTGCTCATATGAGCTTACCTTCACTTCATCATAATGCTGATAGAATTCCAGAAAGTGTTAAGTCAGGAACTAAAGTGTTTGTGTAGCGAAACTACCAGCCCTACTGGAAATAACCATACCAGAAACTATGGGTGTGAGTCTCTTACATTTTTGTCCATTAGAAATAAATATGTTGTATATAAATGTGTACTGTGTAGAAACATATATACTGTATAAACAGTAGCTAGATACTCTAATGGGTTTTTATATGTCCACTGGTGGTACAGTTTTACACTATATAGGATGAGGTTGTCAATCCTTTAACCCCCAGGATGCTCACTGTTTTAAATGGGAATTTTGTGTTTGATTTGCATGAAGTTTTTCAGGAACGTAACCTTGGTGTAAAACGAGACATTCCTGTGTAAGTTAAAAACTTAAACAACATCTGATGAAATATGATGACATATATTGTCAGCTCCAAATTTTGTAGCACAGTGTCACCACTTATGAAATAGCTATTTGAAAAGAATAATTTTAGAAACTAAAACATTGAGTGAAAAGGAACAAATTTAAAAAGACTGTATACTAAGCTACCTAAAAATAGGTGGATTATCTTCAAACTTGTGCAGTGGGTAGATGGATCCATTCTTAAGCATGTACTTTTCATGTGAAGTTTTTAGCTTTAAAATTTATGAAATACAGTGGATGAATTGGCAGATGTACTTATGTTAAGTTTTTATCTTTAAAAGTTTGTGAAATACAGTGCATGAATTAGCAGGCATGTAAATCGACGTTTAAAATGAAAAGAACCCCTGCCATTAGTAGCTGTGTTGGGGTTTAAGCCTCCCAGACTGTAGTGAGCATGGACTGGATATATCTGGTTCAAAATGGGGACCGTTGCCAGCTTCTTATGAAGTGAAATGAAATGTAGTGAACCTTTGGGTTACATAATACCTTATCACTTTGAGTGTAAGACTCACCTTTTTTCACATTTTCCAAGCTCCAAATTAGGAAATGTCTTAAATTTGAGATATTATTTTTTCATTCTTTGAAAGTCTCAAAAATGATTTTCCTTGAAGAACAATTGGCCTTACAAAAAGAGTTGTAAATTTTACAGGCATTACAGTGTATTTGCTTGCAAAATTTTTTTTCCCAAAAATCCCTTATTAAAAGTGGGGTGCATTTTAAGTTTGAAGTAATATGGTACACTTGGCACCTCCTGACTAGCTGATAATCTGTTAACTTCTCAAGTGGGCCTTTGCCAAATGGAGTTAAAGAGTTTGTTAGTGTTGCTAAAGTTATGTAGATGTTGTACTTTATATGTAAGTAAAATTCAAGGCGAACTTCTCATTTTTGTCCTTATTATGTTGTCAGTTTGGCTGTTGTGAAGCATTGGTTCTGTTATCTTCACATTATGTCACAACAGTGTACCCAAGAGCATGGAATATTTTTCTGAGCAGTAACGCAGGTGGTCAAAAACCTCATATTAAGAGAAGTAGCAGGTAAGTATCTTTCTGTTCCTGTAGACATTTTCACCTAAGAGGCAGGAAATAACAGGAGGCTGAAGAAAACTGCATAGTGAGGAATTTCAAGGCCCTTATCATTTGCCAGATAATATTAGATTGATCAAATGAAAGAGGAGTAAATGAGCAGGGCATGAGGTATGCACAGGGGAAGAGACAAGAAATGCATGTGGGGGATTGATTGGAAGACCTGAAGGAATGAAACTGTTGCAAGACACATGAATCTTAAAGAAATAGGATGGGGATGCATAGGCAGGATTCACTGGACTCAGGATAGGGACATTAGGGTGGGCTTTTGTGAACTCAGTAATGAACCTTCAGGATGGGGAATTTCTTGCCCAGCTGAGTACCACTGAAGAAGGAGTCTGCCCTATAGTGTTGATTGGTTGGTTGATTGGTTTGTTCTCATAGTTCAGTGGAAGGAGGGGGGTAGGTAATAAGGTGATTATGTGAAGTGCGTGGTGATGGGAGGTAGTAGTTATGAAGTATTCTGTATTCCTTATTTGCCATACACCTGCAGTAACTATAGAAGATCCATAGGTTAGCCAGCCTGAAAGCAGTGTTGAAGTTGTCTCTTCACTCTGTGCATAGCAAAAATACCAGTATTTTTGTAGTATACCAGCCTTAATCATTTTATGATCAGGATACGTGTTTATGTCTGTTTCCCTACTGTGTTGCATCTTGTCTGACACTTTTTGGTTGGGATGAAAAAATCTTGCTTTTTTTCCATTGTGTGTATTGGAGAGACTATTCAGCAGTAGTTCCTGACATGTTCTCACTTTTGAATGCCAGGGCTTTAAATGTCTTGTGCAATTGTTAGTGAGGGTTTTAACTGGGATTTTAAATTCTTGTTGCAAGGCTTTGGAAATTACAAGTATCTTGAAGAGTAATATTAACCCTTTGATGCCAGAATTAAATCCCTCCAAGCAACGCTTCTTTTAAAAAGTGGGGCTCTTCTTGACAAGGTCAAGGATATGCCCCAAAGTCACCTCCTTGCAATCTAGCTTCCTGTTAGGGTAAGCTAGAGGTACCAAGGCCACTCTGACCAGGCCCATTGTCACCTGGGTGTATGTCTGTTGGTCATTGACCTTAGGCCTTATGGCATTAATTATGCATAATTATGTCACCTGGTACTTCTCCCATACTGAAGTATGGAGATGGGCTTAGTTATGGTATTGTAACAGGGGAGGCAAGGCATGCATTCGGAATATTGGTGGAAAAGCCTATTGAAATACATCTTTTGTAAGACCAAGAAGGTGAGGTATGTGTAACATTAAAGTGTATCTCAGGGTAGTGGTGGTTGTGGTTGGTCGTGGATGTTGATGGGTGTTGGATGGAACTGCCACAAGATCATGTCCAGTGGTGGGCTGTCATATTAGCAGTGTGAAAATTTAAATATGTTATTAACATGTTATTGGTATTCATGAATTTTTTTTGTAGCCAACAAGGACATGAAGTATTATCTTCAGAAGCAGTGGTCAGTCCTGCAGCTGGTCTATTATCTACAACACTGGCTGTTCTGACAGGGTCTCCTGTTTCATTGGATCTCAGCTGTCAACAGTGGCTCATTCAGTTAGCTGGAAACTTATTTTCAGGTATGTCTTCTTTGTACCAGGAAGTTATTTTATTAAATATAGATGTTTCTTACTAACAGTACTTGTGGAATTGTGTTCAATGGAAAGTCCCTCCTGATATGAATACAGCTGTGTGCAGATGTGTTTTAAGCATTCATACAAAAGAAAGTAGGGAAAGGTGGTTTCATATTCATGTGTCATGGCTGGCACCATATATGAACCATGTGCTTCTGTATGTGTAGGCTTGGCAGTGAGGAATTTGTGCCATGCTGATATTCGCATGACAGGGGAAGCTGCTGAACATCGACAGCAACTCTGGGGAGTACTGAAGGACAGACAGGTAAAGGTTTTTGTCACTTTATGTGCGTAATAAAGTGCGCTGTAGTAGAACACCAACCATGCCCATTGTTTGTATTCCCACAGGTAGTGGTATTGCAGCCATCTGGATTTTTGTGTTGTTAAGTAAAGTTACTCCATCCACATCCTATTGTCTTTGTGACAGACTTACGGATTTATGGAATGTTTGTATGTATGTGTGTGTACACACATCAACAGAGAGAGATGCATGGGCACACACACACACACTGTGTATAGTTTGTATACCCACAGCAGAGGAAACTAATATCTTACAGTTACTAACTGTTCTCATTTTTGTTTCCTTTTATGTGGTGTGATCAGATACATTTTAGATTGTGCTCTTTTCACTGTGTAATTTACATTCACTCTCTATTCCTTTCTGGCCCCTTGAAGGTAGTTTCCTTCTCACTTCTTGCTGTGTGTCCCTTATTGTACCATTTTTGGAAGCATTTCAGTAGGTTGTTTGTTCTGAACTTGACAGGTTTGGCTTATGGTTAACCTTGGATCATGCTGTCATCAAATTCTCTCCCTTCATTGCCTATTTGAATTTCAGGAAAAGAAAAAATTCACACTACTAGATACGGGGAATATGGAGGATGCGGGGCATGGTTATGCTGTTTTCAGTTTGAATTCATACACACAGACAAAGCAGAGCGATCTGTTGCACAGTAATGGTGTTCAGTCTCCAATGCACTGCTTCTGGCACTTTTTTTTCCACATTTTTTTCCAGAGAAGGTGTAGGATACTTGAGTAAAATATTAGTTCTCAGTTTGACCCTATGAAACTAATGTATTTTGTGTTAGTTTGCTGCTGTCTTTATGCTCTTCACACCAAACAAACTTATCTTGCTTTATTCGGTTTAAAATGTATTGGTTAAAGATCTACCATTTGTATGTACAAGTTTCTTATGGCAAAAATAAAATTCCTTATCAGAAATATGTGTATTCACATATTACAAAAGTATTAAAATGTTTATAAATGTGGGATTGGCTGAAATATGTTCATAATTTCCTGAGTGTTACATCCTAGAAGAAAGGCAACACATAAATAGAAGGTCTTTCCAGCATACTGATTTTTCATGAACTTAAAATACATTGGAAAGGGTATGTAGTCAAACACAACTATGCCAATTAAGGTGTATTTAATGGCTATACTAGACAACTACATGTTTCGGCATATACTGGCCATCTTCAGTTTGTCTTCCAGAGAACTTAAGGTCCTACTATATACATTGGGCACGCACATGGTGCAGAGATCTCTACATACATTATGCAATAAGGCCCATATGTAGAGATCTCGGCACCACGTGCGTGCCCAATATATATAGTAGGACCTTAAGTTCTCTGGAAGACAACCTGAAGATGACCAATAAAAGCTGAAACATGTAGTTGTCTAGTATAGCCATTAAATATACCTTAATTGACGTTGTGTTTGACTACATACCCTTTGCAATTTCGACACACGCAACGGGGATGACACACTTCCTAGACTTAAAATGCATGTTTAGCTTTTCACTGCAAGTAGTTGATGCTTGACATGACACTGTGGTGCTAAATCAAATCTGATGGAGGTCTCATCATTATGTTTGCAGTTGTCTTCATGTGCTGAATTACTTCTGCTTCATGTTGTGCGCACACTCAACATATTTGTGCACATCCTGGAAGAGTTGATGCCTAATGTTCCGACAACAAAACCATCACTTCCCTCACTTCCTACTGCTCCATCTCTCTCTCCAATGAAACGCAAGGGGAAAGCTACAGAAGTAACGGCAGGAACGGCACCAGCAACAGCAGCAGCAGCGGCGGCGGCAGCGGCAGCGGCAGCAGCAGCAGCAGCATTGGAAAGCAGTCGCTCAAGGGGGTTGTCACCTGTAAAGACTTCTATAGGTAAATAACACAGAGCAGGATACATATCAAGACTTGATACCATCTCAGCTGGTCAAGAAATTATGCCCCTTCCATTGAACTGGAAGGTTCATTATAGTTTTAGAAGAGTTCAACTCTGGGATTGTCTTAAACCACTTGAATTCAGGCCACACCTGAATTCCATATTATCATCCGCTCTGTACCTAGGTCTCCGCCCAAATGGTTTTTTTTTGCTTCAGATTCTAGCCAGAACTTTTTTTTGCATTTTTCATAATTCTCTCTGCTGTATTTATTAAAACTCTGATTTTGTATTTTTTCAGATATCATTTAAAATGACATAAAATCTGGGAAACATTGTTCATATGGCCATTGGGCTGGGACTGTACATAAAAGCATGTGAATCGTGGAAAATGCAAAATGTCAGAATTTAAATTCAAGGTTTTTCTGTATCTTTATACCATTCTACTTGACTTTGTTTCTCCAATAACATTTAGTGGAGAGTACAGAATATGAATCTATTTTTATTATGTAATATTCTTCATTCTTCATTAGGTGACAGTACCTTTAATGAGTCACTGTCACTAGCAGTGTAGAATAGGTACAGATTATCTTGTTTAGTCTGGGGTTATGCAGACTGCAGTATTCAAATTTGAAGTGTTTCCATGTGTCGGTACATGTGCACATCAGTTCAGGATAGGTATATAGGCATATATATTGCAACAGAGCTCTGTCACTTTTTAGTAACTCCAGATTGTGCTCCATAATCCATACAGTGTGATAATTACCAGAATGTAATATGCAGACAGGTGTGGTGATATATGTCATCAATTACCATGATTTTGATGCCAATGGTGATGATGATAACAATGACAGCATCAACAACAAAACAATCATTTATTGCATTCTCTGTCTTCTGATGTTTGTTTATTTCCTTTTTAATTTTTTCATGCATTAGGCACTGATTGTTTAAACAAGCACACATTGCTCAGTAAAAGCTGCTTGTTCTTGTTGAAGTTGTTGGCTTGTTTATTAAATAATATTTTTTAAAACTACACATATTTTTGATAGATAAAGAGGAGAAGTCTGCTGAGGATAAGAAAGGTGGTCGAGGGACACCAATGGGCTTCTTTGCCAGTATTTCTCACTACATGAAAATATATGACATTGTGAAAAGTGCATATACCAATTACAAGGTGAGCAGTTGAAGTGGAATGAATTATTGTTTGCTTCTAATTTTTATACCTCCCTGAGGCTTATTTATTTGTTCTGTTTGTGTACTTGAGGGTACAAGGTTACTAATGTTCAAAATACAATGCAAATATATGAATCATTTTGCTGTTCATAACAATATTTTGCGGTGCCATGAACAGTTAAAATTTATGTCAGTGGTATGTTGTTGCTTTAATGATGGTAAATGTAACATTTGTGTATTTCGTATTGAGGGGGTGGGGGTGGAGCCTGACATATTTTGTTCCAATAGGAAAAGCTGATCTTAATATTGAATATCAGATGGATGTTACCTGTTTGTAACAGACCCATGTGAAATGTTATATTGTTTGGAATACTAGACCATGGACAGTATTTGGAAATCTAGTAAAACTCCTCTCCAGGACGTGAGATTAGGAAGGTAATGGGCGCTCGCTCTAGTTCAATGATGCTCTTAATTGCTGATGGACACAATCATACAGCTGAGAACCTCTAACTGGTATTTATTTACAGCCATAATAGGTATAATGACAATAAATTTTGACTGAATATAACTAACTAATCACCCATTTGATGTAAGTGTACTATCAGCCACCCCTGGTCACAGGAAACTACATATGGCAAGGTATTGATCCCTCCAAGTGACCCACTTTGCAGCTGTCCTCTTTTCAACAAAACATAAACAACTACGCACTCCATGATGACCCACTGCTGGACACTAACACCCAGAGTAGAGTTACCTATAGTCATCCAGACATGCTGGATGTACTTGTTTTCATGTGCCCTCAATGGAATCTTTTTCCATACTTCCTCATTTTAACTCTGTTCTTACAAGAATCACCTCAACAAAGTGGTGTGTACATTTTTCTCTACAATGCCAGGTCATCACTCCACTCGTGTTAAGTGTAAAAAGCAGTCGCATTACAGGCCTGGACAGGCCCAGAGGGTTCCAGGAAGTTAGGGTTCCCAGATTTCGTGACAGCGGCACAGGATGGTGGTAGGTTGTCAGCCTTACGCACCGGCCACCTTTACCCCCAGGAAATACTCCTGGTACTCATTTATGTTAGAGGCCAAGTCGACCCCAGGGCCATAGTGCAATCGGAAGGATTTTATATCAATGAAAAATCCACTGACACCAGCTGGGATCGAACCAGTGACCTTTCGATTTGTAGCACAGCACCTTAACCACTGTGCTACCGCGGTCCCCCGGGTGAAGTGTTGACCACAATAAAATGGCTGCTTCTACAGGCCATTGACCTCAAGGGTGCATGACATTACACAGTGTTTCAAAAGTGTTGTAGAGGATTCATGTCCTCTAGGATGTGATACTGTGACATTAAGTGAGTGGTGCCCAGTATTCTAAAGGAATGTAGTGATTAGAGACTTGAATACATATTGGGAGTTCAACTGTATTGTGCTTACACACAAACTGTGGAAGTTTTCATCCTTTTTGGAATCATTTAAATCATAAACTTTATCCATTGGCACATGTTAAAAAATAGTAACAACTAGTAGAACAGTACATTTTGGAGATGGGCTTGTAACCTGTGAAAAGGCTAAAAGTGGGGTTAAGACCAACTCTGCTGGGCCCAGTAGGCAACTTCTGGCCAAGAGGTTGGGAGTAGCTTTGCCTGTTGGCATCCAATTTATTTACTGTTCTTCACTTTAAGTTTCTGTCTCATGTAACTAACTAAATCTGTACAGCAGAATCCTTTAGAATCCAATAGTCAGTTAACTGTCCAGGCAAGTCCCTTTCTGCAACTTGGACGTTTATAAGAATTTGATACTGGAACCTATCCTGAGTGTGCTAAATCCAGTCCAAACCTTCACATTTGGATTATGTTAGATCCATTTATGTATCATATTTATATCTTTGCCTACATCTCAGAACTTTGGTTTCAGGTTTTCTGATCAAAATTATATGTGTGTTTTTCATCTCCCCATTCTTGTTACATGTCCTGCTCATCTCATACTTCTTGATTTGGTAAGCTCCTCAATATGTAATTTTCCTCACCCTACTGTTATTTGTAAACCATCAGATCCAAATATTCTTCTCAGCACTTTGTTCTCAGACATCCTCAGCGTATATTTTTTCCTTAGGGTGAAAAACTCGATTTTCCAAGCAAGTGAACAAGTATAATTGTAGGTCTTTTTATTTCTGTCTTCTGCATTTTTAATAATAGTTCTGGAAGATTACATTCTCTGAACTAAATGATAGCCAGTATGCTACTAAATTAATCTGCTCTTAATTTCTTCATGAATGTGATTTTGATATGTTACTTCATGAAATATTTTTACAATGCCACATTTTCAAGGGACCCTTTAGCTCTCTTTGTGTTGTGATTTTGTCCTCTTTTATGGTGATGATTCATGACTAATTGTACGTGCTGGTACATGTTACTCAGTTTGGTGTTAACAGATTATTATACATGAAATGTACACATGCAGAATGTATACTTTGAGCACTCTGTAATCAACAGAAGGTTTTCTGCACATTTGTTATTCGAGCATGAGTTGAGATTTCACTGCAGGTTTTAACTTGGTTGAAGTGGAAGTACAGTGTTTATTTCAGCATGTTACCTGCTCCTTGAAGTGAAGTAGTGTAATGTGTATTTTAATTTATATAATGTTACTGGTTTATAAGTATATCACCATCTTCCATCTGCCTTTTCCACCCTTTGTGCAGGAAACTGCTAGTAACTGACATCTTCCTATTCACTAATGCACCAATTTTTAAATCTACCTTATCTTTTCAGTTCTTTTAATCAACTAGTAGGCAAGCATCCCACAAACAACTGTGACACCCTCTTTCACAGAGCCTGTCTGAAATGCTGAAAGTGAACTGTGCATGCATTTTCTTATATGCGGCTCCTAAAACCAAATTCTTATTTGATTTTAACACAAGATTGCATGTAAGTAGTAACATGGTAACTACAACCATGTTCATGCAGCTACAGAGCAGAACAAGTCATTTAGTATACCTCAATTTAAATTTGTGAATGTTCAGTTTCAGTGATCCCAAGTCAGTACTCTCAATATTAAATTTCACCCATTTAAAGTTTTCCATACTTTGATGTTCATATTCATTGTTTCTCCAAGCAGTCTTAAGTGGGGTTTCACTGTACCCCCTTTTCTGTATTTTTTATTTCTAGATCCACCCTCTTATTAACTCTGCCAATAAATGTTCGCAAGGATACTGATGTAATGTAAAGTTTGATTTCTGGGATCTTGGAATAATCTCAGTGACAAATTTTTTTATATCTGAGGCTGTATTCTGTTTTAATTCATTGCCTTGTAAAGAATTCTTGAATTTGGATCCCACATCTGTACACATTATTAATACAAGGAATAAGCACCATTTTCATAGACCAAATGCCAAGCTTTGTTGTTTTCAAAAAAATGCATTCTATGCTGGCATCAAGATTTTCAACAGTTTACCATGTAGTCTGAAAATTCTTATGACTGAAAAGACAAAATTTAAAGCAATATTAGAAAGATACTTAAATACACACTTCAACTCTGTTGACAAGTTTTTTTTATGTGTAAGGACGATCCATAATACTGTTGTATAAAATTTTTATATTATTTTACTTTGTAAGAGTTCTAGATATTTTGTGTATTTATGACTTGTTCCACATCCTGTTGTCTATGTAACACACTTAGGGATTTATGGAATATATATGTGTGTGTGTGTGTGCGCACGCATTATGTGTATATGTATGTATGTATGTGTGTGTGTGTGTGTGTGTGTGTATGTGTGTATATATGTGTGTGTTTGTATGTTGGATATAGTAATTATTGATTCTGAGCTGTGGATTTCTGGTAATGAATTATGTTGTTTAGAAAACAGGGTATCTTTTCAATATCTGTTACATTGTTTTAAACCCATTATGTTATTTATTGTGTCTGCTTTCCTTACCAGATAACCCTGGATTCAGAAGCAAGTGAGAAGTTCTTGAGTTTGCTGCGTGTGACACTTGAAACACTGTCACAGTTGCTTGAGGTAGGAACGCTGAATGAAGCAGGACGAATCGCAGAAGAAGTTCTTTCATACTTGAGATCTACTGTCACACTGGAGCCTACAGCCACTGTAAAATGTGTGCAGCAGGTAAGAGAGCCTATGTTTCGTATGTTATGCCTTTTTGGCACAATATGAATGGAAGCTGAAAATTAAAAGGAGACAAAGTAATCATGTTATAGTTAACATATTATTATATGTAATCACTATACCATTTAATGTACCTGGTGAATTGGTCTTCTCATTTTTAGTTCCTTCAGAATAAAATATTTTCTGTTGGTCATAAGTCATTTTTTTACTGCTTACTGTAGCTGATACTCTCTTCAGATTCACTTCCATTAGTGCAGATTCTTTGGCTGTCCATCATATATTTGTCAGCGTGCTCCTTTATATGGTTCATCCTTAATGCATATTGCATGTGATAACCACTTAGACTTCACACCATCAGCAACACATGGCCACCCTGCTTTGAATTTTTCACTCATTTTCATACCATCTGACCACATAAATCAGATTACAGATCGTTATTCCTTGGTGCATTTTATCAATGGAGCAGCTGTGTTAAATGTCACAGTATTATAACCACTTGAACGGCAATTAAAAACAAATAAATGTTAAAGGAGAACATAAGTATTTGCATCATTAAAACTGTTGTTATTTTGTAATTGAAGACTTTTTCAAATTTTTCTTCTTGACATAACACTTTGTCGCAAGGTTCATTGAACATACTGTAAGTGTCTGTAATATTATTGTCCTTTGATGTTCCCTTATATCTGTTGTGCTTGAGAGTTTTATAATTCTCAGAATTGTCCAGTTTGGCACTTTTTTACACAAATTCAAGATGACCCCACATATTGAAAAACTGAATGTAAGGAAGAAACCTTGTCTTGCACCTGGGTAAATATTTTATATGGATGAAATATCCGAAGCCATGTTCCTTAAGATGGTATTCATGAAAAGTGTTGTAAATATGCTTCTGGCATGATATACCAAAAATTAGCTAGGGACTGGCATGTAATGTACCAGTAAGTACTTCTATAATGTTTAAAACCCAGGAAAGATAATATTGGGACACATTTTATTCAAGGTCACAGTATTTTTCCAATTTATTATTATTATTATTATCTTAGTATGGGACATCTATTTTGTTATATATGTGTGTATTATCAGTTAGAAAAAGCCATCAACTAGTTAAACAAATTAATTTCTTGTAACAAATGCAGCTTCATGTTTCAGTTTGACAAGGCATCCTCAGACCACAGTAACATTTCCTCATTGTATGAATTGTACTATAACCTGAAGTTGGCTTAACCCTTTAACACCAAACGACTTATACATACACCCCGCAGTGAGCCCTTTAAATAGCCGAATGACTTATATATATGTCGCAAACAGTGTGTTGAAGTTTGGAGGAATTTTGTTCACTCCTTTTTGGTTAACTGCTGTGGCTTGCTATGCTTCAGGACCCGTGAAGGTCAGACTTTTATTCAGGAGCCAGAATGTACCCTCTCCACCACCTAAACCCTTCCACAAACACCGATATATACATAGATACTTAGTAAATGCACATTTTTCCCAGCTGACAAATACAGTTCTGACACTGCTTGCTTTGACTGTCACTTGCTATGGAGTTCACTGTGGGCTGAAATATCAACACTGGCCTGTGAAGCAAACTCTAGTTGTTGACCAGGAAGTTTGTCAGTGGCGTACTGTACCCGAATAATTCAGACAAAACTAGTGCTCAAAAATTGGAGATATCCACAAAACTCAATGTTTACAGCTACAGAAGGGCCCACAGACATGCCTCTTGTAGTGCAGGGGTAATCTGTAGGGGTTGTGGAGTTGTAACATGCAACATACAGTCGTCAGTCTAGTAACAATGTCTTGGGCACCCTTGAATAGCAGGGATTTTTATACAGCAGTCACATTGTAGCTTTAGATCTGTTTTGCTGTCACTGTAGAAGACGTTCATATCTGACTCGTATTACATTTCTGAAACTGTGCTGAGTCATACACAGTAGTCTAAGCAAGGCAGATGATTGTGGGTCTTGAACAATGGCTGGAAAAAATAAATAAAACTTGAGGAGGAAGCCATCAGTGAAATTCTGGTTGCTGACACTGCCTCGGAATTAGGTGCAAAAGCTAGCGATGTTAGAAGTCTATTGTGAGGAAGAAGAGGAACAACAACAGCAGCCAGTCTCAGCAGAAGTAGCCATAACAAACAATGGCCGGTGAAATCAACCCACTGCTGTGCCATGTGTGTTCTCGCGGCCAAAGATAGGGCATAGTGTGCCAGATGTGACGTGGGCCTGTGTGTGGTCCCTTGTTTTGTGGTATATCACACGGAAGTAAATTTCTAATATATCGCCCTCTTTGTGAATACTGTGTGTCATGATAAAACAGTGATCCAAGGTGCCACAGACCTTATGCAACAGCGAGAATTATGTGAGTAATGAACTATTTACACCACATTTTATATAATGCATGCGATTCACAGCCCTAAATTTATTATAATAATATGTAAACATTTTTTCCCAGTTAACCAATTCTTAAGCAAAGTGTAAAATTTTATTTCATTAAATTTTAAGGAAAAGTCTATGAGATATGCCTTTTTTGCTAAGAGTAAGCATTAAAATTTAAAAGCCCCAGTAAAAAATTCTGGCAGGCAGTGTTGCTCGGAGGGATTTAGTTCCAACATCAAAGGATTAATGTCAAGCTGCAACGTGTAGCAATATTTGGTACAAGAAATTAACTTGTTTAATAAAATTAGTTGTGTTGATGGGGTTTTTAACTTGTGTATTTGTATTAAAGAGAGTGTATGCAAATACTTCTCAGAAAAGTAGAAGAGGAATAAACTGTCCTATAAAATGGCCATATTCTTGTGTACAAGCAGGCCTTGCTCAATACTGTAGGCATAGCCAGAGAAAGCCGCAGTGTAGTTTTGAGGTAATAAAGCAGCAAAGCTTGGTAGGAGCAGTCAGCAGCAAACCAAAGAAAATACTACACGAAATAAAATATGGTACATGAGTTTGTTAGTTTGGTGCCTCATTATAATGTTTCTTATACATTCTGCCTCAAGCTAGAATGAGACAATTTTGTGGTCTTGTTGAAAGAGAATATTGTGTCAGTGTTGCCTGAATGCAGTGTTGCAGGAAGCACTAGAGCCTGTACCATTGTGTTGCATGTGGGTTATTTTGGTTAAAGATTGGTGATATTTATTTTGGGTATCGCAGACTGGGCATGTATCAGATATATAGTAACTTAGGGATAGTGTTTGAAGAAACACATAACAGTGAAATAGAAGTTGCTGTGTGTAAGGAGGCAGCATGGTTCACAATTGCATGCATTGGGATTTTGACAGTGGTAAAAAGGGAACATTCATGGCGCTTATCTTTTAGGTTAAAAGATACATTTTCTGGTTCTCACATTAACACAAGCATTGAATTTTATTGCTGATAGCCGAGGATTTACATGGAGATTAACTGGTAATGATGTCCACCGGATGTTGGTGGCCAAGGTTCTGAATATGCATCTGTGCTGAATGCTTATGTTGGGAATATACTGGGTTGAAGTCCATTGGCCAAGAAAGCCTAATCACATGTACCTGATACCCTGAAATTAGTAATACTAGGAAAACAGTTTTGAAAGATTCTGATTGACCACAATATGAATTTTGAAAAAGAACATCAAATCTTGAAAGCATAGAGACCTGACAGAAATGGGCCATGTCTGTACATGCATATGGGCCATTGTAAGGGAATTTGTTTTCAAATGCAAAATCTGCCATGAAGTTAAGACATGTGAAAGAATATGAAGGACCCAGTGAAATAATAGATTGCAGTATCTATAGCAGAATGAATAAAATTATGTTGACACTGCAGTAAATTCAGCATTAATCTTACTGTTCTCATATGCAGAATATGCCATTTATGGTAGTAGTCAGTTCAGTTGTGTGGGTTGCAATGTTTGTGCATGGAACCTAAAGAAATAGAAATATACCTTGAAGCTGTCAGAGTGACTGCAATAAATCTAGGAAGTGTGTCATCCCCGTTGTGTGTGTGAAACTAGGAAAAGGTATGTAGTCAAACACAACTTAATCACTGAGGTGTATTTAATGACTGTGATGGCCTGTATTGGCCATCATCAGGTTGTCTAGGGAACTTAAGGGCTAGCTATATGCATGCGTGCACACGTGGTGTAGAGATCTCTACATACGCATAGCTTGACAAACTGAATCAAAACAGGGGTCAGATAAAACACTATGAAACATAACAGATACAGATACTTACTTACTTACTCCATGGTGCACAGTCCTTCTTGAGAAGCTAACTGGTTTGCAGCTAGTCAAGAAATTCCCCGCATTTCATGGAACCCGAAGGTTCATTACCATACTCACAAGCGTCCGCCACCTATCCCTATCCTGGGCCAACCC
>Ga0136643_10004923_pt1 | contig 18656 bp, 9 predicted proteins | sample TergutLab28metaG_FD_96883 | JGI IMG/M metagenome (GOLD analysis project Ga0136643, IMG submission 96883) | Labiotermes labralis P1 segment gut microbial communities from Petit-Saut dam, French Guiana - Lab288 P1 (version 3) (version 3) | ecosystem: Host-associated > Arthropoda: Insects >...
AGGGAGACAGTCATTGTAAATAAGATCAAATCACGCAATGGTGGCTTACGTATGCTACTTATACGTATTAGTGTCTACCTAAAATCAGTTCTGAGATAATTTTTTTAAGTTTTGGATGCCTATTATTCTGACAACCTATATTTACATGAGCAAGGATGTGAGGATCCGTGGTTATTTTTCGAAGCCAAAAAGGGCCAGAGAGCAAAAACGTTTGTGAAACAGTGTGTCAGAATACAGCCAGCACAAAAATGTGAGTTGCGGCAGTGCACAGATTCATGTATCCTTTTTCACTGGACATCCCAAGCTTTAGAATAATTACTTTTATTACATGAAAGACTAGGTAGACATAGTTAAGCTGGGCGCCGTATTTTAAACCTTAGTAAATCCAACATGAATTTGTCATGATGGAATGGGTTTGAATCATATCAGCGGTGGTGATTAAGTTTATAGTCTTAACGAGACGCAGTGGCAAGCGAATGATAAACTGAGTTTGAAATGTGATGATACACGCGCAGAAACCGATTTCGTCTTTCCCCGAAACGGACGAGTCCATTTGAAGAGCACTGGCTACCCAATCCATTCGCCAGTTTCCCCTTCACTTCCCCTCCTGTGCGTCACAGTGTGCCATCACATTTGAACTGGACCCTAGTACGCTTGAAGTGCAGACAAACTTCCCCGAAACGTTTCTACGTATAAGTCAATGTGCATGGTTTCAAACTGCAGGCTGGTCATAGTTTGAATGTCTCATAACTTCGAAAATATAGTTTTGTGAAAAATTTTATTCTTTCCTCGGACTCCTCGAGTCTTTAGAATAATTTCCCTGGATTAAAGCACAAACAGATTCAATCTGGCAGTGGTGATAAAGGTATATAAATAAGGCCTAATCATGCTCCTTGGTTTAATTATTACCCAGAATGGCACCGCGTTCTGCCTCACAAAGGAAGTCTACAAACAAAGAGAATATTGTCTTTGTGGAAGCTTTATTTCAGTGCTGCATGCTGTAAGGTACACTCTACAACTGTGTTTATAATATTTTGTAGAAACTGGGAAAGAGTAAAGACGAATTCAAATTTTGTTGCAGTTACACTGTGCCATTATATCGGCTAGCGACTTGCTCGATTATTAAACTTCCTAACACAGTGTATGGCATAAAACTAAACTGTGTTTCGTATATATTCCGAAGTTTATCAATACGTCGGATATTAAATTAGAGAAAGGAAATACCTAAAAACACCGAACACAAGTCGATACAAAATCGTTAAACGGGCAAATTATTATTATTTTTTATTTTTATTTTTATTTTTAATTGTTTTATGCGTGCATTTCTTGACGAGGCCATCACTAGCTCCAATACTACGGGTTGCTGTAAAGAACATTCAATGCTGATGATCCAGTTTTAGTTCTTCCGACGTTGGACCGAAGACAATAAATAAGATCATTCAGGATATTCAGTCTTCGGACCACGTCATATAACGGACTACAATATCAGAGTTAATTTATATATCGTCATGCTGTTAACGGTTGTACTATGTTACACGATACAGTCGATGCTCAAATGTTTCTTCAGCTCAGGCTTGCAACTTAACACTGTCTGTGTCTCAAAGTTTGCTTGTTTGGCCTCAGCAGGTATCTATCAGAGGATATAGTATCTCTCTATCTCTGTCGCAACAATGACAACGCTGTGACAATCACTGTCTGTTGTATATACAGAGATCACCAGTTTTATCACCACCATAATCATCATCATCAGCAGCAGCAGCAGCGAGGCTGTGTGTGTTTGTTTGAACCTTCTTAAATTTAGCTTCATCTAATGAATTAATGTCGAAGTCACAGTTTAAAAGATTAATAACAGTTCCTTCGAAAGACTGTGACAGTTAAAATGTTTGGGAACAGCCGTAACGAATATAAATTCTACTCAGGAAGAATTTAAGAGCAGACTGAAATCAGGAAATGCTTGCTATAATTCGGTGCAGAATCTTTTGTCTACAATATTGATATCTAAATATACAAAGATCGTGTGAAACTTGGTCGCTCACATTGAGAGAGGAACATAAGCTAAGGGTATTTAAGAATAGGGTGCTGAGGATAATATTTGGGCCTGAGAGGGACGAGGTAACACGGGAGTGAAGAAAATACCTAATGAGGAGCTTAATAATCTGTTCTCCTCACCAATTATTCGGGTCATCAAATCGAGAATAATGAGATGGGCGGGGCATGTAGCGCGAATGGGAAAGATAATGTGCCTAAGGGTTTTGGTGGAGAAACCTGAGGGAAAGAGACTGCTTGGAATACGCACACGTAGATGGAAGGATAATATTAAGATGGATCTTCAGGACGTTGTATGGGGTGTATGGATGTATTTTCTTGCTTAGGATACGGAGAGGTGGCGGGCACTTGTAAACGCCGTAATGAACTTCGGGTTCCGTAAAATGTGTGAGAGTTTCTTGACAATCTGTGGATCACTTAGCTTTTAAAGATAGGCTCTGTTCCATGGTGTAATTTAGTAAATAAGCAAGTAAATAAGTAAATAGGTAAATAACGTATGAATATAAGAATCTGGAATAATTTGCGTATTATTATGTCCGTCTATAAATTAATGGCTTAATAGTCTGAATGAATTACATACTTGAATATTGGAATTCCGTAGTATAGTCAAATACAGATCACAGTAAGAGTTCTATTTATTTTTGAAGTGGGCTTTATGGTATACGTAGATCTTAACGGAAGCTGCATATAGTTGGAAATGTTTCTTGGGCATATATATGTAGTCGCATATCAAGCACTGATACAGTTATCTTTAAAGTGGATCACAAAAAAAATTGTTGGTCTGCATGTCACAATTCAATTTCAGAAAAACACTGATTTGGACGGACAATATTTTCACGTTTGTCCCCGTTTGACACAGCAAAGTGGAGCTCCATATCTTGCACTCCGCTAGCAAGTCCAACATTGCAGATTCGATTCAGCCTGTGTTTCCCCTTCACGGTTTATGTCATCGATTTTCTAACTACTTAAAGGTGACTCACACAACCTCCCTCCGACACGTAACATCCAATGTTGTAGTAACGCTTCAGGAAAGCCATTCTACAACGTTGCCCCTGGTTATTTATGATAAAATTAATTTCATTCAATAAGTTATTAAAATTTTATTCAATTCAATCTAGATTTCATGCCGACTATGTATTTAGTTACATTATGTACAGGAAAATTATGTATACATTGTATCCTTACATAGAAGGCTAATAGGACACAGTTATTACACCGGATGAATAATTTTTACTATCACTTTGAAGAGACCTCGAAGAGATTTTTTTTTTTTTAACTTAAGAGCCTGTCCCTAACAAATAGGCATGCTTCTCTGTCATGTCTGCTTTAAAGATAATTTCGTTATATTACGAAGTCATAGCTTAGGGCCTACCTTTCCATTACAGCCCTAATTACAGCGAACGCTCGTAAAACCGGGCAGCCGTTGCCTGCTAGATTCTGCTAGAATCAGAACCTCACGAACTGTAGCTTTTGTTGTGAAACTGAACTCTGTTCCTCACGCCCTACGAGAAGATGAACTACATTTTATTATGTATTTTATGTACTTGTATAAAAAAAATAATTCTTTAATATTTCTAGCGTCTAAAAATGTGTTATAAGACTTGTCTACCAAAATGTACATGTCACATCCTAGAAAATGCATCACAGTTACGTGTTGAAAATTTTCATTCGATTATATACGTGTAAAAGTGCGTTTTTAAACAAGTGTTTCCCAAAGCCTTTTCCTTGAACGAACCCCTAAAATAATTTCAATATCTGGAAGAACCCCCACCTATTAAGACTTTTACAGGCCAGCCAACAAAGAGCCATTTATTAAGCCAATGAAATTATTGCAGGATTTCCAATTGTCGGTAAAACTTCCCACCTTATTTCGAGCGATGTTTGGAATATTTCTTTACATTACAAAACACATATTTATTCCGCAATTTCTCGCAGAATCCTTAAAGATTGTCGGTAAAAACTTGTTTGGAAAACACTGGATTAGTTTGTGTCTTCATGAGCGATTTGTTTCTGAACTTTGCCTTTTAAAATTCAATATGCTACTATTAATAGTAATCTTACGGGAGTAATGAGATCCGTGTCCAAGGCCACACCTTACATTCAATTTAAAACGAACCCGTTTATCCACATTCACGTCCGAACCTCTTTTTAGCTTTGTAACAAATATTAAAAAAAAAACTGTTTCTAACTCACAGTGAACCTTGACACACTCCATTGCCACGAGCAGTCATCTTAATTTGGATAGGGAAGTAACCTTACTTGTTTTGAAGAGCATACGTAGCACTTTATCACTTGTAATGCTGTAATAATCTTCAATGATTTTTGGGACACTGACCTCAGTCTGTGTCCAATGAAAAGACACATTCCAGATGCTGGATCAGTGACATGCACAGGCTCTTTCTCAAAGTCCGGAGTACGAGAAACTTCTTACTTTCCTAACTGCACAGAGACGTTTCAGTACCCGCAATTATCATTTTAATAAAGCTAGTTACGGAAGATATTCATACAAATAGACAAGTCGATAGGCATAACAAACAGTTAGTGCACTATGTGTACTGAGAGTAAACACGAATGTTATTGGATGCTTTGCCATTCTTAACACATGATGCTTTAACAGATATATGAAGAACCCTGGTCATAGTCAATGGGGTACTGGTCAGAAGGAGCATGTTCAGAGAACATTATATGACATCCGAGTTGTTATCTGCAGATGGTATCACAATGTGCAGAAGGAAACTTCCCCTCGACCCAGTACTTCACCTAAACAGATGTGCATCAATACTGCCTTCTAATTTTTTTGTTTGAAGTATTAATAAGTTGCGTGTTGTTATTTAGATGGAAATACTGCCACCGTGTGATGTGGAGGACATTGTAATTAATGTTAATAAACTTTTTATTTAAACTATTCCTGCGACCTCAATTATATGTAAATTTTATAATATTCAGGAAAGAAAATAATGAGGGAAGGGTTGTATCCGGCCAGTACTTTGTATTAGCCAGCCAGCCAACCAACCAACCAACCAAAAAACCAAAGAGCAAAGAAACGAACGAAAGAAACAACCAACCAACCAACCAAAAAAAAAAAACTCAAGAACTAAACAATGAACCAAAAAACCAACCAAGTTAACAGAACAAAATCACCCTTGAGAAGCTAAGAGTTTCTCACCCGAATGGTTCATCAACCATTCACAAGAGCCCGCCATTTGTTCCTAAGCTGAGCCAGATACAAACAGTCATCGCGTCCCATCCAACTTCTTGAAAAATCATTTTACTGGTATATCCCCCCTACAACTACGTCTTCCAAAGAGTCTCTTTCCTTCAGGTTTTCTAAAAAGATCCTCTATACACCTATCTTCCCATACGTGTCACGTGCCTCACCATTTTTATGCTTCTTGATACGACAGGCCGAAAATCTGGTGAGCGGCTCCACATTATGCAGTCTTCACCACTACAATGCTAAATCTTCGTATAATAATAATAATAATGGCGAATGAAATATTTGTCATGTGGAAGCAAAAGGCAGCACAAGTGATCCCGATAGTAATATCATCTACGGGAGTAATTCCGAAGTCACTATGACAGAGTCTAGCAAGACTTAACTTGCACCCGAATACAAATGCAAAGATCTGTAATTCTTGGCACATGTTCAATTGTAAGAAACTTTTTAAACTACAAGTAAGACCACCGAGCCTAATCCCGTTGATTACTTCATCCCAGGATAGGTGAATATTTCCCAGCCAATGCTGAGAAGTGAGAAATTCGATAATAATCATAATAATAACGCCGTTTTTATTATTAAAATACTGACACAATAGCCAGAAGACAAATTACCGGACTCCAAAGGAAAACAGGAGAAAATACATGAAATAGAAAATAAAAAATATAACATACTAAAAAGAACAAAGTGCAATAAAAATAAAAACACCAAAACAAAAATTAATTTTATAAATTCTTAGGTTCAACATTGAATAAACATGTCCAAGTATCTAGATATAGTCAAACAATATGTGAAGACAATGCGTTACATTATTCACCCTTATATTTGTCTCCTGCTCTACAAGGCTCAATAAGAAAATCTGAATCACAGCGATGGAAGTATGGAAGTTTGGATATGAGTCCAGACGGAATTTCACAGAAAGAAATTCATATATCTCACAAAATTCTCTTCGGGACCGACAATGATTGCAGTTACTTCAACAGCACACATGGATTAAAGATGCAGATCTGACTCCGACGTGTCATTTTGGAGCATTTGGTATACACAAATACAGTGAAAGCAATGCACAACTTTCACTGGAAAACCTAACAAATCTATTGGCCTATAAATACGTAATAATGGTTCCGTATTATGACGGGTGAATATAATACACAGGCGCTAAAACCACCCGACATTTCATTACGCGCAATCATAACCATTAAAACCCGGACAGTGACGTCTCTGGGAAAAAAGAAATCCATCGTAAAGATGGCGACTTGGTAACCATGGAAACCCCGGATGTAACGTCACTCACATACCAAACTGTATCGTAGCCATGCCAAATGCGTAAGAAGGAAAGACTGCTAAATATGACAACCCCGACTTATTCAGTCACATATACAAACACACACACTCACGCACGCACCACTCACTCACGCACGCACACACTCACACACTCGCCCGCGCGCACGCACGCACGCACACACACACACACTCACACACACACACACTTATTCACTCATTGACGCATTAAGCGTTATATAACCTAAAGCAACCAAGGCATTATGGTTATGCGGCACGTACCACCGTGAGAATCCTTAAGATTATTCACAGATGTGTTATTATTGTACATACCGCGCGTTATGTTCATATTCGTTTTGTCTTCATTTAACCACCACAGCTTTGGAATATTGAGGGCAAAATAAACATTCACAGATGTGCTAATTTTTATCAACATTGAAAGAATAAGAGTGCATGAGGTGGGATTTGCTGTGCAAAGTAGGTAAATAAATCCGGTTTCACTCTCATGGTAGAATTTAAAACAATCACTATCCTACGCACCAAAACACGAGGATGCATGAAAAAGTGGAAAAAATTTAAGCATGAGGATTTAACAGTGAGTAGTATCAAGCTTCGGCCACATTTGATCTGCAAACAGCCCACATTACTTATCGTATTGATGATGAATAAGCCTCAGTATCTGTATCGACAGTGTGACAAAGAGACAAGTCTGTACCCAGACTCCCAATCAAATTTGATATTTTGTAAAATTTTTCAACTTTTATTGTACAAGCACAAAGACTGAGGGAAAAAGCAGTCTCACTTCCTTATAATACGGCACATGAGCCTCTCTAATTCTCAGTGCCGACAAGCTGAAAGTAGTTCTTGTAAATCAAGTGACAGACTAATTTTTCTAAGTAACTTATAAAAAAGAAAATTTAAAAAAGGGACCTTAATTACTAGAATATTATGCTGCAATATTTGTCTTATTATTCTTATATCGTGATCTTCGATTATTAATAGCGCACATTTTACTATTTATTGTATAATTGTGATAAATTTACATTGTGCAAGCAAATTAGGCCCAGTGAGATTATTTCACTCTTTTCGGACCCTAGAATTATATCGTTCGTTATTGTCTCTTTACGTCAAAGAAATAACAGCCTGATGAATCCACTTCTTAAAATACGCTTCCACCATATTGACCATAGTAAAATTCGCATAACGCAAGTGTTTCTTAGTTTTACAATGGAGAATGGTAATGAGGCCACAGGAAGAAGCCCCATGTTTCTTGGGGTGATGACCCGTATGTCTTACTTCTCTCTGTGTACTCTTGTTGTACCTCCATCCTCTTTATTTTCCACGTCTTTGAACAGTTTGCCTACAAGGCTGGAGAAGACTAATCTATAGAAACGTATACTAGGCCGGACATCTTGTTGCGGGACAGAAGGAAAAAATCTTGATCCACTGGGTTTCTTTTCGTGGCCTCATTACAGACATAGAATTTCTAAACAGATTTATCACTTTGTTGGGTTCTGATAACATCAAGAATTAATCTTACGTAATTTATAGGAGCTGCTGCATTTACATACGCTATATATGCAATTTTAAGTAAGATGGAGGAATACTGCAAAAAGAAAGATTTTATAAACGAATGTTTAAAAAGTGTTTGAATTTTTCCTTTTTTTTATGTGAGCAGTAATGGTACAGCCAAATTGTTCATATTGTCGTCCTCAAGGTGCGTTATGGAAGTTGCGGAGAAATGCGTGGTAATCGTCAAGGGTGAAATGACCATCATGAAAACAGAGGCAATATGATTCTTCTCGACTTGTCATAGTTTACCAAAGTACACGATTTTGTAATTGGAAAACCACACTGTAAACCTTAAAAACAATCAGAATTTCAATACTTACAATAAATTTGTGGTTTCTTTAAAATGTCAGTTGATAACTCGAAATATACAGGGAGATTTTGCAAGTTTTTTTGCTGAATAACTCTATGGAAAAATGTGTAATAGAGTGGTAGTGGCTTAATTTGAAGTGTTATCCCAGGATTTGTATACAGGGCTGAAAAACAACGATAAACATCAGGCTGGATAACAGCTTCTGAGTATGAATTCTGGACCACCATATTGCAAAGCTGGAGAGCTCCTCAACTTTTATTATATAAAGAGGTCGGACTCTGCTTTAAACATGCCTTTCTGCTTCTTATCAAATATAAATACTTGCAAAAAATTCTAGCTTAAAGCGTTAGAACTAAATTAGTAAAAATGCAAAGCCGATTTGAGTGACGATGTTCCACGAAATAAATAACTTTTAACATTACCCCGATTGCAACAAGCTGCAAATTACTTCTCTTGGTATATCTTAAACTCAATGATATGAAATGTTAATAAATTAAGAGAAGTATTTTATAATTTGAATTAGCCAAACTTTCAAGTTTTATTTTTTCATTCAATACAAAATATATTAAAAGTGCTTATAAGAACATAAAGGAAATATATTTTTGTTTTGAAGGAACACTCAGGCCTTCCTTTCCCGTCGCAAATTATGTAAGAATGACAAAAATTGGAAAGGCAGCCAATTTCAGTAAAGAGTCCAGCATTCAGGAAATGGTCATTACGTTACAGCAAAATAAAACAGTTGAGTGTATGCTTTAGTCCTCGTGTATATTCAAATGAGTCAGAACAACGAACCACAGTAATGACCACTTGGAGCATTTCAATGCATAAATGTCGCATATCGCAATGCGAGCCTGTTCCATCTCTTCCACTGTCTGAATTTTCAAATTTAAGTCAAGATTACTTAAGGTGGGGGAGGGGGGAGAGGGAGAATGGTTGAATAATTTAAATAGCAGACAGAAACGGGGAATGGAATGGAACGTTCAACGTACAGACAGCTGAATGAAAAGGGGTTGCACGCATCGAGCAACTTGTGGGGTGGGGTGTGCTAGGGGTCGTGGCTCTTTGGGGGATCAAACAGCTGTGGTAGAACTAGTAGACCAGTGGAAAAAAGGGATACTCAATAACAAGAGCTTATTTTTATAACATGAAACATGTTTGGTGTCACTTTTTAGAATATTTCTATCGTCCGATTTCAAAACTATAAATTTAGACCTACTTTGCCTAAGCCTCCCAACCGACAAGTTAAATGTGGTACAGTCGTTTACACGGGGACTTGTAAGGATCCAATGTTGAAAGCGTAGTGTTTGTAAGTTTGTCCACTGAAAGATGAAGATTTTCCAACGGGTGAATATTTCGAAATGTAATGTGACATCGCAAGAAACGAATTAGAGTGTATAGAATACACTGTAGAGTTTTTACCTTCTTTTGACTTATTCCAAGGTCGGGTAATGTAAGCAACAAATGCACACTTTTCAAATTAATGTTTTAATTCAACTCTTGGCGTCTTCAACGTGTTTCGAACATTATGTGTTCCATCATCAGGAAGAACATTTGTAAATGCAGTTTTGTATATATGTTTTTCATACATTTATGTAAACAACCTAGAAGGTGGAAGGATGCGTTATGCTATAGCACATCCTTCCATCTGCTAGAGTGAAATTTGAAAAGTGTGCATTGCATTGTTTAGGTTACATAATTTTATCACAATGCACGGTACAAAAAAACAAAAAATATACAAACGTGTTTAGTATTTTAGATCTTACTTAGTGGCACCTAATGCAATATGTAATGGAAATATGCTATTTGAATGACATTTTATTCTTTAGAATGAAAGTTTGATGAAACTGAAGAAAGATGGTTTGAAGATAAAAATCTTAGTTTTACGTATGACGTTACCGAATCATTAGAAAATTTCTTGATGCCAAGGACTTCGTTAAATGACTAGCATGTTGTCTTACTTTAGGTTAAATGTAGATATCCCAGAATAATATCCAAGTTAAAATATCGCCAACATAGATTGAATTTACGTTTGCCTCGCTTCCATGCAGTTGAGTAACAAATATCTACGCATTGTGGAGCCACCGAAATCGGAGCAAGTTACGCAAGGAAACTCCAGACACAAGGGTGAGTCCATCATAATAAACCAGGGGTGACCACACCGAAAAATGAATATAGAAAATAGAGCGTGGTTTCTACATTTCTAAGTCCATGTTTTGCATACTGCAATACGATCATAAATGCATTATGCGTGATGTCAGTCTTCGGGCGCAGAAAACTTGTTAGGCGAAAGTCTTATGTTTTCGTTTCGCTTTGCTTCCATTAAAGTAAGGGGTTTCTAGCGGACACACAGTACTTTTCGTTTTATTACTTTCCTGGCTAAATATTCCAGCTTTCACACACCACTCTACAGTAGGCGCGCGCACATACACACACACACACACACACGCACGCACGCACGCGCGCGCGCACACACACACACACACGAACACGCACACACACACACACACACATATATATATATATATTTATTTATATATTTATGTTGATTAAAATCTGGTACATTAAAAGAACAGTGGAATGTGATCACTTTAAATACAAAAGCATATATATATATATATATATATATATTGAATCTTCCGTGCGTTAATCAGATCAAACATTTGACATTCAGAGGACCGTGCATCGTGATATATTCTTGTAATGAAAGCCTTGGCTTACAGTATAAGAACAGATCATACATATATCACAACCAACAGATGCATTTCAATATTTATTGTGAGAACACTGTAAATAAAATACACAATAAATATTAAGAAGTGTATTTGTTGGTTATTTATATATTTTTGACAAGAGAATGTGTTCACCTAAACCAACCGAGATTCCACATCTTTCTAAACACGTGTCTTAAAGAAGTGTAATATAAATTTCCGTTTGAAGTAACCCATGAACACGCAATTGTCCGGATCTATATGGTAATGAAAGCAACAAATGCGTATAAATGTTTATACATATTTGTTAGTTTTATCGCTCTATCGAATAAACTGCAGTGTTTGGTTAAGCAAATTTTATTAATAACAAATATAAATAAAATAAACATTAAATCACTCAATTTTACTCTTAGTCTATTAGTCGAATTATGAAAGCTATGTGTGTATTCCATTAATTAATTTTTCGGGTAATGAGTCATCATTACTAATATAGTGTAAAAGCATGAGACATCATAAATTTCTAATTAATAAACAGAACAATTTGAATTCAAATTTGACAAGTGCTGGAAATAATCATGAAAATCGTGACGGTAGGGATGGATTTCGGTAAATTTCAAGAGAAGTCTACAATCACAGTACGCTTACTACATTTTTAGATTATCGTCGTGTAGAGTGATTGGCCACGTAGAGTGTTCGAAAATCACCGTTTTTGGGGATGCTTTCTTTTATGAGGAAGAATATTATACTTGAGGCAGTACGCTCTCCAGACACTTCGGTAAAGATCTACCAAAGAGAATGGCTTTAAAATCCATGGGTGTAAACTACATGTTTCTCGGCGTGAAGGAATCAAATCTGATCACATTCTGGTCCATACGCTGTACTTTAGATGCCGGACTGCTGGCTACAAGTCAGTATTCGGAAGGTCCTGTAACCAGCCACCTCGACACAGGTTTTTCTTGGTTTCCCCGTGTCTATAAACAAATGCTGAGATGGTTCCCAAGATTCCAAGTTGCCACTACATGCTTCTCATGTAGCCCTCCCGACTTAAATTTATTAGTAAATAATTTCATATTTTGTATACATGTAAAATAACCACTGCCACCGGGTGACAACCCAATTGCAGTTAATATATATTATTATTTATTATTATTTTTTTATATGTAACGAAACGTCCGAAATATTGTCCACAAGGTTGTTGTTCTGATTGTTATTCATGTCTTCTAGATTCGTTGCCGATAGAGTAACACAAGAGAATTTATAAATGAAAATTAAGAATCTTAAAGATTTATTGTCCCAAAATATAAGTTGAAATAATAGTTGACAACCTGCTGAGCAGAAAATTGGGTATCGAATCAGATATTACTAAACAGCTGGCTGTTTTTGAAAGGAATTTTTTAAGAAGTATGTTTGGGGGATTAAAATAAACGAAAATTGGGGAACGTGATATAATAAGGAATTATCGCAGCTGTTTGGAGATTTAGATACACTTTCATTTGTCAGACTAAGTCTGTTGAATTGGATTGGTCATGTTACTAGAATGGGTAGTACAAGAAAATTTAAATCAAGTAATCAATAATAATCACCAGGAAGTCGACTAAGAGGAAGATCAAAACAGATGGTTGAAGTATGTATAAGAAGATATAAATATATGCAAATATGAAAACTGGAAAGGGAGGGCGAACACAGAGCTGACTAAATGAAGGTTGGCATTGGAATGTAGCGCCATCGAAGAAGAAGAAGAAGAAAAAGAAAAAGAAGAAGCTACACGTATTATTTGGGCTGAGCGGGAATTGAAATCATCGGCAACAATAATCTAAAAACTTCTATCCACATTTTTTAGTTTATATAAATTCTCTTACATTCCATATTAAGTATTCTCCTTCATTTTATTTTTCAGTGATTTGAAAATTCATTGGGTCATGTGCTTTGAATATGGATTTAGTAAGTTCCTCAGAAGCCACCTATGAGTCCGCAGGCTCTCAGTAAGTAGAAGATCCCTGTATAAGATACAATCGGAGTAATTTACTTTTGAAGATATCTCGGAAGATCCTCCTAGAAAAGAGTGTATGAACTGAAAGCATTGGCTGTAATTTTCGAATTGGGCTAACTTCTTCCACATAAAACTCAAACTTTGTTACTAAACAGCCTTCTTTTTCCTTTTCATTAATCATACTATGAGGAAGTGGATGTACTGTTTCTTTTAACTCTGTACCTCATGTTTAAATAAAACATATGCGTGGTTCAAGGAAGCTAGACATTATTAGTGGCATAAAAAATCATGATCATACAAAATTAATTCCTGTTTATACGTGATATCACGTTGTCTTGCCGATAACAGTTCATAATTCGGAATAGCTCACTGCGGTGTCCTTCAGGGAATAAGACGCAGGTGTTATGGTCTTTAAACACTTTGACGTATTTATAAATGTACGAATATCAGAAGACAGTTTTCCTGATACAATTCATTACTTTTTCACAATTAAAGAAAGACGCACACTGGTATAAGCTTTCACTGCTGTAGCCTATGGTCTTGTTTCTCGATTCCTTTCTCTATTAGTTCTGAGACAGATAAACTACAGTATCCCCCACGAGAATAGGTCTTGTCTTGTCACAGAGGACCAAATTCTAGTTTATACTTAGCAGTGAATGTCGTTGTGTTGAGAGGCAATTTGGTAGCAGAGGCTTGACGGTTGTTACATTAGTAAGACAGAAATCTTAATTATCTCTTGTTGCTGTTGTCTCCTAAGGGCTGCTGTTTAAGGAAGGTTATCAATTTTCTGTACAGAATCTGTTTTCTTTATTGTAATTGTGTTTTTCAAGGGTAAGCATTCGTCAAAGCTTTTCGAAATTAAAAGAAAAATTCAGTATCAGACGAACTGACAGATGAATTTTTCTCTTGTCTTTCATCGAACACTGAATCGTTAATTTCTTATAGCCGCGTGACCTGATGCGTATTACATTTTTCTGTCTCGTTAGCGCCGGAATCATATTTTCGAATCACTCTGTAGTAAAGAACGTCTGTTCATATTTATTTGAATTGTGTTATTTTGGTTTGGAACGCCGAGTTCCGTCTGTTAGTCACTTTCGATGTCACACCGGTATAAATAAAAAGTTTTAATCTTACTGAAGTTATTCCTTTATCGAAAGCAAGTGCAGTCCAGCGCATTTGAGGGCATGTGTCAAGAAGTACACACCTGAGCTACACCACCTCAACAAACACTCTATTGTACGATGCATGAAAAATATTTGAACTGTACTTGTTATCACAAAATCCGCGTATGAATTGCCACATTTATATAGTCTGCCTCACACCGAGAAAAAAAAACACTTTTCATGACAACAAATTTCTTCTAGATTAGTTTCGACCATGAACACATTGTATCAAACAGTAACACCGCGGACCCCCCACCCCCCCTCTTTCGCACACAAGATTTGTGTATCCGTGACTTGCAATTATAATTATTCTGGGATGTAATGCCATGAAGGTCAGTTTTAAAAATTATGCTCTTCCGAGACGTGTTGCATCTGTGTTTCGGGAAATCATATATGTTACTTTTAAGTCCTTCATTTGCCAACAGATGCACTTTATATGAGTCTTATAAACCACTAAATCTGAAATTAAAACTGCTCCCACATGTTTCGCTCTACGACCATCATCAGGGAGCTTACACTTGAGCCTAGCTAAAGTCATATTTATAAAAGTATTCGGTAAGGGCACATCGTTATGGACTGTGCGGTGGTGTGGCAGCATGTTATGTCAAGTGTGTGTGTGTGTGTGTGTGTGTGCTCTGTGTGTTGTGCAGACTGAGTCTCAATCTGCACAACACACAGAGCACACACACCAAGTGCAAGCTCCCTGATGATCGTCGTAGACCGAAACATGTAGGAGCAATTTTAATTTAAGTTTTGATATAAATTTTAGTGGTTTGTAAGACTGATTAAAAGTGCATCTGTTGGTAAATTAAGGACTTTGATGGTATCAAGATGCACGGTGCATCGATAAAAAAATTGCATTTGCGTTTATTCGTTCTGTGCACATACAGAAAATCATACATAGTACTTGTATCTTCGTTTTGTGCACATAATAAACGTAAGGAAGCATAATTAAGGATGTGCGTTTTTAAGCCACATGTACGCTTTATAGTGTGTTTCTTGTTGGTGTATACCGCTCTATTGCTCTCCTTCTAATATTTCCAATTCCTATTTCTGTCTCAAGAGAAGGACAATGTCCACTTCCGTACAAATTTATGAATAAATTTATGAAAATGTCACTAAGAATTCTGAGCAGGTGAAATTACAGAAAAGCTATGGTTTAATCAAGATTTTTTATTGGAAAGGATGGACGGGCTGAGAGAACGGACGAAAGAATGAACGGAAGAGAACGCCAGAAGGAATAATGCAAGAATGAAAGAACAATAAAACAAAGGGGTGTTTTATGTTTTCTGGACAACAGTACCCAAATATATTTGTGTTTATGTTTTCCATAAAAATGTATTTTCTAGACATTTAATGCTGGTGTGTTACTCCGTGTCGAGAGGTGACTGCCGATTTATGGATGGTTTTTGTCTTCAGTTTCAAGGTCAATAATTCTTGGACTGCAGTACGGAGCGTAGTAACTTCGATAAATGTTTGCCAACTGACTCGGTTTAACATACCGGCAAAATTGGACCTTCAAAAGCTCAGCTCTAAGAAACTCAGATTTCGCAAATTTTATTACACCCTATCAAAACTGCTTCTTCAATATAAACAAATAATTATTTTACATATTTGTTTCTTCATGAATTAATCAGTGACGTACATACGTATCAGCCTTTTGGATAGGCACTCTTTTAGCCATTTGAACCTACTTGTGTCTGTTGCGACACTTTATTGTTGCGTTCGAAAATTTTGAAAGTCTACATTTAGGGAAATTCTACTGGAAATTTCAGGGTTGAAATTTTTCAATTATTACTAGTAGCATCTTAAGACACAATGACAAATGAAGTAGATTTTTAGCACATTTCGCAAAATTGCGAAAAGCGACTATTAGCTTCGTCATGTCCGTCTGTTCGTCTGTCCTTCCGTCCGTCCAACGTTCTGAACGAACTAAATAACACGGCCCCCACTGGAAAGATTTTCATCAAAGTTAACATCGAGGTATTTCTCGAAAATATGTCGAGGCATTCAAGTTTCATTATAATTTGACAAGAATGAAGGGTGCTTCACATGAAGACACTTGTGATCACACCGGTGAATTATAAATGTTTTATACAAAAGTTGTAGAGAAAAATTATATGTTCAATAACCTTTTTTGGAAGGCGTGCTATTTACGAGAAAATGTGGAAAAATATTGTAGAGCCAGACAGGTCACAGATGACAATACGGTGCTTTCGTATTGCACTCTGGATACTTAATTCTACTAACATACACTCAGAATATGAAATATGTATTGCTTTTTCACTGCACCAGTGGTTGCATGAAGGCTCCTTAATATTACCTAATATGTTATCGACTGTCTTGTGTTCCTGTACAATATTCAGTTTAACTTACTTATTTCAATATTCCTTTGAATGAAGTCGTAGTTGTATCGTGGCATCGAAAATGCTCATTTCAGGTAATATAAATTCCGTAAACTTAAATTCAAGGAAAGATATTCGTGTGTGTTCAACAATGACGTACAAGAAAAAATAATTTTACTTTACAAATAAGTAAATCTTATAAAGCAACAATTTAAGTAACCATGCGAGGAATAAAACAACAATTGAGAAAAATTCACAAATCGTCTAGATGACGTATTTAGAAGTAATATCTCCTCCAATTCTTTTAAGAAAACCTACTATATTCATTAATTTCTCAAATTTGTTTTTGGAATAAAAATCTACTTCTTTCGGACAGCTCCTCTGTCAATCATCAAGAGTCTTTCGCTGTACACACAGAAGTGGTATATGTCATACAATTTATGCTGACAGCTTACGAGCAGGATTTCAGCAAACATTTATGACATAAACCATTGCTGTGTGTACAGCGAAAAACTCCTGATGACGGACAGAGGAAATGTCCGAAACATGTAGAGTTTTATTTAAAAAACAAATATGAGAAATTAGTGCATCTAGGTAGTTTTATTATAAGAATTTACCACGACGCAGGTCACCTGAACATCAAAATCTCCACCAACTAAAGTTAGAAAAAGTAACATTTTTCATTGGCTTGGAAACAAAATTCTGTCCTAAATTACGGATTCTAGTGGGGTTGACTGCGAAGCGGAAGCCATGAATTCAGGCTAGACTGCACCGAGGATCCGACAATAGGTTCTTCTGAAACACTGACAAATTTTTTCCAGCTTGCAAGATATCATCCCAGGAAATACAAAAAATTCCTGCTGTTTCCTGTATTTAAAGAGAACAATAGAATTTTTTTTTGAATTTTATAAGTGTTATTGGTGTCGAGTTTTATTACAAACAACTAGGAAGTCGGCCTTCAGAAACAGCTGTATACTAAACAGTAACTTATTTAAGTGATAAATATTTAGGGCTTAAGAAACATAATTACTTGTTCTATACCAGGAAGAGTGAGACTTGTTTTGCTGAATCCAAAATGGATCCGTTTCCTACCTAGGCACTTAAACACTTGATACAGAAAATTAACGTAATTCGAAACGTAGGTCAGTTTTCTCTAAAACTGAAGTCAATAAATGTTATTTATAAATATACAAAAACATTATTTATGATTGGATACATCATCTTTTGGTGCTTCTTAATGCTGTGACTTCACTTGGCGCTATTAATACCCTGAAGTCTGAGAAATTGTTCTGAGGTAGACATAAAAAAAGAGGGAAGGTATAATAAAAAAAATTAAGAGCGAAGTCCCTAGGAAACTATTTTTTCATTGACCGAAGCGTATACGAATTATATTATGTTCAAATGGAAGTGAAGTTAATATTGAGGGTACAGATTGTATTGTGACTATTTGATTGGCGTGTATCTTGTACTGTGGTTGTTTTAAATTTTTTTGTAATGTGTGGGTGTGTGTATGTATGGGTTTTGTAATGTGTGGGTGTGTGGATGTGTGGGCTTTGTAATGTGTGGGTGTTTTGGTAATGTGTACTTGTATTTATTGTGTTTTGTATTGTATTGTCTCGTTTATGTATATGTATTCTTATTTGTTTTGTCTGTACTAGTGTAAAGACTACTGCCACCGAGTGGAACTCAATTGCAGTAAAAATAATAATAATAATAATAATAATAATAATACAATGGAAATACAGCGCATGTGGAATGTAAAAACAAAGGTGATACCAAAAATAATAGGGGCGACTGGGACTATTTCAAAGTCATTTAGAAAACACGTGAGCAACATACCAGGAAAACATGAAGTCAAGGAACACCAGAAAACAGCCATATTGGGCACTACACATATACTTCGGAAAGTACTAATGTAAAAGTACAATAGATTCAACACTGGAACTAACGATATAAGCACCATGAATAGTAACAACAGAATAGCTGCAACATTGTATTCCCTAGGGACATAGTTTGTCTCAGGA